>Ga0265331_10000131_pt1 | contig 98518 bp, 76 predicted proteins | sample 41923metaG_FD_202088 | JGI IMG/M metagenome (GOLD analysis project Ga0265331, IMG submission 202088) | Rhizosphere microbial communities from Carex aquatilis grown in University of Washington, Seatle, WA, United States - 4-19-23 metaG | ecosystem: Host-associated > Plants > Roots > Rhizosphere... | reverse complement strand
GAGGGCAGGCCGGGAGGAAAGTCCGGACACCGTAGTCTTCCACGCACGACGCCGGGGACGAAAGTCTTCGGCGGAATGCGCCTCAGACTAAAGGGCAACGCGCCTGGTAACGCCAGGGGACTGAATGTGCGAGGCGAGTGCAAGCGAGCCGCGTGGATTCGGCCACGGATAGTGCCACAGAAAATAAACCGCCGGTGCGATTCACCTCGGTGGCCGGCTGGAGGAAAACCTTCAGCAGGTCTTACGGGTGGGAACGTATGGTAAGGGTGAAACGGTGGGGTAAGAGCCCACCGCGTTCCGAGCAATCGGAACGGCAAGGCAAACCCCGCGTGGTGCAAGGCCAAATAGGAGGGGAGAGCCGGCCCGGCTCGTCAGGGCCCTCGGGTAGGCTGCTGGAGTCCAGGTGCGAACCTGGACCTAGAGGAATGATCGCCACGATGCGCGAGCCTAACGGTTCAGGCGTCGAACAAAATCCGGCTTACAGGCTTGCCCGCCAATTTTCTTTGTGTTTTGTAAGGCCACTTCTCTTAAATTGAGGTTCACTGCCAGGCGATTCCTTTCGCAAGAGCTGCTCAGACCGAAAAAATAAACTCCTCGTACTCCATATTCTTTGAGGCAATCATTTCCAGAAGCATTTTTCCAGCGGCTTCCATTCCTGCGTGCCAGTCGGGATGGCGGCGCTCTTCGGCGAGGAGCTGGCTGTAAACACCCTCGAATAGATCGACTTGCTTGCGGTCCGGGACACGGCGGCTGGAGTGGTAGCCAACGATCCGGTCGAAGTCGTCGAAGGTGGGCGTGACGTGCGCGAAGACCCAGTAGTGGTCGCCGTTTCTGGACATATTTTTGACGTAGGCGAAGATCTCCTTGCGCGCTTCGATGGTATCCCAGAGGAGTTTGAAGACGCAGCGCGGCATGTCCGGGTGGCGGATGATGCTGTGGGGCTGGCCGAGGAGTTCTTCTTCGGTGTAGCCCGCGATGGTTATGAAGGTGTGATTGGCGTAGGTGATGCGCCCTTTCAGGTCTGTCTTGCTGACGATGATTTCCTCTTCCGGAAAAAATCGCTCCACTCCGGTAGGCGTTATGGAAGTCTCGCGCATTCGCACTACACTCCCTTTCGATTCCGGCGCATCATGCAGTTCTGGTGTTGCGTTCCATCACCGCGCGTTCGATGGTGGCGGAGATTTCCTGCATTTGACCGATAGTCTTGTTCATGGTGTCGATAGCGGTGGCGGTGCGGCCAACTTGTTCGCGGATCGCGGCGATTTCGCGGGAAATGCCCTCGGTGGCGGCTGCGGTTTGTTGCGCCAGCGCCTTGACTTCCTGCGCCACGACTTCGAATCCGCGTCCGGCTTCTCCCGCGCGTCCGGCTTCGATCCGGGCATTGAATGCCAGTAGTTTGGTTTGCCAGGCGATTTGAGAGATCGATTTCACGACGTCGCCGATTCGTTCGGAGGCCTCATTGAGCTGCTGGACGGCAGTGATGGATTCGGTTGCCTCGCGAGCCGCGCCCTGTGCGATGGTGGCGGAGTTGGAAACGAGTGTTTCCACTTCCTTTAGTGAGGCGGCGTTGCGCGCCATCTTTTCATTGGCGTCGTTAATCAGCTGAGATTTGTGGCGAAACGTGCCGCGCATGCCGCGCAGCAAGACGCGGCGAAAGAATTTTCCCTGGCCGGCGTGTTCCAGTGCGGCTCCGGCTTCGCGAAGGAATGCGTCGGTCATGTCCAGCAGATGGTTGATCGAACGCGCCACTTTCCGGAGTTTTTCGGAGCCGTCACAATGAAGAAGACGCGCTTCGAGGTTTCCCTCGGCCGCCTCGGAAGTAATGTCGATGACGCGATCGAGGATGCCGCGATAGAGTTCGACTTCGGCTTCCAGGTCAGCCCTCGACCTGGTCTCGTTTTGTTTTTCGTCGATCAGGATTGCCTTACGAATGCTGCCGACGTCCGAAAGTTTCTGCTGGGCAATGCTGAGTGGCATTTCCGGCTATTCCCCTCCTTTGCTAGAGTTTGGCGATCTTGTTGGCGACTTCGGTGGCTTTGGCCGGATCCATAATTAGCGCAGCGGAGGAGGCGACCCATTTTGCCAACTCCGCAAGGTGCGACGGAGTCAGGTCTCCGACATCGACTTTTAAATGCCCTTTGCACTGCCTCGATAAGAAGGATTCGGTCGCCGGACCGAAGTACGGTTTGCTGACGGCGATTACTTTTTCGGCTAGTGCAGTCAATTGCCACCTCTCTCGACGCCAGCTTCCACGGGAATATTTTCGGCCTCGGAGCGGAAGAATTTCACGGCGGTGACCATACGTGAGAAGGAGTCCGCCAGGTCTCCGATTTCGTCGTCTGAGTAACGGCGAACGTTCATGTCCAAATTTCCCATGCTCACATTTTCCGCGACGTCTTTCAGATGCTGCACCGGGACGAGAATCGCACGGGAAAGTGTGAAGGCCATGGTCATGGCGAGAATCAAGCCGAGCAGCGAGGCTCCTGTCACCAGCGCAACGGACCTCTTGCTGGTGGATTCAATCTCCTCTTGTGAAGTCTGGCTGGCGTCGTGCCCGGCGAGTTCGCCGTCTTCGGCGCTTTCCCGCAGGTGTGTGGCGGCTTCCTCGTAGGCGTTGAGAGCGGCTTTGGCTGCCGGCGAGGAACCGTTGCTTTCGGCGTTTTTGACGATCGTATCCAGGGCCTGGGTATAATCCCCGGCGGCGACGGAAATCCGCTGGAATTTAGCGCGTTTTTCCTCGGTGGGCGCAATCTTCACGAGATTTGCGGTGAGGTTTTGAATCTCATTGACTTCAAAAGTGGCTTCATCGAGGTAGGTGTCCTTGGCTTGTTGCGCACCCATGGTTTTGATTCCGTTCAAGTAGTCGCGGACCTGGCTTTCCGCCTGCAGGGCATGGACCTGGACTTGGAGCGATTCGGAATTCAGGCGGTCTCCCACGCGTGTGGTCTGAAAAGCGCTTCGCCGCAGACTAAAAACCGAAAATGCGCCGATGCTTGCTACGCCGAGAATGACAATCAATAAACCACTGAATCCGCCAACGAGCTTGTTTCGAATTGTAGGTTTCATCGGATATTCGTCTCCATTTCCTTACAGGGGGTAGCCCGGTTCTCCCGGATTCTTTCCGTTTACGCGAATTACTTTTACCGAACCTCCGATTGCCGAGATTGAACTGATGTCCACGATGGCGATGGACCCGGCAGACCCCGCGACGAGTCGGGCGGAAGTTGCATCGGAATCCGCGGATTGCATTGTCATGGCTTCCTCTCCGCGAAACTCGGCGCTCATGATGTACCTGTGATATTCCGCGTCGCTGAGCCGCACGATGCTGGAAAGGGCGCATTGAAATACCTTGGAAGATGATCCCTGCGAGACCAGTGAGACAGCCTTGTGGTCCGGCCAAGCGCGCACATCCCCAATCAGCAGACGGCGCAATTGGGCAACGGAAAGGCTGTCTGTGGGATTGGATTTGTTGACGATGACCGCCAGACTGCCTGCAGGGCACTGGGCGCTGGCACAGGCGCAACCAGACAGGATCAGGATGAATAGCAGAGCGAACTTCTTAGCCATTTGAGCCGTCCTCTCCATGAGTGAATTGAAAACCGTTGAGTCGTGGAACATGGCCCTAAAACGTAAACGCCATTTGCATGTCCAGTCCGTTTTCCGGCTTAACGATGCCCTGGTAAAGGCGGTTGTACTGAATTTTGAGCGCGACATAGTCCGTGAAATCCATTCGCAAGCCCACGGAGTGGCTTTCGTAGCGCCCGGTGAAGATGGCTATAGGATCACCGGCGGCTACATTGACGTATTGGAACCGGTAGTATGGACGGTAGAAACCGAATTTTCGCGAAAGCTGCGTATAGCTTAACGGCGCGTGGAACGTGCGCGTCGAATGGTCAGCGTGGTCCGCTAGCAATACGATCTCGTTGAGCGATTCCCAGTTTGAGTTGTTATACACGGCGTAGAAGCTACCAATCGATTGATTTACATCGGGCATTCCCGCGGGAACAAGGCGATCCCGGTAGTAGGATCCGCCGACTTGCAGTCCGGGCAACCATTCGGGTTTGACGAATGCGGCCAGATTGAAGGCCTTGTGATTCTTGTCGGACAGGAAGTTTTGCGCGGGCTGGGCATTGGGATCGGAGGAACGTCCATTGGAAACTTCGGCGATCCAGTGGAGATTCAGCCGTCCGGTTCGGGGCACGAGGCCGGTGGTGGTGACGCCCACGCCGTGGACCGGCAGCAAGCCGCCGCTGTCTTCGAAGAAAACCATGAAGGGGCGGCCGGTGGCGGTCTGGAACCACGTTCCGTGGTGGAATGTGGTGTTGTAGTATCCGATTGACGTGTGATACCTGCCGCCGCTGATTTCGAAATAAGGACTGGGCTTGTAGGTGACCTGCAATCGTTCGATATCCAGACCCCATACATTGCTCGGATCGGAACCGATGATGACTTCACTTACAAAATTGATCTGCCGCGACAGTTTGGAGGAGAGGAAAAGATCGAATTCGCCAAATGAAAATGTGGTGTGAGTTGGCGCACCCAACGGGAATATCAACGCGTTGGAATCGGTTCCGAGTCCGAAATTGAAATCGGCGAAACCGCGAATTCTAAGCACGGGACCGCCCCCGGGTAGTTGCACCATGTGATCGTGGGCGTCTCCCGGCTCTTGCGGCTGAGCTGGTGCTGGAGCCGTGATAGCAGCTGTATCCGCGTGGGCCATTTCCGAGGGCGCAGGCGATACCGCCTCTTCCGGATTGGCTGGCGTAGTCTTTTTGGCGAGCTCCGCCTCCAGCTCTTTAATGCGCTCTTCATGCGCTTTCAATTGCGAAATGAGTTGATCGAACTGCTGCGCGGTGATAATTGCGGGCTGCGCCGATTCGAGTGATTTCTGTTGCGCACTTGCGGAGCCTGCGCAGGCCAGGACGGCAGCCAGAAGAAACGCGCACAATTTGGACGATGGCATTGTGTTTCATCCCCCCTTTTTCTTAATGGACCAATCGCTCTTCCGCCTTACTATCGGCAGTGAGCGTTGGCACTTTAAATGCTTTACGAGATGGCCCGGCTTCAGTCCGTGGGGGAATTAGGGCGGAATGAAGATCTAACATCTAAGAATGAATGATCAATGAAAGCCAAATCGGCTCGCCTTCGAAGGTGAGAGCCACGGTGACGCCATCGGAGGGCTCGAGCGTGGACATGGAATAGTCTCCGCCGGTGATCACGGTTGGCACCGACAACATGCAATGGTCCGCCAGAGTACTGACTTTCCCTTTGAAGTTACCTGCGATCATGTTGCACATTTCGCCCAGCGCGTCTTGCGCAGTGGAAAGGTTGGACGCGGCATCCCCGCCGAGCATTTGCGTGGCGAATCGTGCGGACATCAATCGGGAGCAGCGCAGCGTAGTCATTCCACAGAGTGCGCCGGCCATCCCCACCATGGCGGTCAACTCCCCCTGAGGTTCCTCAGAGGGCGACGCAATTATTTCCGGACGCACGCCCGCCATCATTTCGAAAACTTCCATCGCGGCGCATTCCATGATCGACTTCCAACTTGGATCAAAGAGCACGGAGATTTGTACTCCAGTTTTTGTCATGGTTTTCATGCGATACCTACCAGCAGCGGAGTCACGCGTTCCTTAACTTGTTCCGGGGTAAACGGTTTGCGGAGGTAGCCTTTCGCGCCGGCCGACAGTGCTTCCACGACACGGGCTTCGCTGCCTTCCGTGGTAATCATAATGACAGGGACGCCCTTGGCAGCGTCCAGCGTCGCAAGATTTTTCAGGAACTCGAGACCGTCCATGACCGGCATGTTGATGTCGCTGAGGATCATGTCCAGCGACCCTTTTTGGACTTCGACGAGGGCTTCGGCACCGTTGCTGGCTTCCAGGACTTCGGTGAGATCGAGGCCGGCCTGGCGGAGCGCGCGCTCGATAATTTTTCGCATTACGGATGAATCGTCGACGATCAGAACTTTAAGTTTCTTCACATTTAATCTCCCGTATTAAATCGATTTTAATGTTCGTGTGCCGCCCGGTTGATGGACCGAATCGACCTATAGAAGTACTCCTCAGTGCGGAAGCGCGTCTTTTGCAAAAATCGCATCGACTAGGGCCTGGACCTGGACGGCGTGTTCGTCCAGTTCAAAACTGAAACGCGCCATGTCGAAGTCCGCAGCAACCGGGTATTTTTTTTGAAGCATTTGCCAGGAAGGCTCGGAAGCGAGATCGAACTCGCGAGCTTCGTAGTAGCCGTAGCCTATTCCTCGCAGCCGGCAGAGCAGGTCCGACAGATTAATCACGCACGCGACTTCCGCGTCTGGACCTTCCTGCACTGGATCGTGGTGAAACTCGATGGCCGAGGTAATGTCCGCGGGCAGTTTCCAGATCTCAGCGAGAATTCTTCCGCTATCGCAATGAGTAAATCCGAGAATTCTCTGCTCCACTTCGCAGAGAGGCGTTTCCGATACTTCGGCCTGTTTAAGGACTTGTGTGAACTCGTCGCGAAAGAGCAGGGAATTGACAAGGATTCCAATGTCGTGCAGCAGTCCTGCGAGATAAAACTTTTCCACATTCTTAATGCCCAGGCGCTGGGCGAGATGCTGGCTGACCATCGCGGTCCCCAGGGCGTGTCGCCAGAATGTCGGCGGCGCCATGCCGTCCACTGCGTTTGAGAAAATCCCCGGAAGACTGCAGGAGTAGACCACGTCCCGAATTCGCCAGATCCCGAGAGACAAGACCGCTCTTTTTACGGAATCTACCTGCACCCTGCCCGCGAAAAGCGCGGAATTTGCCGTTCGCAGACATTGTGCGGCCAATGACTTGTCATAGGAAATCAACTCGACAATGCGCTGAATGCTTCCGTCCGACGGGGGCGCGTTGAGGCATTCCGCCAAAGAGCTAAGGATGGATGGCATCGCGGGAATGTTCCCGAGTTCGGTTACCTTCCGGTGCAACAGCGTGCTTGCGGCGGGATTCATTTTGCGACTCCAATCTCTTCTCCCGGCGCCGGTTTGTGATATCCGGTGGCGCCTGGAAAATGGACCAGCCGGAACTGGTCGTAAATTCCGAATAGCGTTTCGCACTCTCCGAGGAAAAAATAGCCTCCGGACATCAGACCGTTGTAGAAGTGATCGACGGTGCGCCTCTTTGCAGCACCGTCGAAATAGATCAAAACATTGCAGCAGAAAATCACGTCGAAACCCTTCATGAAAAGCATCTTGGTTTGATCCTGCAGATTCAGGCGGTCAAACTTGACGCCGGCGCGCACTTCGTCGTTCACCCGGTAGAGCGCGCCCTCCTGCGTGAAATATTTCTGGCGCCGTTCCGGGCTCAGATTGCGAACGGCATACTCCGCATAGAGGCCTTCCTTGCATTTCGCGAGTGAGTTGTCATTTAAATCCGTCGCCAGAATTTCGAACGTCCAGCCTTTGAGTTTTTGGGCCACCTGTTCGAGCAGAAGAATGGAAAGCGTATAGGACTCTTCGCCGGTCGAGCAGCCCGCACTCCAAATGCGAATCTTCTTGATGACTTGTTTTGCGCTTAATGACGCGAGCTTCGGCACGATAATTTTGTTCAGTGCTTCCAATTGCGACTGGCTACGGAAGAAATAGGTCTCACCAATGGTGATCTCATTGAGCAGACTTCGCATTTCCGCGTCGCGATTCGGGCGCGTGGTAAGAGCATCGAGATAGTCGGAGAATGTCCTTGAATTGATGGCTTTCATTCGCCGCCGAGAACGGGTTGCCAGTAAATAGAATTTGTTCTCCGGATGGTAGATCCCCGACAGGCGATAGATCAGGTCGCGCAGCTTGATTAAAGCCGGATCGGACAGATCGGCATCGATGGACTCTTGAACCTGCGCTGCGAGTGTGTCCAGGGCCATGGGAATCAGTTCCTTGTATCGCGGGGCCCTGCCATCGAGGCCACGGTTAAAGTGCGCTTCATTGCAACGCGACGGACAATCTCTCCGGCCACCGATGTGAGCGGGTAAACAGCGTTGGCAAGGCCAGCGGCCACCACTTGCCCCGGCATTCCCCAAACGACCGAGCTTTTCTCATCCTGCGCCAATACCTGACCGCCTCTTTCACGAATGTGCCGAGCGCCAATGACGCCGTCCGATCCCATTCCGGTCAAAACCACGGACAGCGCATTGGGTCCGTAAACCTTCGCAACCGATCGAAACAGAGGATCGACCGCGGGCCGGCAGGAGTTCTCTGGGGGATCCTGATTGGTTGCCAGCCGCACGGAAGTGCCCTGGCGTTCTACAGTCATGTGAAAGTCACCCGGTGCAATCCACGCTTCGCCGGCTTTCAAGATTTCGCCGGCTTTGCCTTCCTGGACATTCAGAGACGAGCGTTCGGTCAGCCGTGCGGCCAGAAGGCGGGTAAACACGGGAGGCATGTGCTGAACGATGACGATGGGCACGGGGAAGTCTTTGGGAATCGCAGGGATCAATTCGGCCAAGGCGTTCGGTCCCCCGGTGGATGTCCCAATCGCCAACACATCGATCTGGGGATATTCAAAACTTTGCAGCGATTTTGTGGGCTGCCACTTTGGTGAGGGCGGTACTCCATGAGCCTGCGTGGGCACTTGCGATGGGCAGAGTGCCTTGACCTTCGGAATCAGTTGCTCGCGTATTTGATGGAGTGTGACTTCCAGGCTTCCCGTATTGCTGGGTTTTGTGACGTAGTCGCTGGCGCCCTGAGCGAGGGCGTCCAGAGTGGTCGCCGCTCCTCGTTCGGTGAGCGTGCTGAACATGATGACGGGAAGTTTGGGATAAATTTTCCGAATGGCGACAAGCGTCTCGATGCCGTTCATGATTGGCATTTCGATGTCCAGCGTTACGATATCCGGATTGACCTGCGTGATTTTGCTGAGCGCGATCTGGCCGTTGGCGGCTGTCCCAACGACCTCTATCCCCGCGTCCGAAGCGAGTCCTTCGCTTAGCACTTTTCGGATGACCGAGGAGTCATCCACGATCAGGATTCGAATCGGCGGCATAGAGTTTGGCTCGTTTTTGCTTTAGTACTTAAACTGGTCCACAAGTTCCCGGAGTTCCGACGACATCTCCGTGAGTTGCGTGGCGGCCCTTTGCGAATCCCCAGCGCCCTGCGCGGTGTTCTTCGCCGCTTCCGCCACACCGACGATGTTCTTGGCGATTTCTCCTGCGCCTTTCGCTGCTTCGGTGACGTTGCGGGTCATTTCGTTGGTGGTGGCGTCCTGCTCCTCGACGGCCGTGGCGATGGAATTGGAGATATCGTTGACTTGATTGATGATCTTGCTGATGGCGGCAATGGCGTCCACCGCGCCTTTAGTGTCTGTCTGGATGGCTTCGATCTTGCGGCTGATGTCCTCCGTAGCTTTGGCGGTTTCCTTGGCCAGTTCCTTCACTTCATTGGCTACGACCGCGAAGCCTTTGCCTGCTTCACCGGCGCGCGCAGCTTCGATCGTTGCGTTCAAAGCGAGCAGATTCGTCTGCTGTGCGATGGAAGTGATGACTTTGATGACCTGTCCGATTTCCGTGCTGGAATCTCCGAGTTTGCTGACGGTTATGTTGGTTGCCTGCGCGACTTTTACCGCTTCGGAGGCAAACTTCGCGGATTCGGTTGTGTTCTTGGCGATCTCCTTGATGGTGGCGCTCATTTCCTCGGTCGAAGTTGCAACGGTTTGTAGATTGCGGCTCACTTCTTCTGAGGCGGCAGAAACCACTCCAGCCTGCGCGGAGGTTTCCTCGGCGTTCGCGCTCATCTGCTGGCTGTTCGCGTTGAGCTCTTCCGAGGAAGTGGATAGTGTCGTTGCGGTTTGGCCGATTCTGGCGATGCTGGCACGCAGGTTCGTAAGAAGTTGCGACAAGCCTTCGCCCATTTTGCCGATCGCGTCTTCGCCGCTCACGGTGACCGCCTGCGTCAAATCGCCTTTGGAAGCAGCCGAAACAGTAACCAGGATCGACTCGACCTTCCGCTGTAAATCGTCATTGGCTGCCTTTTGTTCTGTAATGTCGTTGCTGATTTCCAGCAGTTTGCCCACACGGTTCATTTCATCTTTGATGGGTGCATACACTGCCTGGACCCATACTTCGCGCCCAGCTTTCGTAATTCTCTTGAATGAATTGTTGCAGGATTTGCCGGCATTCAAATCACTCCAGAAGCGGGCGTAGCTGTCCGACCTTGCGTCAACTGGGTCGACAAACATACGCTGATGCTTGCCGACAATCTCTTCGAGCTTGTAGCCCATCAGCTTAAGGAAGTTTTCATTTGTTTTTAATACGTTGCCGACCGTGTCATATTCCGCGTAACACGACGTCTCATTAATCGCGCCGATTACGCCTCTCATGTCTTGTCGCTCGATTTCGGCAGCGGTTATGTCATAGCGCACGCCGATGTATTTTATCGGCTTGCCGTTTTCTCCGAGAACCGGAGCGATCACCGCGTCCACGTAGTAGGGGTTCCCGTCTTTCGCCCGATTCTTGATGACGCCGCGGAACGTTTTTCCGCGTCCGATGGTGGCCCAAAGCTCCTTGAACACTTCCTTGGGCATATCGGGATGGCGCGTGGTGCTATGGGGATGGCCAATTAATTCATCGCGACTGTATTTCGAGATCTCAATGAACTTTTCGTTGATGCTGACAATGTCGCCCTTCAGGTCTGATTCGGAAACGATGCTGGTGAGGTTGGTGATGTCAGCGCGCACGCGAAGTTCGTTGGCTTCTTCGGCCAGTTTGTGCTGTTCGGTGACGTCGGTTGCGAAGGCAATTACTTTGATTGGGTTCCCGCTGGAGTCTGGAATCGGATTGTAGGAGGCTTGCAGCCAGACCCCTCGACCGTCCTTGGCGAGAAGCTTGTATTCGCCAGTTTCGGATTCTCCACGATTCAGTTTGGCCCAAATGGCTTTGTACTGCGGACTGTTGCGTGTCCCATCGTCGACAAACTTGCTGTAATTGGTGCCTTTGATTTCGTTCAGTGTGGAGCCCATGATTTGCAGGAAGTTGTCATTGGCATTCAGTACCGTGCCGTCTAATTGAAGCTCGATGACCGCATGGGTCCTGCCGATGGCCGCCAGTTGAGCCATCAACTCATCCTTCTCGCGCGAGTCATCGCTTGCGGACCCATTGTCAAAAGTTCCTTCGACTGTCGCGGGATCCAGAGCCGCTGCGGTGCGCTCCATTACGCCGTCCACGACGTCGGGGGACACATTCAATTCACTCAGAGTGACTGCGAGGTGAGTTGCAGCCCGGTCCAACTGGTGAGGGTCGCGAAGCAAGTCGGCATGGGCGGGCGTGGTTTCGCGATTTTTGGAATCGACTGGACCGCCGAGGGCCTCGGTCAAAAAGTGAACTTGCCGCTGCTTTAGTGAGGCAAGATTGGCGCGGCTGAAAGAGGATTTCAGATCGGGATCGGCCACGACCTTTTTATAGAATTTGTCGACTACCGCGGCGATGGTTGCTTTCCCGCCCAACTGCGCATAGAGCGAATCGGTCCTGCGGATGACCGGTGTTCTAGTTGCCATTGTGACTCCTTTTGTCCATGTCAATTTCTACTCCGGCGAGCGTCGCCTCGCTTTCGGTTCCGTTCACGGCTTTCTCCGTATCGAGTATCAACAAGAGTTGATTCGGCAGTTTATGCACGCCCAGAACGAGCTCCCGCGATACACTCTGTAATGTCTCGGGGGGCCGTTCGAACGTCTCTTCCTGAACCTCGAGGACATCGCCGATTTCATCGACGAGCAGGCTCACCGCGCCGTCTGCCGTGCGAACTACGACATTCATGGGCAATTGATTGTCGGGACGGTCAGGGGCGTTCAATCGGCGGCGGAGGTCGATCGCAACAACGATTTGTCCGCGCAGATTGATCAATCCTCGAATGACCCGGTGCACCAGCGGAACGCGCGTCATCTCCTGGTAGCGGATCACTTCCTGCACTTGTTGTACCGGCACGCCAAAGAATTGGCCGTCGACATAGAAAGTGCAGAATTGTTGTGCGTTCGCCAATATCGTTACCCCCGGAGTGCTTCTTGTTTCTCAAAAAAGTCCGGATTAGCGCTGCGGACCAGGCCGCGAACGTCCAACAGGTCGGTGACACGCTGCTGGATGACTGCCGAGCCCAGCAAGCCGTCGCGCCTGGACGGATGTTGGGGAACGATGGATTCCTCAACGATGTCGAGGATTCGGTCCACCACCAAGCCAACGCTGCGTCCTTGCTCCGAATACACCACCACCTGCATCGCCTCGATTCCGCTGCCGGATAAGTCTCCCGCTCCGGCATGCAAGAAATCGGAGACGCGAATCAGAGGCATGATCTGCCCGCGATATTGAACAACCTGGCGGTCGCCGGCCTTTTCAATCATGTCCGGCTTGAACTCCTCCAGTCGGGCCACCATCGACAATTGCATCGCTACGCGCGCGGTGTCACCGCACTGGAACAGCAGCATCGTCTGTTTTCCATTGGAAGTGGCGGCGATTTGGGACGATTCGTCCGCCATGGTGTGTTCGCGGCTCTCGCTCACCACGTTCGAGGTCTGCGCCAGGCCCAGCACATCCAAAATCAGGGCGACGCGGCCGTCACCCATGATCGTGGACCCGGCAAACGTTTTGATTCCCTTGAGCTGCTTGCCCAGCGGCTTGACCACAATTTCTTCGGTGTCGTTAATCTCATCGACGACCAGTCCGAACTGCCGCTCGTCCGCTTGCAGGACAACGATATTGGCAAGCGTGGCCTTCGTACCGTTCTGCGCGGAGGTGTCCACTTTTAATTCGCGGTTCAGATATACGAGCGGGAGCAATCGCCCGCGCAACCTGTAAACCGGCGCGCCTTGAATCAACTCAATGGCCTTCATGGCCTCGTCGCCATCCAGCCGCACCAGTTCGAGCAGGCTGATCTGCGGAATGGCGTAGCGATCGCCGCCGCTGGTCACAATGAGCGCGGGAATGATGGCCAGGGTCAACGGGATTTTCATTCGGACCGTTGTCCCTGTTCCCAGTTTCGACTGGACGTCAACGGTGCCGCCGATTTTCTCGATGTTGGTCTTGACGACGTCCATTCCGACCCCGCGGCCGGATACGTTCGTTACTTTTTCAGCCGTCGAAAAGCCGGGAAGGAAGATCAGGCTGGCGGTCTCGCGTTCGCCCATTCTCGCTGTTTGCTCCTGGGTGATGAGGCCTTTTTCTACTGCTTTCCTGCGCAATTTATCCAAATCCAGCCCTGCGCCATCGTCGGTGATCTCGATATTCACCTGGCCGCCCTCGTGATAGGCGCGCAAGAGCAGCCTTCCTTCCGGCGATTTGCCGGCAGCCATGCGCACGGCGGGCGTTTCAATTCCATGGTCCGCAGAGTTCCTAACAATATGAGTGATCGGATCCTTGATGGCTTCGATGATGGTCTTGTCCAGTTCCGTTTCTTTTCCCACCATTTCCAGGCGAATCTGTTTGCCGCAAGTGGTTGCCACATCGCGCACGGTTCGCGGGAACTTGCTCCAAATATTGCCGATCGGCTGCATGCGCGTTTTCATCACGCCTTCCTGCAGTTCCGTGGTGATCAGGTTGAGCCGTTGACTCGGCGCGACCAGCCCCGGGTCTTCTGTGGTGTTTGTAAACTGCAGGATTTGATTGCGGGCAAGGACCAGTTCGCCGACCAGATTCATCAGCTTGTCGAGCAGGCCGACGTCTACCCGAATCGACGCATCGCTCACGCCCGCGCGATTGGGCGACTGGGTCTGCATCGTTTCGGCTGTTTCCTGATGATGAGGCTCGCGGGAATCCGTGTGGTCTTCTTTTGCTTCCACTTTAGGAGCGACAGGCAAATCTTTCGGAGCCCTAGCAGCCGGTCCCACAACTTCCTGCTTCAAATATTCCGGTGGGGATGTCGCTCCGCCCTGCTGGAGGTTTGTTAAGGTCTGGATCAGGGCCTCGTCATTTCGCTCGCCTTCGCTGCCCGTGGACTCGATGCTCTGCAGCATCTGGCGAATTGCGTCTACCATTTGCAGCAGGGCCGTGGTAATTTCCGGATTCAGAGTGATCTCGCCGTCGCGCAGCCGGCTCAGCAGATTTTCCCCGACGTGCGCAACCGACTCCAATTTCGTGAATCCCAGAAATCCGCAGGTGCCTTTGATGGTGTGGATCGTGCGAAATACACTCGACAACTTGTCGCGGTTTCCGGGCTCTTTCTCGAGGTGGATCAACTCTCGATCCAGCAGGTCGAGATTCTCCACGCTCTCCACGAGGAACTCGCTAACGATGTCGTCGCTCATCCGATGGCACGCTCTCTCAAAGTGGAAAAAATTCGATTGCGTAAATCAAAAACATCTAATGAGAAGTCATTAACCTGTTGCGGGTTCGGTCCCAAAGTCCATTAGAAGAGCACGTGCCATGCCAGTGCGAACGCGGGCACAACTGTCGTGTCTCGCTTCAGGGGTCATATCGGCTGCTTTTCTTTCGGCTTGAGCAGATTGCGAAACCTGCGAGCTGGGAAAAGCTGGGATTGGGCGGGTCGCCTTCGTCCGGGGAAAATATGGGAATTATTTGTGCGCGAATAATTCCTGAATGAAGGCAGTAACAGATTTTAGATAGCCCTCGAGATCGGATGTAAGCGTCCCAACCCATTCCTGCCGCCGGCCATCGATAATGTCCCAATTTCCATTCTGTTCTTTCTGGCGCAGAATGACCGGAACCTTGTTGCCGGAGACGGACACCGACATCCGTACCTCACCATGCGCGTCAGGATTCAGTGATTCATCGAGATGCCCGAATCTCTCCTGTTCCATTTGCGCACGTAGGCATTCCTGAGCGAGTGTGGAAGAGAAAAAGTTCGGTTGCCTCAGACGGTCTTCCTCCACCTGCATAATGACCGTGCCCTGTGTAGGATTGCGAACCACGAACGGCCCCCCGGAAATTTTCCCGGCGATCTCGACTTTGAAGAACGATGTCCTTCGGCTGACTACCGAATAAAGCTGCGCATGCATGTGCAACGTTCCAGTGTCAAGATCTACCGTGTAGGCAGTCTCGTGCGACAGGCCTTTGGCTCCCAGGGAAAAGCTAGCGTCCTTCAGTAGCGTGGAGGCCAGGTGCATTCCACTCAGCATCGCCGCATTGGTGCGGTTCTCTCCCTGAGTCGCAAGGCGTTCCACCATTGCGCCTGCTTCCCGTGCGGCATCCAGCAGGGGAACAAATAGTATGTCCGGATCCCCGCACGTCCGGATATAGAGGATTTGGGGAAAGCCCACGATTTCCACACAAGCAGCGCCACCAGCACCACCTCGATCAGAGTTCCCTCCTGGCCCTCCAGGTTTGCCGGGCGAGAACGCTAGAGTACGGGAACTCACTGTTCTGAATCCTTCCGATGCTGCTCCTCATCTGCTACTGGTTCCTCTCTGCGCGCCTCTTGGCCCAATCCCTCTGATTTGAATGCTTTGGGAAGTTCGCTCCCCCACACATCACACCCACCCATCTTCCATGCTCCCACCAGCCAGCCTGTACCGTCGCGCTTCACACGAAGCACTTGATACAAGCATTGAGGATGAGACGAACCACTTTCCTGACCAGTGGAAGCCATGCGTACTGCCACCATGTCATCCACCTTAAGCTCAGTGGACATCAGGAAACCGCATCCCCACTCGCTCACATCTGTGGTAGCGGTGCGCTCGTGAAATGCTTGCCCGTTTTGGTCGATGCCGCTTACTTCGATTTCGATCGAAACATCATAGCGGATCTCTCGTCGTTCCTTCAGGTGGACCGATGCCATGCTCTGGTCGGTCAGTTTGTCATCGGTTTTTTGTCCAGACATACTCCTCCCCCGTCTTTGTATCGTGCAAACCGAGGGCCTTTGCGGAATGGACTTTCCACTCGTATCCAACGTGTTTATGAGGTCTCGACGATTGTGCAAGTCCAAAATGAAACAAGGTGATTCTCAAACTGGAACAATGCCGTGCTGAGTGGGAGAACGATGGGTCCGTTCGTATGGCAATCTTTTCAGTATTGCCCTGGAAACTGATTGCAATTGAATCCACCGGGTTCCCCCTATAATTAGAATTCGCATATCGGACGGCAACAGCATGGAAAAAGACTGGACCCAAATTTGAACAGAAAATCCAAGCGTGATTGGATCGGAACAGCAGTGACTGCGATCTCGTCTGCCGTTTATTTTATCGGCGGCTTTTCGAGGGCGGTGTTTGTTTTTCTCTGTTTGGCCGCCATCTGGCTATTTCTGGACACTATCGACCGCAGGCTCTCCTCGGTTTGGGCACGACGCAAGGACATTTCCCTCGAAGATCTCCCAAAGCGCCTGTGGCGCGTTTTTGTGGAAGTCTTGCTGCAATATCGAGTGGTACGCGATCGTCCGGTCGTTGGTATTCTGCACGCTGCTGTTGTATGGGGATTCCTCGCGTTTGCCTGGGTCAGCGCGGAGCATCTCTCGCTGGGAATTCGAGGCCTCGACAAAGCAACGCCGTCCGAAAGTTGGTACGGAGTATTCGCCGCCGTATGGGCTGTGGCCGTCATCGTCGGCATGGCCGGTCTTTCATTCCGCAGATTTATCCTGCGACCGAAAGCCCTCGGAAAACTCTCTCCGACGTCGGGCCTCGTGGCAGTTCTGATCACCGCGATGATGGTCACCTATCTATTGGGTTGGCGAATATTCCCGGTGGGAAGCACGCCATGGAAAATAAACTGGTGGTTCCATACCGTCGCATTCCTTTCGATTCTGGTAGTGATTCCGAAATCGAAACACCTGCACCTGCTGCTGTCGCCGATCACGATCTTTCTGCGTTCTGAAAATACCAGCGCGATGCGTCCGTTGCAGACGGAGGGCGAAGACCTGGGGATGATTCGCTTCAGGGATTTGGACATAAAAGATCTGCTTGACGTGAACGCCTGCGTCGAGTGCGGCCGTTGCACGCAATTCTGTCCCGCCAATCTTTCGGGAGAAACTCTGAGTCCCAAGGAAGTCATTCTCGACATGCAGCGAGGCGTTCTGCACGGTGGAGACTTGATTGCGGGGACTCCCGAGGAAAAGGAATCGCAGAAAGTATTCGTTTCGGAAGTGGACCTGTTCCAGTGTCTCTCCTGCGGTGCTTGTGAATATGTCTGTCCTGTGGGAATCGAGCATGTGGGAAGAAAAATTCTGGACCTGCGGCGCGGGCTTGTGAGCGAGGGGCGGGTCACGAACGAAAAAGTGGTCCAGCTATTTACGACGATGGAGCGAGCCCCGCACAACCCGTGGGGGATCGCGCAGGATACACGCCAAAAATTGATCGAGTCGAATCGATTCCCGATTTTCGATGGGACGCAGCAGTGGCTGTTCTGGCTCGGTTGCGGCTTGAGCTTCGATCCTCATGGGCAGGCCGTAGCGGTTTCAATGAAACAGATTCTCGACGCTGCCGGAATCTCCTGGGGCGTTCTGGCTCGCGAGACGTGCTGCGGCGAACCGGCGCGCCGCGCGGGAAACGAATATCTGTTCATGGAACTGTCGGAAAAACTCATCGAAACATTTTCGAATGCGAAAGCGAAGAATATCGTGTCGTGCTGTCCGCACTGCACGACCATGCTGGATAAAGACTATCGGCAGAATCCCGCCTACGAAAAACTGGGCATACGCGTTGTCCATCATTCCGAACTGATTGAAGAATTGCTGCCCAGGCTGCCGGTGAAGGCGTCCGCCGTATCGGCCACATACCATGATCCGTGTTATCTCGCGCGAGGACGCGGCATCACCGAGCAACCGCGCGCAATACTGCAGGCTGCCGGGTATGCAGTCACTGAAACCTCGCATCACGGCAAAAACACGCAGTGCTGCGGAGCGGGCGGCGCGCAACTGTTTATCGCCGATGATTCCAAACAAAATGACTCGAAACAAAAGGATCACGCGCGGGTTAACCAACTGCGATTTGCGCAGATCGCAGAGACGAAGGCGTCCACGGTGGTTGTTGCCTGCCCCTATTGTCCGATCATGCTGCGCGACGCCGCGAACCACGCCAAGCGCGAGGACATAGAAATTCTGGACCTCGCGGAAGTTGTCGCCAAAAGTCTTCCTCAGTGAGTCGTGAGCTGTAGCGTTGTAATATCTCTGTTATGGATGTTTCCACGAGCAAACAAATATTGGATGCCACCGGGCTGGAATCTCGAACGGCTGAGCCGGGATTTGTCCTGCTGCGCACCGGCGGCGCCTGGCGTGTTTACTCACAACCGAAGAAAGTGATCGCGACGAACGATCCTGCAGCAATCGCAAATTCGCTGCGCCAAATGGAAGAGCATGTGCGGGCGGGGAGGGAAGTCGCGGGCTTTTTGTCCTACGAAGCAGGGTATGCCCTGGAACCGCAACTCGCTCCGCTGCAATCGATATCTTCGGACATGCTGCTTTGGTTCGGCATCTTCGACAATGCAGAAGTGCTGGACGAAATTCATTTTCACGAATCGGAATTGATGGAACGGATCGAGGGGATCGTCCCAGCAATTTCGCGAAGTGAATACTTCGAAAAACTCGATGCGATTCGGGAATTGATTGCAGCCGGGGAAGTCTATCAAATTAACTTTACCTATCCCGTGGAGTTCAAGCCGAGCCTCAGCTCGTGGCAATTGTTTGTAGACCTGTGCCGCCGACATCCGGTGCCGTATGCTGCATTCATCAACACGGGAGACCGACAGATCGTCTCGTTCTCACCGGAATTGTTCTTTCGCATCGAAAACCAAAACATCCGAGTAAAGCCGATGAAAGGGACCGCACCTCGTGGCCTTACATTGGAACAAGACGAGCGGCGCGGCCAGGAATTGTCGGACAGCGAAAAAAATCGCGCCGAGAACGTAATGATCGTGGACCTGATGCGCAACGACCTGTCGCGCATCTGCCGCACAGGAAGCGTCAGGACCATGAGGCTGTTTGAAGTCGAGCGATTTCCGTCCATTTGGCAGATGACCTCCACGATTCAAGGCGAGCTAAAGGACGGGTGCACTATCGAAGAGACTTTCCGCGCGCTGTTTCCATCGGGATCGGTGACGGGCGCTCCGAAAATTCGCGCCATGCAGCATATTGCCCGGCTCGAAAGATCCAGTCGCGGAGTCTATACCGGCGCGATTGGATTTTTTGCCCCCGGCGAAGCTCATTTCAACGTACCTATCCGAACGGTCGTCATGCAGGAAGGTCATGGGGTGTTAGGCGTTGGCAGCGGCATCACGCATGATTCCATTTCCGCCGAAGAATGGGAAGAGTGCCAATGGAAGACCGCATTCCTGACCAATCAGGTCCCGGAATTCCAATTACTGGAAACTTTGCTCTGGGACGGGGAATACAAACTTCTGTCCGAGCACCTGGACCGGATGAAGGCATCTGCGGTGTACTTTGGGTATTCGTTTGACGAACGCAAGATACGCAGCGAGCTCCTGGAATATGCAGCACAATTGAGCGCAGGTCCCAAAAGAGTGAGAGCTACGTCAGTGCGCGATGGCGACGTGCATATCGAACATGTCGACGCACCTTCGAAGCGCTTTGAGCGTGTGCGCATTGCGAGCCAGAGAGTCTCTTCTCAAGATCGCTTCCTCTATCACAAGACAACGAATCGGGAACTCTACGATCTTGAACTGAAAGCGGCGGTCGCGGCCGGATTTGACGATGCATTATTTTTCAATGAGCGCGGTGAACTCACCGAGGGATCGATTTTCAATGTCTTCCTCGTGAAAGACGGCACCTGGAAAACGCCACCGGTCCGATGCGGACTATTGCCAGGCACATTTCGCGCGAGGTTTCTGAGAGACAATCCGGATGCAAGAGAAGAGATTCTTTCGATGGACGACCTTACGTCCGCCGACCGGATTTATGTCTGTAATAGTGTGCGTGGGATGCAGCCGGTAACCCTGGCGAAGGCCGAGCCGTCGAAATCCTGAGATGGTGCGAACTCACTGATTGCAGTAAGATCGCTGCGTAAATCGTCAAACTCTCGTATGGAAAGTGTTCTTCGCGATTAACGGCAAGGAGCGTTTTATGAAGACAGTACGTTTCCTCGCGGTTGTGATGTTCGCCTGTGGTGCTGCTGCATTGCTGCAGGAATCTTATGCCCGTCCGAAGCAGCAAACCCCCGCGGCGCTCACAGGGCAGGTGACGTCCGTCGAAGAAGGCCCGATGGAAGGCGTCCTGGTCACCGCGAAGAAAGATGGCGCGACGATCGCCATCACCGTAGTCACCGATGCGCAGGGCCGGTACCGTTTCCCGTCGTCGAAATTGGATGCCGGGCATTACGCGATCAGGATTCGAGCTGCGGGATACGATCTCGACGGCCCCAGCGTGGCCGACATCGGCCCAAAGACGCCTGCAACGCTCGATTTGAAACTTCGCAAAACGTCGAACCTCGGAGCGCAACTCACAAACGCCGAATGGCTGGAAAGCATACCGGCCACGCCGGAACAAAAGTCATCGCTCAGAACCTGCACAACCTGCCACACGCTGCTGCGCCCCATCGGGTCCACCCACGATGCAGATGAGTTCGTTGGCGTCCAGCAGCGGATGGCGACGTATGTAAATCAAAGTTCGCCATTGATGCCGCAAGTGCGCCTCGCGCCTAGACTCGCCGTGCAGATGGGAGCAAAAGGCTCCGAGCAACTCGACCGCGATGTGGACTCGATGAAAAAGCAGGGCGAATTTCTGGCGAGCATTAACTTAAGCAAAGGCCAGGAATGGCTCTACGCGTTAAAAACATTCCCGCGCCCCCGGGGCAAAGCAACGCGCGCCGTGATTACCGAATACGACCTTCCCGCCAAGACGAGGCAGCCGCATGACGTGACCGTCGATTCCGAGGGAATGATCTGGTACATCAGCTTTGGCGAACAAATTTTGGGCAAGCTCGACCCGAAGACAGGAAAGACGACCGAATTTCCCATCCCTGTTCTGAAACCCGGATCGCCGAGAGGTGAACTCGCGCTGCGTCCTGACGAAGACGGAAATTTGTGGATGGGCATGATGTATCAGGGCGGCGTCGCGAAGTTCGATCGGAAGACGGAGAAATTTCAAACCTGGAGCATTCCTGAAGAGTTCAACAAGGACTACACGCAGATCAATCAGGTAAGTCCGACCCACGCGAAAGTCGATGGCAAAGTCTGGCTGCAGGACGCCGGAACGTACGCTATTTTCAGATTAGATCCTGTCACGGGGAAGTTTGAGCGCTTCAAGCCGTTCCCCGATCCCAGTCCGAACGTGTACGACATCAGTCCCGACGAGCAGAACAATCTTTACTTCACAGTGTTTGGCAGCGACAAAGTGGGAAGGATCGATGCCCGCAGCCGCGAAATATCGATCTACCAGACGCCGACGCCGAACTCCAATCCGCGCCGGGGGGCGCTCGATTCACAGGGACGCTTCTGGTTCGGCGAGTGGGGCAGCAGCAAAGTTGGAATGTTCGACACCAAAACGACTACGTTTAAGGAATGGACGCCGCCAACGCCCTGGTCATTTCCATATGTAGTGATCGGCGATAAGAACGGGGAAGTGTGGGGCGGCTCGACAATGACCGACCGCGTGATGCGGCTCGATTCCAAGACCGGGCAATTCACCGAGTACCTGATGCCGCGAGACACGAACATTCGGGGAGTGGCCGTGGACAATACAACGACGCCAGTTACATTCTGGGTGGGGAATGACCATGGCGCTTCCATCATTAAGCTTGAACCGCTGGAGTAATCGCCGCCGTTGCATCAGGGAACGAATTTGTAGCCGAGTCCGCGGACCGTCACCAGGTGGCGCGGTTCTGTAGGGTCCTTCTCAATATAGCGGCGCAAGCGCACGATGAAATTATCGATGGCGCGCGTGTCCGTATCCTCGTGCAGGTCCCACACATTTTCCAGAATCGCTTTTCGCGAAACGGGATGCCCCGTGTTCTGGATCAGGTACCGAAGAAGCTGCGCTTCCATCAATGTGAGCTGGAGTGTCTTGCTCCCGACTTTCAACTGAAGATTTTGGAAGTCGAATACTTTGTCTCCGAAAGAAAATACTTCAGCGCTGGTTTGAGGTGACGCTGGACTCGACTCCCGGAGCCACTGTTTTCGCCGCAACAGGCTGCCAACGCGGGCTATTAGAATGGCTAAGTTGAACGGCTTTGGGAGGTAATCGTCAGCACCGGATTCGAACCCGTGCAAAACGTCCTCCGGGCGGGAACGCGCCGTAAGCATAAGCAGCGGAATAAAATTATTCGCGGCGCGGAGCGTGTGAGCGACTGCGAAGCCGTCTTTCCCAGGCAACATCACGTCCAGAATCAGCGCATCGAACCCTGCTTTATCTTTGAGCAGCAGCTTTAGTGCCTCGTCGCCATTGCCGCTTACCTGAACGGAATAACCTTCCGCTGCCAGATTGAACCGCAGTCCCTCCGCCAGATGGGCCTCATCTTCCACGACTAATATGCGAGTCATACGTGATAAACCCTCGGCAGTCGCAATGTGAATGTGCTGCCGCGGTCTGTGCCTTCACTTTCGGCAATGGCGTCACCCCCATGGCGCCGGGCGATCGACCGCACAATGAAAAGGCCCAGCCCAGTGCCCTTAACCCGCCCGCTCGCGGAATTGGTCACTCTGTAAAAACGTTTGAAGATGCGTTTCAGTTCGGAACGCGGGATTCCGACGCCCTGATCCCGGACTTTCAATAAAATCGTGTCGATGTCCGGCGTCAGGACGTCCACGACTACGTCCTTTTTGTCACCCGAATATTTCACGGCATTTTCGACCAGGTTGAACACGGCAGTGCGAAGCTCCTGAGGATTCCCCTTCAGCAAAAGTTGTTCACGAGGAGCCACGCCGAAGCGAAGAGCATCGGGCGGCAGGTTATACCGCAAACGGGTGAGTTCCACGGTCTCCACGACAAGGGCCGAGAAATCCACCTCTTGCCAACGTTTCTTATGGCTTCCATGGCGCGCCTCGCCGGCCTTCAGGATCTGCTCGACCGTTCCGGTGAGGCGGTCGGTATCCTCCAAAATAATTCGATAGAAATCGCGGCGTTGCTCATCGCTGAGTTGGCGGGTTTCCAGTGTCTCCAGATACAGGCGAATGGAGGCAATAGGCGTCTTGAGTTCATGCGTAACCGCATTCAGGAAGCTGTCCTGCTGCTCGTTCTTATGAATCTCGCGGACCAGAAACACGGTATAAACGATGATGCCCGCAATGATCAGCGAAAAAAAGATAACGCCCAGAACCAGCGGGACCACTTCCCGCCATTTCAGAACAATCCACGTGACGTTTAGCGCGATGGCCAGCCCAACCAGGCAGGCGCCCATCGTTACGAAGAACGCGATTTTTTTGGCGCGATTGGTAACACGCATCACGAGGCCACTCAAACTATACTAGAGCAGGCCCGCACAAAAAAGAACCGCGGGAACTTTCCCCGCGGTCCTTGGATTCAAATCCTAATGTCTCCTATAGATGGCTTGGAACTAGTCGCCGAGCGCTTCTGAAACGGCAGGCTGTTCCACGACCAGAGGTGGTGGTATCGCTGCGCCGATCTCCTTCGCCGATTCACCCAATTTATTCAGCGAAATATCCCATGCGAGACCGAGAGTGCGCAATGCCCAGATGCCGTACCAGTTCGGATCGACCTCGTACCAGGTCAGCCCGTGACGCGCCGCCTGAGGCACCGCATGGTGATTGTTATGCCAGCCTTCGCCGAAGGTCAGAATGGCCACCCAGAAACTGTTGGTCGAAGTATCGCCGGTGACGAATCGCTGCGAACCCCACATGTGCGTCGCGGAGTTTACAAGCCACGTCGAGTGGAGGCCAAAAACAGTCCTGAAGAAAATGGCCCACATCAGATAGGGCAGACCGCCAAATTTGAGCAGCAGAATGCCTAGCAGAGTCAGGGGAATCCAGTGCCACTTGCTGATCCACACATGAAATTTGTCTTTGCGAAGATCGGGGACATAGGGAAGCAGCGAGTCCAGCTTGTTATGCATCGCCTTGCCCGTCATGATCCAGCCCATGTGTGCCCACAGACCGCCGTCGCGAGGCGAGTGCGGATCGCCTTCCTTGTCCGTATTCTGGTGATGCATGCGATGCGTTGCCACCCAGAAAATCGGTCCGCCTTCCAAGGCGAGCGTTCCGCAAGTGGTCAGGACATATTCCATCCACTTCGGAGTCTTGAAGCCGCGATGAGTAAGCAGCCTGTGATAGCCCATTCCGATTCCAAATCCTCCGGCCACCCACCACAGGAAAAAGGACACCAGGAATGGCTTCCATCCGAACATAAATAATGCAATCACGGCGCCAACATGGAACGCAGCCATGAAGGAGGTCGTAATCCAGTTCACGGGACGTGTAAATGTCTTGTCACCCTTGAAGATATTCGCCATTCGATGTCCTCGGATTGAATCTTGTTTGGGATCGATATTACTGTCACGAACTTAGCATGCCGGGAATAAGTCCTTTGTAATACTTGTGTAATTCCTGAAAGGTCGGACCAAACGGGCACGGGCATTCGAATAAAGAATGAGAGGTTAATTTCCTGTAGCTGCCGAAAAAATGCTTGCCCATTGAGGCGAAAGGGAGCGAAACCTGTCCAGCGATCCTGTCGCCGGTAGGTCCTTCCGGTCCAGCGCCAGTTTTCGCAGCGCGTCCGCCGCTTCCTTCGGCTCGATGTGCCAGGTGTTATTTGCCGTGGTGGGAACGACGCCGGTGCGGTGCAGATATTCGGCAATCAGTTCGCGGATCTCCTGCGTCGAGCGGTAGGTTACCGGCAATCCCTTATAGACTTCGTACCGGCCGCCCCCCCCGTATCGGTAATTGTTGGTAACCACTTGAAAGTTATGGGTTTCGTCGATCGGTTTGCCCTTATACATTAAATTGAGGATGCGATGTCCCTCAGGCTCACGCAAATCGATTGTGTAACTGACGCCCGCGGCCGTATCGGTGTCGTAGTTCGGCAGCTTCAGCTTTTGTCCTACCGGCGTAGGCCATGCCTGATAGGCAGTGGCGGCATGTTCCAGCGCCTGGCGGACTTGTGCTCCCGTCATCTGCACGGTAAAGAGAGTATTGTCATAAATATAGAGCCCGGCAAGCTGGCGGGTGGTCACCCTTCCGGCTGGCATTTTCAGGGTCGTCAAAAAGAGCGTAGCCATGGAAATGTCGCCATGCCCGGCTTGGAGTTGCACGGTATGAATCAGGTCCGTTAACGGCTCGTCTTCGATGCGCGCGGTCGCCCCAATCATCTCCTTCGCGCAGGTCGCCACAGGAGTATCGAGGTACGCCTGTGTAGCCTGTTCATAGGGCGCGGCCAGTTGTGTGACCTCTGGATCGACGGCCGTATCCAGCGTAACGGGGATGAGTTCTGAATGCTTAGCCACAACGTGCCAGCGTCCGTCGGCATCACGAGCAACGTCCAGATCGATGCGTGCCAGCCCGCGCCCCCAATTCTTCGGCTGGGTCATCAGGACTCCATTCACGATGCGGTTCGCAAAAGACTGGTCGTGCGTGTGGCCGGACAAAATCGTGTCGATTCCCGGGACCTGATTGGCCAACTCAATCATCTGATTTTCGCCGGGTACGTCGATGTATTCCGACGGTGCCAGATTCTCAGGATCGGGGCCCAGACCGGAATGAGCAATCACGATCACCACGTCTGCCTTCCTGCGCACTTCGGGAATCACGCGTTGTGCTGCCGTAACGATCGATTCGAACTCGTATCCTTTATAGTTGGCCGGTAGCTCCCATCGCGGAATGCTCTGCGTAACAAAGCCCACCAGCGCCACGCGCACGCCCGCCACGTTCTTTATGATATAGGGATCGAAATGCTGCGGGCCACTTTTGTAGGTCTGCTTGATATTCGCCGCGAGAATCGGGAAGTGCGCTTCGCGCTTGGTTTTCCAGAGGTAGTCGAGCCCAAAGTTGAATTCGTGATTGCCCACCGCGGCCGCGTCATATCCAAGAGCGTTCATTTCCAGCATCATCGGATTCGGCTTTCCCGGCTCTTCCTTAGCGAAATAATACCCGAGCGGTGTGCCCTGAATGATGTCCCCTGCATCTAGCAGCAACGCGTTGGGCTGTTCCTTGCGTATGGCCCGAATAAGCGTGGCCACCTTTGCAAGTCCTTGCGCGACAGGCTTATTCGTAAAATAATCGACGGGCGCGATGCGGGCGTGCAGGTCCGTCGTCTCCAGTAGCGTGATGTGTACCGATTGGGCCCCCTGCGGTGCAGGTAGGGAATGAGCCGGAGTCAAAAGGAAGCACGCGCAGGCGAGCGCCGCGAGCAAAACCCTGCCGGTAACTACCGTTCGGGACGGCTTCATTTCTCATCCTTCTCGACCAGATTCAGCGACGCCGAATTGATGCAGTAGCGAAGGCCAGTCGGCTTGGGGCCGTCCGGGAAGACATGACCCAGATGCGCATCGCAACGGCTGCAGACCACCTCTTCGCGCAGCATTCCGTGGCTCACGTCTCGCTCCACTTCAATTTTTGATTCATCGACCGGCGCAAAAAAGCTCGGCCAGCCCGATCCGGAATGGAATTTCGTCTCCGAAGTAAATAAAGGCTGTCCGCAGCAGACGCAAACGTATGTCCCGGGCGTTTTGGTGTCTTCGTACTCCCCAGTGCCCGGTGGCTCTGTGCCTTTGCGCCGGGTCACGTGGTATTGCTCTGGCGTCAGCGTTTTTCGCCACTCTTCTTCGGACTTTCGAACCTTCTCGCTCATGGATGGCCTCTCCCTCAGCATCTTAACATTGACGGGAAATGGGAAGAAACAATGCGTAATTCGATCGTGTGGGTCTCACTGGTCGCCGCGATGGAATAAGAAATCGCTTGCCTTACTCGGCAAACAAAAGCAAGAATCGCGGCGGGTGTCGGTGGCGGCCAAAAGCCATTTCGAATAAATTCAAAAGGGTGCGGCGATGAAAAGATCGATTCGAATATCAATTTTTGCGGCGGCACTTGCCGCTTTGGCAATCGCTCTTGCTTTTTCCGCCCATGGACTCCTCGCCGGTCAGGCGCAGGCTGCCGGAAGCGAACCCGTTCCGGCGCTGATCCCATACGTAGAAGCTCATACTCACTTCGATTCGGACAATCCAGCAGGTTCAGTCCAAATCGCGCTCGCCGCACTAAAGCCCCAGAACGCCGCGATGATTTTCCTTCAAACGCCCCCGGATACGTTCGACCGCGCGGGCACAATTGACGCGGAAGTCATTCTGCCTTTCACGAAGAAGTATCCCGGCAAGCTGGGCGTCCTCGGAGGCGGCGGCAGCCTGAATCCGATGATTATGAAATCGGTTGCGACGGGCGACGCGGGGCCGGAAATCCAAAAGAAGTTCAAAGCTCGCGCGGAAGAACTCCTGCGCGCAGGCGTAATCGGTTTCGGCGAAATGTCAGCCGAGCATTTCGACGGGGCCACGCCGTATGAGTACGCTCCAGCTGACCATCCGCTCTACCTGCTGCTTGCCGATATCGCCGCGAAAAATGGGGTCCCCATCGACATTCACATGGAAGCCGTGCCGATGGATATGCCGTTGCCCGCCGGTCTGAAGTCGCCTCCCAACGCGCCGCAGCTGCATGCAAATATCGCCGCGTTCGAACGGTTGCTGGCGCACAATCCACACGCAAAAATTATCTGGGCGCACGCCGGTTCGGATAACACGGGCTATCGCACTCCCGATCTCTGTCGCAGGCTGCTGTTGGCGCATCCCAATCTCTACATGGAAATCAAGACCGATCCGCTCCTCAACGGCATAACCTATCCTCTTGCGGACGGCAGGATCAAGCCGGAATGGCTGCAGCTCTTCGTGGATTTTCAAGACCGGTTCATCATCGGCACTGACCAGCACTATCCTCAGCCAAAGACGCCGGAACAGCGCTGGCAAACGGCTGTGAACCTGTTGAATCAGCTTCCCGCTAATGTGCGGCAGAAGATTGCGACAGACAACGTGCGGCACATTTATCCTCGCGCGTACGCTCGAAATCGGGCAACATCTTCATCCAGCGCGGAAAAGAATTGAACCGTTTATCATCATCAAATTCCCGGAGGCGGATGGAAATGAATCGGCGTGACTTGTTCAAGAATTCTTTAGCGATTTCTGCTTTAACGCTCACTCGTGGACGTCTTCACGCTTCACCCGCGCCGCCCGCCGAATTTCCGAAGGCGCCCGGCCTCACCAAATACGTCGCCGATTTTATCGTCAACACGAAGTACGGAGACATTCCGGCGGACGTGCTGGATTTGGGCAAGAAGTCGATCCTGGATAGTTTCGGGCTTGCGTTGGCCGGCTCGAATTCCAGCATGGCCCCATTGGTGCGCAAATACGTTCAGTCGTTCGGACCCAGCATCGACAAGGCCAGCATCATTGGCACGGGCATGAAAGCTCACCCGCGCTTCGCGGCGTTTGCCAATGGGGTCTCCATTCATGCCGACGATTTTGACGACACTCAGCTCGCGGCAGCAAAAGACCGCATCTATGGACTACTGACGCACCCTTCGGTGAGCGTAGTCCCTCCCGCACTGGCGCTCAGTGAATTGACTCACCGTACAGGGAAAGACTTCATGCTGGCCTACCACGTCGCAGTCGAGGTCGAATGCAAGATCGCCGAAGCCATCGCGCCGCGCCATTACGATGAGGGGTTTCATACTACCGGCACGTGTGGATCGTTTGGCAGCGCAGCGGCGTGCGCAAAATTGCTCGGCCTCACCGCGTCACAAACGGCGTATGCGCTGGGAATCGCGGCGACCGAGGGCGGAGGCTTTCGCAACAATTTCGGCTCGATGACCAAGCCCTTCCAGGCCGGGCACGCCGCCGAAAATGGCACCGTAGCCGTCGATCTGGCCGCGCTCGGATGGACCGCCGCCGACAATATCCTCGAAGCGCCTCTTGGATTTTTTCAAGCCGAGGGTGGCACCTTCGATCCTGAGGCGATTGTCGGACGGCTCTCCAAGCCTTGGAATCTTGCCTCGCCGGGCGTTTCGATCAAGCCATATCCTTCGGGGTCTCTGTCGCATCCGGCCATGGGCGAAATCGCGCGTCTGATTCGCGAGAATGACATCAAAGCCGCCGACGTCGAAAAGGTCGATCTGGGTGCCAACCACGCGATGACGACTTCGCTGCTGCACCATCGCCCCACAACCGGATTGCAGGGAAAATTCAGCATGGAATATTGCCTGAGCATCCTTCTGCTGGATCGCAAGGCCGGACTGAATGAATTTCAGGATGCGATCGTGCAACGCCCCGACGTTCAGGAAATGGTCAAGCGCGTGAATTTCTACATCGATCCCGAAGCCGAAAATGCGGGCCTCGACAAGATGACCAGCATCCTGAGAATCCATTTGAAAAACGGGAAAGTGATATCGGGTCGCGCCGAATTTGCGAAGGGAAGCCCCGCCAATCCGATGACCTACGACGAGGTCGCCGATAAATTCAGGGGTTGCGGAGAATTCGCGAAGTGGCCTACGGCAAAAATCGAATCCATAATTCAATCCGTGAAATCTCTGGAAAATCTGTCTGACATGAAGAAAATCGCGGCAGCGCTAACCGTCTGATCTCCACATCCCGAAATATTTCGTGCTCCGGCAATTCATGCACCATGTGGAGGAATGATGGAAGCAAGCGCGCAGCGGAACGACCGGCCTGAAAGTGGCGACGATTCCGTTGCAGGTTTTGCGCGGCTCGGCATGGCCCTTGCCGATTGGTCGCAGCGCTGGTTCCCGGACGCGTTCGTCTTTGCGCTTGCCGGCATCGTCGCCGTTTTCGTCGCGGGATTGTTTCTGGGCGTCGCGACGCGCGATCTGGTGAAATTTTTCGGGGACGGATTCTGGAGCCTGATTCCGTTCACGATGCAGATGGCGATCATCATCATCGGCGGCTATGTCGTGGCCACATCGCCGCCGGTTTACAAATTAATTCGCTGGCTAGCAAGTATCCCCCGCACCCCTCGGTCGGCCATCGCCTTTGCAGCTTTTTTCTCCATGGCAATGGCGATGGTGAGTTGGGGTTTGAGCCTGATTTTCAGCGGTGTCCTGGCGCGTGAAATCGTTCGAAAGGTGCCCGGCATCGACTATCGAGCCATGGGCGCAGCCTCTTACGTGGGTACGGGCAGCGTGTGGGCGCTTGGACTGTCTTCCTCGGCGGCGTTGGTGATGGCGACTCCATCGTCGATTCCTGCAGCGCTGCTAAAAATCAGCGGGGTAATTCCTCTCAGCAAAACAATCTACACGTGGCAGAGCGTCGCCACCGCTGCAATTCTGATGATCGCCTGCGTGACAGTGGCCTACCTTTCCGCGCCGCCAACCTCGACCAAGACTGCGGAATCCTTTGGCGTGACCGAAGGACTCGAATTGCAGAAATTGGAAGAGCGGCAGGCTCCCGCCGAGTGGCTGGAATACGCGCCCTTGCTTTCCATTGTGATCGGAGTTCTCGGGTTTGCCTATCTCGCACAAATTTTCGCGGCGCGAGGCCCGCTCGCGGCTCTCGATCTGAACACATACAATCTCTTGTTCCTCATGCTGGGATTGCTGCTGCATTGGAGACCTCGATCGTTCCTGCGCGCAGTGAATAGTGCCGTCCCAGCGACGGCAGGAGTCCTGATTCAATTCCCATTCTACGGTGGAATTTTCGGCATCATCACGATGTCGCCGATCTCCCGCGAACTGGCGCAATTCTTCGTCCATTATTCGACTACCAGCACGTACCCGATTCTCGTGTCGGTATATTCGGCGGTCCTGGGAATGTTTGTGCCTTCCGGCGGGAGCAAATGGATTATTGAAGCGCCGTACGTCTTGCAGGCAGCCAAGGACCTTCACGTGAATCTAGGCTGGGTCGTGCAGATTTACAACACGTCCGAAGCCCTGCCCAATCTGATCAATCCCTTTTGGATGCTCCCGCTGCTGGGACTTTTGAAAATCCGCGCCAGAGACCTGATCGGCTTCGGACTTGTCTATTTTTTTGTGAACTCCGGATTAGTCTTATTTCTAATGTGGTTCTTCGCGCGGACATTTCCGTATGTTGCGCCGGCGATCCCCTAAATATAATCAATTGCGAAAAGAGATTTCGAGAATGGGCATTGTGGGTCGCGGCTTCAGCCGCGACATCAACACGCGAGTAGGGAAAGTGCTTTAGCCCCTGAATAGTGAAACCCAGCCGATCTACTTTCCCGGTGCAGGCTTCTGTTTCTCCAGCGGGGCGGTGATAACCTTATCGTAGGCCTGATATTCCCTGGGGCTGCAAATGAACTCGATGAAATTTTCCTTCTGAACCCGGTGGAAGTACTTTTTGAATCCGGGCCAGGACTTGTCTCCCCACGCTTTCGGATCGTAGTAGGTCATTTCAACCACCAGGTGATCGTGATCCAGAAGGCGGAAATGCTCGACCAAACGGAAGGCATCACTTTTTGTGTGGCCGACATTCTGCGTAATCATAGTTTTGCTGTTGTAACCAATGGTGTCCACCACCAAATCGTTTCCCTCCCAGCGGGCAGTCGAATCGCCCTCATAAGTGGGATCGATATCTTTGGGATGTTTGCGGTCCATCCAGAACGTTCGCCATTCGCGATGGTATTCGAACAACTGAAAGACTCGGTCTCCCTCACGCGTGGTCATCAGCTCCATCGAGCCCAAATTCGCGTAGTCGTACATCGCGGGAGTGGAAAGGGGTTCGCAATCCTTGGCAGGGTATTCTCCGTTGGCATCGTTCGTTGGAACGCCACTGGGGTCGGCGGAATAGCAGGGGTCGTTGTTATCCGGGCAGACATGCCCCGGCCGGTTCCAAGTCGGAAGATGGGTGCCGGTCAGCGCATCGTGCGAAATGGATTTGTAGAGCAGGTGCTGCTTTCCCCAGTCCGTCAGAGGGGGTTCCGGTATCTTCTGGTCGTAGCTGGCGAAATTTCGATAACTGGCGGTCGACTTGTCTCCAAGCCAGGTGCCGTTCAGGTCTTTCCGGTCGAATTTATAGGCGCTGCTCGGCCCGGAAGTAGCAGATGCGGGAGCGTTCCCATTTTGGGAATAAAGAGCCGGGGAGATCACCATTGCTGCAATTAAAGTCAGAACCGAACCGATGCAACGTGTTTTCATTGCCACCCCTCCGCAATCCTGTTTCGCAGTGATTCCCGCTAAATCCCGATCAAGCTTACTGGTTCGTATCCCCGCCGCCATTGCGTGCATGAGCGGGCAGCGTATGGCCGTCGGCTGTCACCACGTTCACCATCACTCCGCCCTTTAGCCCATTTTTTCCTGGATGAAAATTAATCGTCACCACATCTCCGGGCTTCAGCGAGTCGGAATTGATTCCGTCCGCCTTCATGTAGCGAACGGTTCCCCATTCGATGAACCAGTGTTCGACGGTGCCACTCGCGTCGGTAACGTCCACGCTGACGGTGGAGTGGGGATTCTGCAACATAAAGCTCGTCACGGTGCCTTTTAACGTCTGCACCGTGGTCATGTCGTATGCGGCATATCCGTGATGGGCGAATAGAGGGGCGGAAAGCATCGAAAGTCCCGCAAGTATTACAGAAAAGAGTGTCACTTTGATTTTCATTCTAAAACACCAATCCCCATTGTATTTTGAGAACGGCACAATATCGTGCTCACTCGTCTCATTGAGACCTGAAATCCGCTTGAACATGGAAGTTAATCCAATAATACGGCGAATTGCGCCGATTTCAAAATGGGAATTTAGTCGAAGATATCAGGAGAGTTTCGAAGTGGGAGGCAGAAATAATGCGCTTCAATAGCAATTCATTCCGGCGCTGTCGCACGTAAAATGAATCCCTCTGTTGTGAAACGTAGCCTGCATGTGTGCGTACAGGGAAAATGTTTGGGGCAGGGTCCAAACGTAGCGCCAATACCATTTTCGAATGGGGCCATGATTCCGCATATAGTGCGCGGCAACAGCTTCCACTCCGATTTCAATCGCACCTGCGACAATATATCTCTGCGCATCGGGACGTTGTCCGACGACAAACCGTGAAATACCGGCTTCAAAGCATGACGGGCACTTGTGAAAGTTGTCGAGAGTGGTCTTGCCGTCCGCAATCGACGCCGAAACCTGCGCCAGGGTAAGAACGGTCCAGCCCGGATCGCGAAAGGTAGCCAGATCCCGCACCGTCGCCCCGGTTTCGGCGGCGAGGCCCCTCGTAATCGAGGCGAACAGATTGGCTTGCTTCCCCGCATATACTGCGTGAAAAGACTCCTGGGCCGACACTGCCGGTGCAATGAGCAGGGCAATGCACAGAAACATATATCGCTTCATGTTCCCCCGGGCGGCGCCGTACAGGGAACTGAAGCATCCCCGCCCAGGCACCTGCGTGCCCCACATGGGTGATATCGTCAATTTTTAGGGAATAGTTAGCGCGAGGAAGGAGAAATGGCGAATTCTAAAGAAAATCCCCGCCTCCAACCCTTAGCGTTCGCTCAGGGCAAGAGGCGGGGATTTGATTCCTGCATTCGAATCGGCCGAACTACATCACCATCCGGTTCGGGAGGATGTAGTAGAAGAGCAAGCTGATTAGAATCAGATAGGCAAGGATGATTAGCGTCCAACCCATGTTGTGCCGGATCACCTGGCCTTCGCTTCGTACGAGCTTGCTGGTGGAAATTCCCACGCTGGCGGTCTGCGGCGCGATCGGTTTGCCCACTTCGGCGCCGACAGAATTAAACGTAGGCAGCATGAGAGCTGGCAGGCCCAGGAGCCTTCCGGTGATCATCTGCACGGGACCGAACATCGCGTTGGTGGCCGTATTGCTGCCGGAGAGCGCGACGCCGATCCAACCAAGGATGGGGGCGAGCACGATAAAGAATACGCCGATTTTCGAAAGCCCGAACGCCAGCGAATTGGCCATGCCCGTGAAAACAAAGATGAAGGCCAGTCCGAAAATGAAGAACGCAACTAGCAGCGCTCCCCACATCTGGTGAAACGTCTTGGCGAAAATCTTTTTCAACGCATCGAAGCCCGGACGCATGATGGCGAGGATGACGAGCCATGCAACCAGCGTCGAGGTCCCTGCACCGAAGGGATTAAAGTTGAAGAGCGATGTGACCGCTTTCCCTGTCACTGAAGACGTCGCGGAAACCGACAACTTCAGCCAACTGATTCCAGGCAACTTGGACCAGGGGCCGGTCCACGCAACGACCACAGCGATGAGCACGAGGTAAGGAAGCCAGGCCGTAACCGCCTCGCCGAACGAAACCAATTGGTCGTAATTGGCAGCTTTTTCCGATGAGAGTTGCAGCGGCTTTCCGCCGAATCCCCGGATCGTCTTGGGACGCCACATTTTCACGAAAAAGAAGAGAATCCAGAAGGAAACCAGCGCGCCGCTGATGTCCGGAAGATACGGCCCCAGGTAGTGCGCAACGGGCCATTGACCGGCGACGTAAGAGAGTGAGCCAATAATGGCCAACGGCCACGCTTCCAGCATGCCGTCCCATCCGCTGACCAGATAGATCAGCACCCAGGGCGGGAGCAATGCAAGGATCGCGACTACGTCGCCGATCGATCCTGATAACTTCATCAGCGGGAGGCCTGTTACGGCCGCCAGACCCAGGATGGGAGCCCCGAGTGCACCGTACGACACGGGCGCATTGTTCGCCAGCGCAGCCACACGGATGGCGTCCAGGTCGTCAATTCCCAGGCTCACCAGAATGGGCACCACGACGGCCCAAGGCACACCGAATCCCACAACGCCTTCCAGCAGGGCGCCGAACGCCCAGGCCATCATGATGGTCTGAATTCGAATGTCAGCGGTAGCGTGGTGGAGCATCCAGGTCTTGAACCGTTCGAAATTTCCGGTGACCACCAAGGTGTTGAAAATCATGATGCCCCAGAACGTGATCCAGTTGACCACCCAGAAGCCGTTCAGGCCCCCGTAAAGGTAGGCCTTCATGGTATTCACAAACGGCGCGTGCCACACGAAGACGCCCATCGGGATCGTAATCGCACCGACGACAATGGACGCCTGCCAAGCCGTCATTCGAAAGACGGCAAGCATAATCAGCAGTGCCGCCAGAGGGAGCAAGGCCACCAGTACGGTGAGCCAGAGGTTTCCCATTGGATCGAGAACCTGTTGAAACATCGAGAGTGTCCTTTCGCAGGAGCCTTATATTTTTCAACGTGGCCGCGTTGTTTTTGGGTAAAAGTCCGGGCAAACCAATATCACATCTACAGGTTACGTCAACTACATAATGAAAAATTCACACCCAGGGAGAATCCTGGCATTGGCGAATTGCCAGAAAATACTAAACTTAGGCGCTGACTGCCTGGCCGCCTTCGAGCTTGGCCGTCATGGTAATTTCCGCCTTCAGAAGCCGTGAAACCGGGCAGCCAGCCTTGGCATTTGCCGCTGCCTTTTCGAACGCTGCCGGATCCGCGCCGGGTATGCGCGCTGTGACGTCCAGATGAATCTTGGTGATCGTAAAACCAGCATCGAGCTTTTCCATCGTCAGCGATGCCGTCGTCTCCAGGCTTTCAGCCGTCATGCCGGCATTCCCGAGTTGGCCCGAGAGTGCCATGGTGAAGCAGCCGGCATGCGCGGCGGCAATCAACTCCTCGGGGTTGGTCCCGACGCCGTTCTCAAAGCGTGTCGAAAATGAATATTGGGTCCTCGACAGCACACCGCTGTCGGTCGAAATCGTTCCTTTGCCTTCTTTTAGCGAGCCGTTCCAGATTGCCGAAGCTTTGCGTACCATTTTGTTTCCTCCTAAGATTGCAGCCGGATAGCCGTTAGAATCGCAGGGCAGGAGTGTAGTTTTCAACTCTCCGCTTGTCAATGAATTGGTGGCCTTGGTAGTGTCCTAAATTTAGAGAGATGCATTCCAAGAAATGTGAGGCTGCGATGTCGGAGCCTGGCCTGGGAACGCCAATCTCCCGATTGGCGTCGGTAGCGAGGCACAAAACGCCAATCGGGAGATTGGCGTTCCCAGGTTTCATCCGTTGGCACCCGAGCTCAAATTTGAAATGGGATACTACCAAAATCCGAAAACAGTTTATCCTATTTAAAGAGGCGTGAGATTCTGATGGGTATGAAGCCGATTCGAATTATTCCTCTGCTGGTGATATGCACCCTTTGCGCGCCGCTGTTGCGCGCTGATGAGGGAATGTGGCTGTTCAACAATCCGCCCTACAAAATTCTTCAGGACAAGTACCATTTCCAGCCGACCGCGGCGTGGCTCGAACACCTGCAAAAATCTTCGGTGCGGTTCAACAGCGGCGGGTCCGGATCGTTCGTTTCGCCGGACGGACTGGTGATGACCAATCACCACGTCGGCGCGGACTGCCTGCAAAAGATCAGCACGAAGGAAAAGGACTACGTAAAGGCCGGGTTCGCCGCGCCCAGCTATTCCGCGGAACCGAAATGCGTGGACCTGGAACTGAATGTTCTGATGAGCATTGAGGACGTGACTGGGCGCGTCACTACCGCGGTCGCTCCGGGAGTGGATTCCGCTACTGCGGAGAAGGCCCGCCGCGCCGCAATCAACGATATCGAAAAGGAATCGCGCGACAAGACCGGTTTGCGCAGCAATGTCATCACCCTTTACAACGGCGGCCAGTTTCACCTCTATCGTTTTAAGCAGTACAGCGACGTGCGCCTGGTTTTTGCGCCGCAAAAAGCTATCGCCTTTTTCGGTGGAGACCCGGACAATTTCGAATATCCGCGCTATGACCTGGATATCTGTTTTTTCAGAGTCTATGAGAACGACAAGCCAGTCCACGTAACGGATTATTTGAGATGGAGCTCGGCCGGCGCTGCCGAAGGGGACCTGATTTTCGTTTCGGGGAATCCCGGGCGCACCGAGCGTCAGGACACTGTCGCGCATCTGGAATACCAGCGCGATTTAGCCGTGCCGGGGGGGCTGAATATTCTGCGCCGCCGGGAAGTGATGTTTCGGAATTATTCGGACCGCAGCACCGAAAACGCGCGCCGTGCGGAGGACGAACTATTCGGCATTCAGAACAGCCGGAAGGCGTACCTCGGCATGCTCGCCGGCTTGCAGGACCCTGCCGTCCTCGACAAGAAAAGAGCTGCCGAGAAATCTCTGCGGGAGGCCGTCAGCAACGATCCGAAACTCCAGGAAGCCTACGGCGATGCCTGGGGCCAGGTTGATGGCACCTTAAAGACGCTGGTGAAGATTCGCGATGAGTACAACCTGCTGGGTTCGAGGCGCGGCCAGGCGTTCAATAGCGATTTGTTCGACACTGCCCGAACGCTGGTGCGACTCGCGGAAGAATCCGCAAAACCGAACTCTGAGCGCTTGCGCGAATTCTCTCAAGCGGGCCTCGATTCGCTGAAGCTGGAACTGTTTTCCGAAGCACCCATTTACGACGACCTTGAAACCGTGAAGCTGGCCGATTCGCTGGGAATGATGGCTGAAGTGATGGGCGCGGACAATGAGTTGGTGAAGACCGTGCTCGCCGGAAAATCGCCTCGCGATCGCGCCGCGGAACTGGTGCAAGGCACCAGACTCAAGGATGTCGCCGTTCGAAAGCAATTGGCCGATGGCGGCATGACGGTTATCGATGCTTCAAGCGATCCGATGATTCTCCTTGCGAAGCTTGTCGATCCCGAAGCACGTCGCGTTCGGCAGATGTATGAACAGCAGGTGGACGAACCGCAGCGCCAGGCGTACGGCAAGATTGCGAACGCCCGGTTTGCAGTCTATGGATCGAGTATCTATCCGGATGCGACATTCACGCTGCGGCTGGCCTTTGGCGAGGCCAAGGGCTACACCGAAGACGGCCGGAATATTCCCTGGGCTACAACACTGGGCGGGACGTTCGAACACGCCGCGGCGCACGAAAACAAAGGATCGTTCGAACTGCCGTCGATCTGGAAACTGAGGAAAGGGGGAATCAAGTCATCGACGCCTTTCGATTTCGTCAGCACCGCCGACATTATCGGGGGAAATTCAGGGAGTCCGGTGGTGAATCGCGACGGCGAACTGGTCGGAATTATTTTCGACGGAAATATTCAGTCGCTGGTTCTGGACTACATTTACTCGGACCAGCAAGCCCGCGCCGTGGCGGTGCATTCGGCGGGGATTCTGGAAGCATTGAGAAAGGTTTATTTGGCGGACCGATTGGTGGCAGAGATTACCGGAAAGAAATGACGGATCGCCTCTTCGACGAAGAGTGTTTCCATAAATAGCGGACTAAGGCCGACGTCACTGAGACTGCGATTCCCGCGAATGATTCATGGTAACGAGGGAATACAAGTAAAGCAGCACACCCGCGGCGATGAGCGAGCCGCCAGCGACGAAAAACAGGACGAAAGCGATTGGATGGACCCAGCGCAGACTGACAGCTTCCACGCACAGTCCCAGCAACAACAGAACGGCTGAAAGACGGAACGCTTTGGAGAACTGAATTTTTTCCACGCTCATTCCGCCGGCCTCCAAACTTTAAAGTTCTTCACTGTCTCGACATTGTGAATGGTGTCGTGGCATCCACTGGAAACGCAGGAAAGTTGATTGGTTTTCAATTGATCGATCATGGCCATGTGGACATCATTTTCGAATGAGCGAGCGCCGGAATGGCAGTGCAGGCATTCGCGGTTGTTGAAGGGCTGATACAGGTGGATGGGCTGCTCGGCTTTCCCGAAATACTGCACATAGACGTGATGCAATCCGTTCAGCTTCACCTTAAGGTTGCCATACATCGCGTAATCGGTATGGCATGTGTAGCACGCCTCGTCGGCAGGGATACGATGATTCTGGAAATGCGCCGCCGGAATATGCATCGCATCGTCGACGAAAAGGCTCTGGCCGTAGGGCTCCATGATGTGGCACGAGAGGCAGAAGCTGGTCTGTTTCGATCGCTCAAAATGCGTGGTGAGGCCCCAAACTCCGCAAAGAATCGGCAATGCGAAGAAGGCCACAAATGCCAGCATCTTCCCACCGACGGTAACTGTGATCGATGGACGTTGCAGGAACAAGAAGAGCAATAGGATCGTGATCCCTAAGAAGATGTAAAGGACGGTTTGTGGGGCTGGAATCATCGAAACTTGCTCTATTCCTTCAAATCAAAATGTGGATTAACTACTTTTTCTTTCCGAGGTCGTGGACGTAAGCCGCAAGGTCCTTGATTTCCGCGTCTTTCAGTTTGTCGGCGTACTTAGGCATCTTGTTTTTGCCATTGGCGATAATATTCGCCAGGTCGGCAACGGATTCCTTTTGCACGTCAGCGGATTGGAAGTCGTGGACGCCCATGGCTTTTCCGGCCGGAGTGCTACCTGCGCCGTCAGCTCCGTGGCAGCCCGCGCATTTTGCTTTGTAATTTGCCTCGGCATTCTGCGCTCTTATGGCTGGAACGCAAAAGACCAGCAGGGCGAGAAATAGAAAAACTTTCGTGCAAAGTTCGTTTATGCGCATTGAATCGTTCCTCCCAAGTTTGTTTCTATGTGCTGAATTGCGAGAGCCCACAGCAAGATACATCAGAACGCGTACCGGACAGAGAAAGTAATATTGCTTCCGTTAAAGTCCTGCGACGGCAGCGGCGCCAATCCCGCGGGATTGGCTATTCCGCGGTCATTGTACCCGTAATAATTCCACGAAGTTTTGTAGGACAGGCCATTGTAGATGTCGAAGGCCAGGCTAGCGGTTGGCTTCAGATAGTTGAAATCAAGAGTTCCGGTCGGCGACAGGGCGCTGAGAAACGTCGTATTGCCGCGAACGATCGTGCCGCTATAACCCAGTTTGGCAGTCACGCGCTTATACGGTTTCCACATCACGTCGCCGTAGGCGTAATGGTCCATGCTTGAATAGGAGGAAAGTGTGCCCAGAGGGCCGGTGGCTCCGGCGATTGGACACACCGCAGTGAAGGCTGTTGAGCCCGTGTCCGCGAAGCAGATCGCGGTTTGCGTGAAGACGTTCATGTAGGTGTATCCGAAATCCACCCACAGCTTGGCGCTCGGTGTGAGGGTTGTCGCAAAACTGTAGGCGCGGCCATGCTCGAGGTTGTTCACCATGGCGACATTGTCGCGGTTTTCGTGGATATCCACGGTGCCGCTGATGTCCGACCAGGCGGTGGGATTATAGTGCGCCTGAATCTTGTAGCTTTGCACTTGCCGGGGGCTAATACGCGTAAAGGAGTTGTCGTTATAACCGAACATTAAGACGGCGTTGAGCCGCAGTTTATCGGTGGGCCGCGCGGCGAAGCCAAGTATCGCCGCGTGTTCATGGATGTAATAGAGGTTCCGTGCGGTGTCGTTGGTTGCGTCGGGCATGAGAACCGCCGGTGAACCTTCCTGAATCGAGCCGTTAGGGTTCACGGTGCAAGCGGCAGGCAGGGCGCCAGCAACTACGGCGCAATCGCCGCGAGCTGCCAGGAAGTGGTTCGCCACTGTACCCGTAGCGCCTCCGGGGAAGTAAATTTCGCCCGTGTCGAAAGTCGCGCTGAAGTCGGAAATCGTGCGCGCTGTGAACATGTAGCCCACGTGCATGCTGAGCCGGCGGAAGAGGTCGTACTTCAGCTCAATTGTGTTCGAACGAATATTTTGTCCCAGGAATTGAGATACGAGTTCATTGGTAACATCCGCGAGGGAACTGGTGTTGTGTTGCGGGCAATTCGGACCGTTGTAAGGCGCGGTGGGGCATAGAGTCGAGAACGTAGCTACCGTGACAGGCGAAATGGGCAGCGCCAAGCCTGTCTGACCGGACGTCGGTGGGGTCGCAAATAAAGTTGTGTCGGCAGTCGACCACATGGAAGGGATGCGCCAGTTGTCGTACCGGAACTGATCGACGATGAATAATTTATCGGTCACGCGATATTCGCCGGACCAATCGGCGGTGACGGAGATGCGCTTGGCCTCCGCCGGGCCAGCAGTAGTGCTTCCGCGCGCAACCGTTCTGCTGGTCCAGCCATTGATGGCCTCGTTGAATCCTGTGACCGTATTGTTGCCGCTGCTGTAGCTGATGGAACCGTTCATCGAAAGATTTCGAATGTAGGAGGACTGAAAACCGAAACGTTCGGTGGGGAACGTGGATCGTGGATTTTGAACCTGACTATAGGACAGGTATCCGTTGCAATTGGAAGTGACGGTTGGGGGCGTGGTGGCGGCATTGGTGACCGGCACGGCGCAAGGGGAAGTGCCCACGAAAATCAGACCGAGATCCACAGGGGTGCCGTTGGCAAGCTTGTAGGTCAGATTGCTGTCCTTGAGAGTATTGTCAACCTTAGAGTAGGTCAGAAATTCATCGAAGGACAGCGTGGTCCTGGCAATCCCCCGGTAGTCAACGCCGAAGCGGTAGGCATTGGTGACCGTGCGAACATTCTCGGAAAGAAGCGGCTCGGTTCCACCCTCGACCGGCAGGTATGCGGGCCCATCGTTTGCGTTGCGGGAATATCCCAGCCGGAAACGGACGCTCGATTCAGGGAGCACCGTCAGGTCGTAATCCTGCATTTTGTGCAGCAAATCGAGCATGTGCGGGGAGTTGGTGATCGGCGTGGCAGGATTGAACGCCGATGGATTCAATGGATTTGCCAGCAGATTGTAATTGAAAATATTTTTGTCCTGCCGATAGAGTACGCGGAAATCGTACCACTTGTTCTTGCCGATCCGCAGGCGCGAGACGATGTTGGAGTCGCCACCGTAGCCAAAATTGCTGAAGCTCAGATTGTCGAACAAGATTCCCCGGTGGTCGATCGAACGCATGTCCACGGTGTAATCGAATAATCGAACTCCGGAGTTCAGGTTTTCAAAAGTCGCGTAGTTGGCCTGGTTTCCGCCGATCAGGCTGTCGCGGTAGCCGAATTCGACGGTCTGCTGGATGTTGTAATCGCCGGTATTTTTCCCGGCGGATTCTCCGGGCGTCTGGGCCAGTGCCCTGGAAGACGCCAAGCAGAATGAAAGAAGCCCCAGCCCTACCGCCAGTGCCGCCGAATACAACCGAGTTGATTGCCTGGTTTCCGACATCGTTTCCGGACTCCTGTGTGTGGCGCTGATCTCCGTGCTCCTCTGGCCGTTCCTGAAAATCATGACCGCCCCCTACTTGAAGAATGTGTGATCGACATTGGATCCATGGATCTGCGAGTGGCAGAGTGTGCAGGCCTGATACTGAGCAGCCTGGTTATGGAAGGATGGAGCGCCGGGGGCGTTTGCAAAGGATGTGGTATGGCACGACAGGCAAAGAATATTGACGTTGCTGACTTTTAGCATATGGATATTGGGTGAGCCGTGCGGCGTGTGGCATGTCTGGCAGCCTTCCACTTTTACCGGTTCATGTTCGAACGTGAACGGGCCTCGTTTGTCGGCATGGCACGTAAAGCAAACCGCGTCCTGTGCTGACGATGTTCGAACCTGCTTGGCTGCGACGGTGCCATGCGGATTGTGGCAGTCGCTGCACTGGATCAGGCCTTCATTCACACGATGACGGAAGGGCATCTGAAACTGGGCCTGCTTATCAGCGTGGCAGGTGTAGCAGAGGGCCGGCTGAGCTTTTGTCAGCAGGAATTCTTTCGTTTGAGCATGGTGCGGTGAGTGGCACGAAATACAGCTGACGTTGGCCTTGGCATGTTCAGAACTGACGGCGTTCATGTGTTGCGGCCCGCCGGCGTGGCAGGTCATACAACGATCGTCGATTTCCTTGGCGGAATGTTCCTTGAAGATGAAAATCTTGGCCTTATCGCCGCCGCCGGCGACATGCTCCGCGCCCGGGCCGTGGCAGCCTTCGCAGCCTTGATGCGAGGGGCCACCCTTGGTGTCGAGGGTGGTTTTCCAGTGCGGGGTCTTCTCCCAACTGTTGTATATATCTTCGTGGCAGGTCTTGCAGGTCTCAGCCCCGACATAGTTGGAGGAATCCGCCGATGCCGCGGCCGCTTTGTTCTGGGCTGAGGCCAGGCTCGAATGCGCCGCATTTCGAGGCGATGGCGCGCTGCTGGATTCCAGTCCGGTCAATAAGAAGGTTGAAATGAATAGGATTGCAAAGAACGGTGGTGGAAGAACTCTATTCCAACGTCTCATGTACCTCTCCAAGGTGACTCCTTTGGACCCCAATCACAGCGTTCAGTGCAATACTCGGCAATTATTGATTCCTCGTGGATAAGCTTCTGTGACGTTCATCACACTAAAATGTGATAAACCTCACGGACGCGAAACTTGTTTGGGCAGATCTCTAACGGAAGGGGGGCAGCGAGGCCTAGGAACCCTCGACAAGCTGTTCCAAGCCCAGCTTGTCCTTGATCGTGACAGTAGAGCCCTTTATTTGCAAGAGATTTTTCTTCTTGAAGTCCGCAAAGAGTCGCGTCACGGTTTCTCTTGAGGCTCCAATCATTTGTGAAATCTCTTCGTGCGTCAGGGTCAGAGTGAATTTGACGGAACCATTTTCCGATTTGTGGTTCGCGCTCCAATCCAAAACGAAGCGGGCTAGTTTTTCTCCGGCGGAGTGCGAAAGGCCAATCGTGCGCATTTCGGCGAAGGCCGATTGGTAGGTTTCGCTGAGTTCCTGCGCGACGCGCAGGGCGGCTTCGCCATGCTCCCGCAGGAAGGAGAGGAAATCGTTGCGGCTGATGAAATTCGCCTGCGTCGGTTCGATGACTTCTGCAGTGACTTCATAGGCTCTTCCGGAGATGGTGGCAGGCAATCCCAGTAAATCGCCCGGCTCGGAGATTCGGAGGATCAAAGTCTTGCCATCGGCAGACGAGGTTGAAAGCTTCACATGGCCGGAGCAGAGAACGAACACACCCCGGGCAGCCTGTCCTTCGACAAATAGGGTGGCACCCTTCGGATAGGTGGCCGATCCGGTGATTTCCGAGAGGCGTTGCAGCGCCGCCGGCGCCAGGTTGCAAAATAGCCGATCTTCCCGGTGCGGGCAGGTGACGCAGTTCTCGATGATGTTCAATCCATAGGGAGCGCGCATAGGGGTACTCGCCGAAAGTATACGCCCTCTTCCCTTAGATACAAAGCGGAAGCGACTCATCGAAGGTGTTTTGAGTGCCGACATTAGGTACTGAATCCTACCCGTATAAGATGGCCAATGACGGTTACAAAATCCGTGACCGCGGTCACGCTGCTATGTGAGCAGGGTCACATCCCTTGCGGGGCTATCCCAGCAGAATGAAGATGGGTTGGGAGGTGCAAAATGTCCAAGGATGCGAGGGACAAGAGGGATGCGCTGGAAGTTCTGAAGGCTGAACTTAATTTTCTGAAGAACGGCGGATACGGACGTTCGCCGCGCGAACCGTGGCGCGCGCAACTGATTTTCGAGGATTCCCCGTCCTGCATGAACTATGACTGCAAAGAGAATCCCAGGCCATGTGCTGAGTGCGCGCTGATCCAATTCGTTCCGCTCGATAAACGCAATGAGAAGGTTCCCTGCCGGCATATTCCGTTGACCCCGGCGGGAGAGACGCTGATGGAACTGTATCGCGGAGGAACGCAGCAGGAATTAGAAGATGCGCTGGCCGACTGGCTGCGCGCCAAGATCGCGCAACTGGAAAATGAGCGCGAAAAGAATGTGCCGAATAGTGCAACGGCATCGCACGGAAGTCTGAATTCGGCTGTAACGCATTAGGGAACGCCATCGTCAGAAAAAGTGGAGGTTATTTATGTTTCAGAACCTTCATCCAAAGTGCGCGAATCCTTCCTGCACGGTTGCTTTCGACTGGCTCGCCGGAGGCCGGCTCTTCCGGTTTCACCGCAAACCCGAACAATTTATGACTGCCGATGGGAAAACCAATCATTTGGGCAAGGCTCACCATGTGGAACATTTTTGGTTGTGTGAGAATTGCTCGCGGGCTTACACGCTGACGTATGATCCTGATAAGGGTGTTTCCATTCAACAGTTGCTCCGGCAGCTTACTGCGGCAAAAGAGAAGAAGATGCTGCCCTTATCTTGAAGAAATACTCTTGTGAGAAGACTTCAGGGCCAGTCAAGAATAAAGGGTTTGAAGTGGCATTTGGAACACATGCATCCCTGTGTTTAGAAGCGCGCGGCTGAAATTCGGAGGCAAACACGGCTCCGCCCGGTCATCCAATAATTTCAGGCTAACGGCACGTTGACGACCAATAGGCGCTTCGGTTCTTTTCCCACAGCGATCCGCGCGATCTCCCGTTGCGTAGCGGAATCGATAATGGAGACGCTGTCGCTGCCGCTGTTGCTTACGGTAACGTAACGGCCGTCCGGAGAAATCGAAATCCAATTGGGGCAATCGCCGGTGGGAACTTCCTTCGAAGTCTTTTTTGCGATGAGATCGTAGTCGTACACTCCGTTATCCGCGATGCTGGTCACCCAAAGATCCTTGCCATTGGGGGAAAGTGCCAGGCCGTGCGTCATCGTATCGTCCGGTTCGGTCTTGCAGGCGTTGGGCGGCGCAGGAGGAAGTTCGACCCGCTCCACGATTTTTTTCTCCGGAATGCTCGCAATCGCAAATCCATGCAGATAAGAAAGCGCGACATAGGCCGTTTTCCCATCGCGGGAGACGTCGAAAGGCCGCGGGACGCCGCCGACCGGAATCTCCGAGTTGAAATCCATCGTCTTCAGGTCAATGCCTTTGATTTCCTTTTCGCCGATCGAGGAGCAGTACATGTCGTCATTGTCGCCCCGATTGACGCAGTTGTGCGGCTTCTTAATGGGCAGCACTTTCACGACTTTTTTCTGCATCACGTCCACAATATCCACGCCGTTTTCGTGGTTGATGGGAGCTGCCACATATCGGCCGTCCGGCGTCACCGCGCATTGGTTGGGCGTTCCGGTGAGGGCAATCACGCCAATCACTTCATTCGTTCCGGTGTCGATCATCTTCAGGCTGTTCTCGGATTCGATGGTCGTGAACAAGCGGCGGCCATCTGCCTGCGCGCAGACGCCGTGGACAGCCGCTCCGACTTTAATGTCGGCGATCACTTTGCGAGTGGCGATGTCAATCACCGAGATATCGTCGGCCTTGCTGTTGGTTGCGTAAATCCTCATTGCGCTGGTGGCGTTTTTGGGAGCGCTCCGGGCGATGGCGGCCGCAGCTAACGCCAAAGTCGCGATCTTGAACAGCGCAGTTGTAGTTCGCATCGTTCTTTCTCCTGACTGAACCGGAATTTCTATATTATCTCCGGGGAGCTTAAATTGGAATTGCGGATTAAAATGTGAATCCGCCCGAGAGCTTCATTTTCTGTTCTCGGGCGGATTCTTTTATTTGGGCATGTCTGCCGATGCTAGAACCAAAAACGAACGGGTTGAAACCTGTTCTACTTTTTCATGGGCGGATCGCCACTTTGATGACGCCGTCCTGCCGTTCGCCGAAGAGTTTGTAGGCTTCGGTGATTTTGTCCAGCGGGAAAGTGTGGGTGATTAACGGGACTAAGTCGATGCGTCCGTGGCGGACCAGTTCCATTAGTCTGCGCATACGTTCTTTGCCGCCGGGGCACAGCGTTGTAATGATTTTGTGATTTCCGAGTCCCGCGGCAAACGGCTCCAGCGGTATGGAAAGTTTTCCGGAATAGACGCCTAGGCTCGATAGCGTTCCGCCTGCTCGCAGTACGCGCAGGGCGCTTTCGAACGTGGCCTGTGTTCCCAGGGCTTCGATGGCAACGTCAACTCCTTTGCCTCCAGTCAGTTTCCTGATTTCAGCGACTACATCTACTTCGATTTGGTTCAGAACAATGTCGGCGCCCATGCGCTTAGACATGCGGGTTCGAACCGGATCGGATTCTACGGCGATGATCAGGCCCGCCCCTTTTAGCTTTGCGCCGGCGGTGGCGCATAGGCCGATTGGGCCTTGCGCGAAGACAGCTGCGGTGTCTCCAATCTGGAGGTCGGCGCTTTCCGCGGCGGAAATGCCTGTGGATGCAATGTCGGCCAAGAGCAATACCTGTTCGTCCTTCAGGTCGTCGGGAATCTTCGCCAGGTTGGCCTGCGCGTTGGGGACGAGCAGATATTCCGCCTGTGCGCCATTAATGGTGTTGCCGAATTTCCAGCCGCCAATGGGGCCGCCGCATTGCGCCAAATCTCCGCCCAGGCAGAAGTTGCATTGCCCGCATGGGGTGATGGCGCCTACCAGGACGCGGTCGCCAACTTCGTAACCGCTAAGACCGACGCCCAGTTCATGGATCACTCCAACCGGCTCGTGTCCGATTACCAGGCCGGGGTGGACAGGGTATTCCCCCTTGAGGATGTGCAGATCCGTTCCGCAAATCGTTGTGAGCGTGACGCGAATTACAGCCTCGCCCGGCCCGGGCCGGGGTATGGGAACCGTTTCGACGGATATTTCGTTCGGCCCGTGGAAGACCAAGGCCTGCATGGTGGTGGATGATTTCCTTTCGGGTAAAACCGAGGACGCAATCGTAGTGGACATGATGTACTCCTTTGCTTAGTAAGCAGACTATTGCAGCGGAGAGAAGATTTTGATGTGACCAATGTCACATAAACCGGTGCGATAGATCACGTGCAGAACTACAGTGTGAGGATAGCCTCGACAACGCTCATGTCTGTGCTCTTTTGAACACGGAAGCCATACCGGGCAGCCAGTTCGCGCATGCCCAGGTTTTCGGGCAGGATTGTGGCGACGATGCTGCTAAGCCTTTCGTCGCGCGCCACCTGGATCAAGCGTCCCAATAATTCGGTGCCCAACCCGGCGTGTTGAAACTTATCGGCCACCAGCACGGCTACTTCCGCCTGGCCGCTCTCATGTTTTCTAGTGAGCCTTCCCACAGCGATGATCTCGCGCTCGCCGGTGGATGGATTGGCCCAGTCCGCTACCAGCGCCATTTCCCGGTCGTAGTCGATGAAGCATTTGCGGATCAACCGGTTATGCGCCACTCGCGAACTGAGATTTTGCATGTGAAAGAAACGTAGATAGATGCTGCGTTCGGAAAGCGCCTCATGGAATTTCACCATCGCAGGTTCATCTTCAGGTCGAATCGGCCGGAGCAGGACCTGCATTCCGTTTTTCGTCGTCCATGGCGTCACATACTTAACGGGATAGGGCCTGATGGAAGGGCGGGGAAGATTTTCTTCCGAGGTGTCCGGATTTTGGAGAACGACGCGCGCGTCCAATGCAACGATACGCTCCGGCGAAACCAGCAGGGGATTGATATCCATTTCCTTGATCCAGGGTTGCTCGACCACCATCCTGCTGAACAGAACCAGCACATTTTCGAGCACGGCCATATCCACCCCTGCGCGTCCTCGAACGCCCTGCAAGGCGCGGAATATTTTCGTCTGCTCCATGAGTCTTGTGGCCAGCGTCGTGTTTAGCGGAGGAAGCGCGAGGGCGCGGTCGCGATAGACTTCGACCAGTTGCCCGCCGGAGCCATACAAAATGACGGGGCCGAATTGGGCGTCCACGCTGCTACCCAAAATGAGCTCGTAGCCTTCGAGCTTGAGCATGGGTTGTACGGTTACGCCCTGAAAATGTTCCGCACCAACTTTTTCGTGGACGGCGATTTCGATTGCACGATAGGCCTGTCGGACGCCCTCTTCGTCTGGCAAATTGAGTTTCACGCCGCCCACGACGGATTTGTGCGTGATTGTCTCGGAATTGAGTTTTAGCACGACAGGAAAACCGATAGCCTTTGCGAACGCAGCTGCTTCCGATTCATTTTTCGCAAGTCTTGTCTCGACTGTCGGAATCCCATACAGGGCCATCACTTGCTTCGATTCCGCCTCGGTCAGGATCGTCCTGCCGGCGGCTCGGATTGTTTCGAGCAGAGCGCGAACCTGGGATTGCGTCTTGCCGAGGGACTCCGGATTTTCAGTGGAAAAGGGCGTCTCGTAAATCCCGCGTAGGTTGTAGCTGTATTTCCACATGTTGGTGAAAACGCGGGCGGCTGTATCCGGGTACGAGAAAGTGGGGACGCCCGCGGCGTTCAACGTTGCGATGCCGGGCGCAACGCTCTTGCCTCCCATCCAGCTAACCAAAACCGGCTTGCCGTAAATTGTTGCATGCGACTTCAGTCGCTCGGCTACATGTTCCGGGTCGGTCATGCCCTGCGGCGCGAGAATCACCAGCAAGCCGTCGCTATTCGGGTCCTTCGCCGCGATTTCCAGAGCCTTCGCGTATCGTTCGGGATCGGCGTCGCCCAAAATGTCGATGGGATTTCCGTGACTCCAGTGGGGAGGCAGGAGTTCGTTGAACGCGTTGAGCGAATCATTCGAAAGGGAAGTCAGGCTTCCGCCTGTGGCGAGAAGTGCGTCGGTCGCCAGAACTCCCGGGCCGCCTGCGTTCGTAAGGATCGTCAGCTTTGGTCCGCGCGGGCGCGGCTGCTTGCCGAGGACTTCGGCCATATAGAATAGGTCGGCGATGCTCGATACGCGGAGGACGCCGCATCGCCGCAGTGCTGCATCGAACACTTCGTCGCTGCCGGTCATCGCTCCGGTATGCGAGCTGGCTGCCTTCGACGCCGCCTCTGTCCGTCCCGCTTTGATCACGATGATGGGCTTGCGCAACGCGACCTCGCGCGCGGCTGAAAGAAACGAGCGCGCATCGCCGACGGACTCCATGTAGAGAAGAATGCTTTCCGTGGCCGGATCGTCGCCGAAGAAATCGATCAGGTCGCCCCAGCCGACATCGAGCATCGACCCCGTCGAAACGATGGCGCTGAACCCGACTTGCTCCTCCAGGCTCCAATCGAGAATCGCCGTCAGCAGAGCTCCACTTTGGCTCAAGAAGGCGACATTCCCGGGACGCGCAATTTCCTGCGCAAACGTAGCGTTCATCCCCAAAGCCGGATTCATCACACCCAGGCAATTCGGTCCGATCAGGCGCATTGTGCCGCGGCGGAGCTGCTGCTGAATTTGAAGTTCGAGCGCTGTTCCTTCCGGGCCGCGCTCCTTAAAGCCCGCAGAAATCACTACGGCTGCGCGGACGCCGGCATCCACGCACTCGCCGATTACGCCGGGCACGGTTGGAGCCGGGGTCACGATGATGGCGAGGTCCATTTTTTCGGGAATGTCGCCTATTCTGGAGAAGCATCGAAGACCGAGCACTTCGGTCCGCTTGGGATTCACGCCGTAAACCCGCCCGTGGAAGGAAGCGTTGCGAAGATTTTCGAGTAGTGTGCGGCCTACCGTTCCGGGACGGTCGGTTGCGCCGATGACCGCGATCGCGTTCGGGGCGAACAGGCTATCGAGCGCGGAGCGTTTGTCAGCGTTCAAATCTTCTGTGGGATTCATATCGCATACGCGCCTCTGGTTCGGGAATCGTGCCGGTAAGAATGATACGGGAGGAGAAAGAAGTGCGCACGCCTAGAATACACAATCTTACGCGAAAAGGACGGCTCAGGACCCTAAACTCACCCGGGGTTGAGAGGCGCGATTTGGAACTCACTAGATCGATTGCCTCTCAACCCCGTGGACTGCCGTGCCGCTTCCTCATCCGCGAACGGTTAAGACCGGGCACTGCGCCTGAGTGACGATCCGATGAGCCGTATGCCGCAACAGGTGAGTTGTCGCACCCATGTGGCCTCCGGCGCTGCGGACGCCAAGAACGATCAGGTCGGCGCCGAGAGCGATGGCGGTTTCCATGATTTTGTCCGCCGGTTGCCCCTGCGCCACTTTAAAGTTCGGCTCGCACCATAGCCCTGCTTCGGAGGGGATCAGCGCTTTCAATTGCCGCTGTATGGATGCCTCGTACTGCTCAGCGTGGACCAGGTCTCCGGGCTCGGGCTCCTTCACCACGTGGAGCAGGGTAAGCCGCGCCGCGTGTTCCTGCGCGAGGGACATTGCAAACGGCAGGGCCGCGAGGGACTCCGGAGAAAAGTCGGTCGCGTAGAGGACCTCCTTCATTTTCAGTCGTCGCTCCGTATCATGAGAAACATGCGGACCGACCGTCAACACCGGGCACGGGGCGCTGCGGAAGATTTCTTCGGCCACCGAGCCGAGCAGAGCCCTGCCAACACCGGTGCGTCCGTGCGTGCCGATCACGATCAGATCGATCTTTAGTTGAACCGACGCATCGATCAGTGCGGCGGAGATTGCCGCGCCGTTGGTCGGCCACGGATCGCCGTCGCTGATCGTAACGTCATGCGGAAGATCGGCGAACATTTCGTCCATTTGTTGTGCTTCCAGCTTGGTCTGTTCCTCAGCTACCGCCATCATCTGCGGTAACGCTTCGGCAGTAACGATCGGATAATTGGAGGGGAAGCGAACATGCAGCGCGTGTACCTTAGCGCCGTATTGCTTTGCCAACCCTTTTGCGTATGGCAACGCTGCCTCTGCGGATGATGAAAAATCCGTGGCGTAAAGAATATGTTTAAGGGAGATCCTTGTTTGAGTGCCGGTTGCGTTCATGGTGTGCCTCCTGTTGATCTATGAATACGCCCGCTACTTTCAGGATGATGTGATGCTCGTCACAGTCCGAGGTGATTGGACTCACTTAACGGGAATGAGGTTCCTGCTAGGTTTTGTTTGCAAGATGTTGAATCACCCATTTCTGAAGGGAGGGAGGGAGGGCGATCACTCGCCAGTGCGCGAGGATCGTCGTTGTCGGAGGCTCCCTCCCTTCCATTGGGTGCCGGGAGTAGGGAGGCGATCATGCGCGCACACTATGCTTTTGGGGTACTTGGTCTGCTATTCGTTGGGAGCGTGTTGAATGTCCAAGGCCGGCCTGCCGTGGATAAATCGCAGCTTCCTGCGACGTACGTTCCTTCTGGCGAGTCGATGTACAAGGAATACTGCGCGGCGTGTCACGGCCCGGAGGCCAGAGGGGACGGTCCCTTTGCTCCTTTGCTGAAGATGCCGCCGCCGAATCTCACTACGCTGGCCAAACGCCATGACGGAAAGTTTCCGTACGATTACGTGTCGGACATTCTTCGCTTTGGAGCGCGACCGAACATTCTTCACGGTTCGGCGGACATGCCGACCTGGGGTCCGATCTTCCAGTACATCGATAAGAACAACGAAGCAGCCGTGCAGCAGCGGATCAAGAATCTGAGCAACTATCTGGCGTCGTTGCAGGAGAAGTGAGGGCCGAGGTCCGGTTTCGAATTGGGCAAAGTCGGGGTGCCCCACACGCAGGACCGACGTTTTGGTCGCGCCGCTCCGCCTTTCCGAACTGCGGAAAAAGCCCCCCCAAGATTGTTATTCTGAGCGAATCGAAGAATCTCTCTTGATCTCCAGCCCGTTCTTCTCACAAGCAGGGGATGCATATCTCAAATTGGGCACGCGGTTGTTCAGGAAGCCGTCGGTCTGAGACGCGGCTGTAGGGGCACGACAATGTCGTGCCGCTACAACTGTGATACTGCTACAAACTATCGATTTACATTAACTACGCAGGTTATCGCGAACGGTTTGGTGAGAAAGTCAGGCCAGTACTCAACCAAGAGGGATTCTTCGCTTCGCTCAGAATGACAATAAAGTGGGTTTTTCCGTACCCTCTTACGACGGGAATAATCGTGGCGTTGCTCCGGAGACCACGGTGATCGGCTCCAATACCGGATAACACTCGACCAGTGTTTGCGGCGCCTCGACCGGCCTCTTCGTCAGCATATGAATCAACTGTAGCGCGTTGACGATACCCTTGCCCTCGAAGTGATTGTTTGTCACCACAAATGTGGATTCTCCGGTTTGCGCGACTTTTTGCACGCGCTCCAGCCACGGTTCGAGTTCTTCCGATGAATAAAGGTAGTTGTAGCGCTCCGAGGATGGGGTCTCCGGTTTATTGCTGAACCAGGTGTCATAGCGGCGTCCGTGCAGGCGAACGTAGCCGACCGGGCTGGTGGTTCGCTCGGATGGCCTGATCGAGCGGCCAATGACGGGCTGGTCGATGTTACAGAATCCGACGCCGCGTTCCGCCAGCCATTCGTATACTTCCGGCTTGTCCCAGGAACTGTGGCGGACCTCCACGACGATGGGAAAATCGCGGAACTTATCGACCAGCCGGTTTAGATATTTTAAATTTTCAGGATCGTTCTTGAAGGACCACGGGAACTGTGCCAGTAGAGCGCCTAATTTTCCTGCGCCGTGCAGCGTTTCCATTGCGGGGCGGAAGGCCTTTTCATTCGCCGCGCTCAAATCGCGCGTGTGCGTGAATTCCTGCCAGAATTTTGCGGTGAATAGGAAGTTCTTGTTGGCGGCTATACGCGCGATCCAGTCCTGCGCCGTGGCGGCGGGGATGGGGCGGTAGAAGGTTACGTTCAGCTCGATGGTGTCGAAGTATCGCGCCAGGAATGTGGCTTCATGGAAGCCCGCCGGTTTTCGTTTGGGATAGACGATGCCTGACCAGTCCTTGTAGGACCAGCCTGCCGGGCCTACGCGAATTGTTCGGTTTGTTTTCTTCTCGGGCATGCAATTTGTCCTTCCTCACTTTATTGTATTTCAAGCTGGCGCTTCGAGCATTTTTGCAGCGATTTTCGTGGTGCCGGCGTCCCGTCGGCGCCATGTGGGATTTGGTTTGCAGCATTTCCTGGGAACGCCAATCGGGAGATTGGCGTTCCCAGGTGACAATTCCGACTCCGTCTTACGGTTGACGCAGGAATTGCATTTCGCTACTCTGAATATACCCTTCCAGTTGCAGTTCCACTTCCGGTGGAACCGCCGCTTTTCTCTATGTACTAATCGAAGTCTCCCTCTCTGCTGGTGTCGCTGATCTGCGTTTGGCGGCGGACCGTCATTCGGTTCGCGGACGTACGTTGGACGGTGGCCGAATCGTGTCTCAGGAAAAAGGAAAAATGGCTAACGATACCGCATCCACCAAGAACCTCAGAATCCTCACAATGCGGACGCGTCCGTTACTGGCGCAACTTCTGCCGCTGGCCGCAGCGGTTCTGCAATGGGCGTTTTGGCAGGTTATGAAACCACACATACTGGTTCTCTTTTATCCGGCCATGTTGCTAAGCACCTGGATCGGCGGCCTGCCCGGCGGCATCGCCGCCACCCTATTGTCCGCGTTCCTGGCTTTGTACATTTTTGCTCCACCGTCATTCTCGTTCCTTGTGGAAGATCACTGGAATTATTTAGCCCTCGGAGTGTTTGTGAGTGTGGGAATCCTATTTAGTTTGGTTCACGATCGCCTTCGGAAATCGATCCGGCAAACAGAGCTTGCCCTGATGGCCGCGGATGCGGCCCGCGAAGAGTTGGAAGCGCGAGTTCGCGAGCGCACTGCGGAGCTACACAAGGCCAACCAGCAGTTGATCGACAGCGAAGAGCACATGCGCATGCTGATCTCGGAAGTGAAAGACTACGCGATTTTCATGCTCGATCCCTATGGACGGATTGCCAGTTGGAATGAAGGGGCGAAAAGAATCAAGGGTTATGAAAGTGAGGAAATAGTAGGGAAACATTTCTCGATTTTTTATTCGGCGGAGGAGCAGGCTTCCGGCAAGCCCGACAGGGAATTGCAGGAAGCGGTCGCCAAAGGCCATTACACCGAGGAGGGTCTTCGCCTGCGCAAAGACGGCTCCACATTTTGGGCCAGCCTGGTGATTACTCCGCTGTACGATAAATCCGGAAAATTGCGGGGTTTTTCCAAGGTTACTCGGGACACCACGCTTCGCAAAAAGATGGAGCAAGAACTGCGCACTTTGGCAGCCGTCGCCCAGAACAGCAAGGATTTTATTGGGATCTGCTCTCCCGACATGGAAGTTGTGTTCCTGAACGAAGCTGGACTGCACATGGTGGGGCTGGATTCTCTCGAAGAGGCTCGAAAGACCGTGGTGATGGACTATTTCTGGCCCGAAGACCGCGAGAAGATTGAGAAGCTGGCGGTGCCGGTCCTTTTGTGCGAAGGCAGTTGGCGCGGGGAAGTGCGCTTCCGCAACTTCAAGACAGGCGAGCCGATTCATACGGTCTGGGACGCCTTTGCCATTCGCGATGAAAGCGGTAATACCACGGGTTATGCCACCATCAGCCCCAATCTCGGGCGGTATAAGCAGCTTCAGGCAGCTTTAAGCGAAGCCGACAAACTGCTGCGGGATAGCCAGGCCCGGCACGCGGGAATTATCGCCTCGGCGATGGACGCGATTGTTACTGTGAATAGCGAACAAAAAATCCTGGTGTTCAATCCCGCCGCGGAGAAAATGTTCGATTGTCCCGCAGTTCAGGCGCTCGGCCAGCCCATCTCGAAATTCATCCCGGAACGTTTTCGCATGGACCACAGCCAGCATGTCCGGAAATTCGGCGAGGATGGATCGACCAGCCGGGCCATGGGCGCGCTCAATTCGTTGTCGGCGTTGCGAGGCAATGGCGAGGAGTTTCCGATCGAAGCCTCGATCTCGCAGATGGAATCGAACGGGAAAAAACTATTCACGGTCATCGTGCGGGACATCACCGAGCGCGTAAGAGCCGAAGAAGCCCTTCGCCGAAGCGACGTTACGCGGACCGTTGCTCTGGAATCGGCTCAGTTGGGGGAATGGCAAATCGACCTTCGGACGGGTGTGGCGCAGCGTTCCCTGTCCCATGCGCGCATCTTCGGTTATGCGGATAATTCACGGGAGTGGAACTTAGCTATTTTCTTTGAGCACGTTCACCCGGAAGATCGGGAAAAGGCTCAGAAGTTGTACCGGGAATTTGCGGAGCTAGAGAAGACAATGGACTTCGAATGCAGGATTGTGCGGCGGGACAAGACCATTCGATGGATTTGGGTAAGCGGGACCCATTATAAAGATCATGCAGGCAGAACCACACACTTGATGGGCACCGTGGCCGATATTACCGACCGCAAGCGCGTGGAAGAGGCGCGCATCCGCTCACAGAAGCTGGAAGGTCTGGGCACACTGGCAGGTGGCATCTCGCATGATTTCAATAACATTCTGCTGGCCATCTCCGGAAACACCAGGATGGCGTCCGGCGACTTGCCGCCGGATCATCCCGCTCAGGAGAGTTTGAAGGAGATTACCAAGGCCGCGTCACGCGCCGCGGATTTGGTCCGCCGCATCCTGGCGTTCAGCCGTCCGCAGGAATTGAAGCAGGATTTTGTGCAGATTCCCTCGCTGGTCGAGGAAGCGCTTAAACTGTTGCGCGCCACCCTTCCTGCCGGCATCGAAATTCGGACCGATTTCATGGAAAATCTGCCGGCTGTGAACGTCGATGCCACGCAAATCCATCAGGTAATCGTCAATCTGGCCGTCAATGCTTCTCACGCCATCGGCTCCAAAGAGGGATTGCTGGAGTTCAAGGTCCGTCCTGCGTATGTGCAGGACCCCGAGACCAGCGCGTCGATGGACCTGCCGCTAGGCAATTACGTTCGATTGTCGGTCAGCGATAATGGATGCGGCATGAACCGCCGCACGCTGGATCAGATTTTCGATCCCTTCTTCACTACCAAGGCGCCGGGTGAAGGCACGGGACTTGGGCTCTCCGTGGTCCACGGCATTATCACCAATCATGGTGGCGCGATCCGCGTTTATAGCGAGCCGGAAAAGGGGACCGCGTTTCATTTGTATTTTCCGGCCGCCGAAGGTACTGCGGAGGCTGCGCCTGCGGCGGTTGTCAACGGCGTCCATCAAGGGGGAAATCAGCACATTCTTTATGTGGATGACGATGAGGGCCTGGTGTTTCTCGGCACGCGTATGCTCAAGCGGCTGGGCTACCGCGTGACGGGCTATACCGATGCCAGTATTGCCCTTTCGGAGTTTCGCGCGAGACCGCGGGAATTCGACTTCGTCGTGTCGGACTTGTCCATGCCGCGCATGTCGGGGCTGGAATTCGCCCAGGAAATCCTGGCCATTCGTCCGGATATCCCGGTTGTGATTTCCACGGGCTACATTCGCCCCGAAGACCAGGAACGGGCGCAGGCCATCGGCGTCTATAAATTGATTCAGAAGCCGCACACCATGGAGCATCTGCAACAAACCCTCGCGGATGTCTTCGCGCGAACGCCGGAAACGGTCAAACAGGCTCCGTAGTAGTCCGAATTTCTTGCGTCAAACTATGCCGGCAAAATGGAATACATTGGAGTTCGATAGGGCGGTGTTTCCGGTGGCGCCGGCGTCCCGCCGGCGGGTTTGGTGAGGTTCGTAACGCGCAAGACCGCCGGCGGGACGCCGGCGCCACCAGAAACTACGCCGAAATCGTAATGGAAATTCTTGCTCCGTTGGGAAGTGGGCTACTGAATTACAAAATATCGCCAGAGCCGCGAGGCTTCCTTCGGTCCAGCGGACTTTCCGATCTCCGTGGTGAACTGCTCCTGCGATTTCCATGGGCGGGATTTTTTTAGCGTTTGCAGCGTGGCCGGATTCATTCCCGGAACGGTGAGCAGCACATCGTCAGCGGCTGTATTGAGGTTGATGGGGATGAACATGTACTGCTTGAAGCGGTCGGTTTCCTGCTGGCCGACGTATTTGCCGATCTCCTTGTCGAATTGCACCCAGACTTTCCAGGGCCGGTACTCGGCGAATTCGATGGACATGCGTTTGCCGGAGCCGGGGACGAGCATGAACTCTTCCGGCGTGCCGGTGTTCAGATTGATTTGTACGAAGGCCTTGCGGTAGAGCTCGGTGGCCTGCGCCGGGGTGAGTTTTTCGCCGAGCAGGAAGGCGTTGAGGTCCAGCACGCTTAGAAAAGGACGCTTGGCGATCAAATCTTTTGCGATGGCCGGCGTCATGTTCGGCAGCGATTGCAGTTCAGCCTCGGTTGCCACGTTGGCATCGAGGAGTCCCTTGCCCGCCTGCGCCTGCACGGAGCACACCGCGATGGGCAGCAGGATCAGGACGCTTAGAATCGTCAGGGCCGCTCGATGCGATTTCTTCATGACGGTTTACTCCCTCTTTCTCGAGAATCCGAATATGCGTACGCCAGGCCGATCAGCCCCAATTGCAGCATCACGCCGGGAGCCAGTACCGGAGGCGCCTTGACGCGCATCACTTTCTTGATCAAATCCCACCGGCCGAGGGTCGGGTCGAGCTCCAATTGATAATTCGCCGCGCCGCGGAAGTGCAGCGCCAGCCCGGCCAGGCCCGCAATCACAAATAATCCCATGATGATTTTGAGCATGCGCAGCGTGGACGCGTTGCCTTGCCGCGCATGCCATACCAGGACGACGAATCCCAGCGCGACCAGTATCAGTGGCACGAACTGCCACGGGTCTTCATAGTGTTCCAGCAGAATGAGTTCTGTTTCCGTGCCCACCAGGCCCAGCACCAGCACCCACAGCATGCAGCGGCGAAGCCATTCCACACGTTCGCCGCTGCGGTCCAATTGGTCCATTCGAATGTACTCTCGGTTTCCGCGGTTATTTGGGAGTCCGGGCGTCCTTGGTGATATCGGACACCACGGCGTTGTACTTGTCGGACAGGTCTTTCACCAGCACGGTCACCTGATCGACGTCGGGCTTTTCGGGCATGAGTGCGCGCTCGATCTGGATCATATCCTTCTCGATGGCGGTGTAGGCGTCCTGCGACCGCGCTTTGATCAGGTCCTCGATGCTGTCCCATTTGTCGTCGAAGGCGGAGTAGGACGTGCGCGCTTTGGCGTAGTCTCCGGCTTTTACTGCGGGGACGACGCCGCGAAGGGGAGATCGAACCATGCGCAGGCGGGCCACATCGTCAAACAGGGGATTGAGCGGCGCGCTTTTTTCGATCATGGCGATGGCTTCGTCGTACTTGGCCAGCATCATCTGCGTGTCAGCGAGAGCGGCGGCGGTATCGGGAGCGGGCACTGCCAGTTCCTTGGCGATTTTGGACTGCCAGGTTTGCTCCAGTTCGCCGTACATGCTCTTGTCGCGGGTGTTGATGTACATCTCGATGCCGTTCCACATGAGATCGTATTGTTCGAACGCGGCTTTGGCTCCGGCGGCATCGCCCTTTTTCAGGGCAGCGATGGTGTTCAGCAGAGTGGGGCGGACTGCTTTGACACTGGTGACTTCGAAGCGATCGGGAGCCTGTGCTGCGTGGGTGGCGCAGGTTAATGTGCCTAGCAGGGCAAGGCAGAGCAATTTAGCTAGTTTCTTCATGAGGGCTACTCCTTTTGTGAGTACAGACGGCGATTTCTGTGCTGATTTCTGTGGCAAGGCAAGATATCGCTAAAGACTAGAGAATGCAATTGTTTCGGTTTTCGGTAGGACAGGTTTCAACCTGTCCGCTTTTGGGTTTGGTTGGGGCTACCTAGACCTAAACCAAAACCGGACAGGTTGAAACCTGTCCTACTGGCGCTCGACATTCGCTTTTTATTCGCCTATTATGGTTTTGCCCCCGGCTCTGGGTGAAATCATATGACTCTTATCGCATCGTCAGCTATTGCGGAAACACCGGACGCTTTTAAGCCCTGGGTGCTGCCTGTTCGGGCGCTGTCGGTATTTTACGGATGCCCGCAGATGCTGCGCCTGTCGCATTATTTTTTGCCTCGGGTTTTGTTGCAGGGGCAGCGGGTGCTGTACCTGGACGGGGCCAACCGGATCGATCCGCTGCTGATTGCGCGCTTTGCCAGGCAGCGCGGGCGGGCGGCGGCGGATTTCAATCGACTGATTCGCATTTCGCGGGCGTTTACCTGCTTTCAGCTTACCGAGCTGATTGAGCGCGTCCCGCGGTTTCTGCAAAAATTTCCGGCGGACATTGTGATGGTCACCGCGCTGCCCGATCTTTATTTCGACGAGGATGTGCGCGACCCGCAGGCGCGGGCTTCGTTTCAACAGGCGTTGGAAGCGCTGGCGCGGCTGGCGCGGCAGCCGCTCGCGGTGGCCGTGTTTTCGGATGCGACTTCTTTCCGCACCGGGCGCAAGGATTATTTTCAGCAGTTGACTGCGCAGGCCCATCGCGTGGTGCGCGCCGCGGTGCAGCCGGGGGAAAAACTCGCGTTTACGTGCGAACAATCCCGAGCATTTTTGCCGGAGTGAATACGATTCTCGAGGAATTTTATGGGCCGAACCGTCCCTACATTTCGCCAAATGATCGAAACGGCCGTGCAGCACTGGTCCAAATTCCGCCGCGCGCTGCGGCGCGAGGATCAGGCGGATTTCGACAGGCTATTTCAGCGCGTTCGCTATTACACGCAGGCGGCCACGTATCAATGCAACGACGATCCGATGGAGGCCATTCTGCTGGCCATTGCGCTGGACCAGGAAAAACGCCTGCATGCCGTCGAGCGGGTTCTGCAACAGGCAGGGGTGCTTCATGAACGTACAGGGATGGATTCTCGATCTTTACCCGAGCCGGAAGGGAATGACGCTCTGGCTGATCGACCGAAATCAGAAACACCACCAGCTGATTGACCGCTTCTCGCCAGCGTTCTACGTTTCGGGAGACGCGGAGCGAATTTTAAAGCTGCAACGCGCGCTGGACGTGCAAAAGGGCGCCGTCACGGCATGTCTTACGGAGCGCATCGACCTCTGGCAGAACCAGCTCAAGCAGGTGTTGATGATTTCGGTGCTGTGTCCCACCGAGCTGGTGAGCTGGGGACGCTGGGTGCACCGCTTCGATTCGCGGCTGCAGCTTTACAACAGCGACCTGATGGTCGCGTCGCTTTATTGCTGGGAGAAAAAAGTGTTCCCGCTGGCGCGCGTGGAAATCGAAGCGGACGAAGAGCGCAATGTGCTGGCCATCGCGTGCCGCGACGACGAATGGGCGCTCGACTACGAACTGCCGCCGCTGAAAGTGATGAAGATTCGCCTCGCCGGATTATCGCGCATCGATCCGAATCACGGGCGGCGCACGGCGCTGGAAATCGAAATCGACGGCCGCTGCTGGGAACTGGAAGAAAGCGGCGAGCCGACGGCCATCGGCTTTGCGCGCATGATGAAGAGGGAAGACCCCGACCTGATTCTTTCCGAGTGGGGCGACTCGACGATCCTGCCGCTGCTGCGCGAGCAGGCCGAGCGTCTGAAATTTTCGCTGCCGCTCAATCGCGACGCGGACGTTCCGGTGCAGCAAAGCCGCTCGCGCAGCTACATGAGCTACGGGCGCATCCTGTTCAAGGACAGCGCCACCACGCTGTTCGGCCGCCTGCATGTGGACAAGCAGAACTCCTTCATCTCCGACAAGTGCGACTGCGCCGGACTGTGGGAACTGGCGCGGATCACCAAGCTGCCCGTGCAGTACGCCGCACGCACCACCACCGGAACCGGAATCAGCTACATGCAGATGGAACTGGCCTATCGCGACGGCGTCCTGATCCCCGAGCAGAAGGCCGAGCCGGAAGACCCCAAGCAGCCGGACGAATTGCTGGCGGGAGACCGCGGCGGCCTGGTGTTCGTGCCGAAGATGGGATTTTCCGCGAACGTCGCGGAGCTGGATTTCGTCAGCGAATTTCCGTCGATCATGGCGCGATTTAATATTTCGCCGGAGACGGTGAATTGTCCTTGCTGCCCGGACGCTCCGCAGGTGCCCGAACTGGGCTATCGCATCTGCCAGCGGCGGCGCGGGATCACCAGCCGCGTGGTCGAGCGGCTGATTGCCAAGCGCATCGAGTTGAAGCAGCGCCAGAAATCCGCGCCCGTGTCCGATACCGCGCGATACAAATTGCAGCGCGATTCGCTGAAGTGGCTGCTGGTCTGCTGCTTCGGATACACTGGCTACAAGAACGCCCGCTTTGGCAAAATTGAGGCCCACGAAGCAATCAATGCCGTCGCCCGCGAAACGCTGCTGGTGGCTAAGGAAATCGCCGAAAATCGCGGATTCGAATTGCTGCACGCGCTGGTGGATTCGCTGTACGTGCGCAAAGACGGCGCCACGCGCGAGGATTACGAGCAGTTGGTACAAGAGATTGAGGAGAAGACGCGCCTCCCGCTGGCCATTGAAGCGGTCTATCGCTTTGTCGTCTTTCTGCCGTCCAAACAATTTCATGACATCCCGGTGCCTAATCGCTTTTTTGCCGTCGGCGAAGACGGGGCACTGAAAATCCGGGGCATCGAATGCCGCCGTCATGACACGCCGCCGCTGGTGTCCCGGATGCAGCACGAAGTGTTGGCGATTTTGGCCGAGGCGCACGATTACGACAGCTATCTAAAGAAATTAGTGGATGCGCGGGCAGTCTTTCGCCGCTACGAAGAAAGCGTGGCCGATGGCAGCGTGGCCATCGAGGACTTGATCGTCAGCAAGCGCATCACGCGCTCGCCGCGCGAGCATGAAAAAGCAGGAGCGACGGCCATCGCCGCGCAGCAGCTCTACGGCGCGGGTGTAAAACTGCGTCCCGGCCAGTGCATCGAATACGTGATTACGAACAGCAAATCGAAAGTGTCCAACGACCGCGTCCGCGCTTACGCGCTGTGGGAGGGATGGCACGGCTACGACCGGAAGAAATACCGCGCTATGCTGCTGGAAGCGTTCGAGCCGTTCGACCGATTTTTGTTCGACCGGGATTTGTTTTCGGCGCAGATTGCGTAGTGGATTGAGGGAGAGTCTAAACGCTGTCATTCCGAGCGAAGCGTTGTGCAATTATTACATCGCGGCGATTTCGCGTGTAACACTTCGCGCGATGATCTCCGATAAGTGAGAACGAGATGACCCGACCAATACAGAAACAAAATGAGTGCGAGACGCTTAGTAAGCTATTGTCGACTATCCGTGTCCAGCTTGACAGCCAGCCCCTGGAAGGCGAAACGCCAGACTTTATGTTCCCCATGTCCGGGCAAATGATCGGCGTTGAAGTGACAATGTATCAGTCGGGAAGGATTGTTGCGGGCCTCCCGAAGCGTGCAATTGAAGCCGAGTGGGAGAAGTTTGAAACATCGTCGCAGATTTTCCGGAGGAAAAATACCGAATTGACGAACGTCGATATCCTGTTTAGGTTCAAGGATGCAATACCGCCCGAGCGGGAGCACTGTGTATTCTTTCGTGAAGTTCTTGAATTCGTGCGCCGGACGGGATGCAGGATCGGTAACGAATACGTCGATTTTTGGCGGGGAGAAATTACCTCCCCGTTGATGAGTAAATATGTGAAAGACATTGTGCTGCGCCGGTGCGAGCGCGGTCAGTGGGATTCAAATATGACGGCTGGTTTCATAAGTGTTCCTGCTGAGACCATTTCCAGAATTGTGACGGAGAAGTCAGCGAAACAGTACCGACCCGCGGACGATCTCTGGCTTGTGATTGGGGATAGCCATCGTCCTTCCGAAATGATTCTCGCGATCCGTGGTGTATCCGAACTCAACGCAAGTCCCGTTCTACTAGAGAGTCTAGCGGCAAGCCCGTTTTCGAGGGTTTACGCATTCACCGCAATGGGGTTATTTCAATGGGACCGGAACGGCGCTAAATGGCTGCGCACGATAGATTAGCCCTTTGAGGCATGGTCGATGCGTCGTGCGTCATGCGGCGTCCAACGAATCTCCGTGCGCTTCCTCGGTTTGTCACTTGGTCAGCCACCCGTTCGCTTATAGCGTGGCCTCGCCCCGGCGCTTCATTTGAATTGAATGGCTTTCAATTCCAAGGTTGGCGAAAGCAAGCACGAGAATTTGATTGCAGCCAAGTCTGGACCAGAAGAACTGTAAAAAGATGACCCCTCAACTGCAATGTCGTAGCGTTCTGCATTCTTCCCCGCTATTTGAGCCCCAGGATGATACTTTGGACCACCAATGTTGACTTCGACCACTGCCGAATAAACAATGTGGTCAAAGTTTGGACGGTTGATTTTTGCCCGTGCTGCTTCAATGCAAACATTTGCGGCCATTGAAACGCCCTTCGAAGTGTTGATGCCTGGCTCAAATTGTTTCGGTTTGATCAAATGCCAAAAGCTCTGTTCGGGGCTGTAGCTGTCGGGCTCATATCGCCCTGTGCCTTCACGAAGATAGCACTCGACTAGTTGCGGACTCATTCCATCTATTGCGATGAAAGTCGCATCTCGATGAACAGATCGCGCTCGTGCCACATAACGGGCGTCGATTTCAAAGGGCACCGTTTTGCTATTTGCGCGCGATGCACAAAGCCGCTCTTTAGCTGGATCATTATCGATGGCGTCATTTCGCACCATCTGGGCTGTCGCATTGCCGGAAAACAGCAATAGAATGACAGCGGCGAAAAGCCAACAAACGTGAGTCATTGACGTAGCTCCGCATGGCGGGTCTAGACTAAATAATGCCGCATTCGATGCGCGAAGGCCAATCATTCGTGTTGCCAATAGGATCAGATACTTAGGACCGGTCTAGTTGTTTGCGACGGTCAATTGGGAATGGAAATCAAAGCTCCATCCACACTCAATGAATCACCAAGTCCCCACAAAACTAAAGACAAATGCAAAGCCAACTAACTATCGCTAGTTCAATCCCGGCTCAGATCGAGAAGATTCCCTCCGCAGTATACCGAGGAATCTCTCTGCCTCTTTCGCCACGCTGAAAGCGAGAGAGATTCCTCGCTTCACTCGGAATGACAACGTTTTTTTGGAGCGTGCTACCGATCGATCCGCAGGATCATTTTATCCAGCACATCGCGATCAATCGGATAACCTAGCCCCGGCGCGGTGGGTGCGAGTACGTAGCCATCCGCGTCGATACGGAATTTATCCTTGTGGTAGGCGCGGTCGGCGTACTCGGCCGGGAAAGGCATTTCGAACCAGTAGGCGTTCGGCAGCGCGAGTTCCTGATGGAAGTGAACGGCGAGGTCCATAATGTTTCCCCAGTTGTGCGGGGTGCACTCCATGCCGAACGCGTCGGCCAGCAGGCCCACGCGCATCGAGCCGCTCATGCCGCCGACGTTGTCGGCGATCAGGCGCACCACGTCCACGGCACCGCGCTTGATGTACTCGGCGTAATCGGCGATGGAATATAAAAATTCGCCGACATGTAGCGGCAAGTCGAGCGCTGCGGCCAACTCTACTAGGCCCTCGGTGTCGATGGTGCGAATGGGGTCTTCAAACCACGCATAGTTGAGTTCATCGAGCAGTCGCCCGACGGTCATTGCTTCGTGCCGGTTGTAGGCCTGAACGGGATCGTGCATCAGGACAAATTCATCGCCCACCGCTTTGCGGACTTCCTTAATCTCCTCCATGTGCCCTATGTAGGCGGGAATCGGCGTGCCTTTGGTGTGCTGGCCCTGGCCGGGATGAATTTTGTAACCCTTGTAGCCGAGCGTCTTGGCCTTGGTCACGTCCGCGACGTAATCTTCGATCGCGGGAAGATGCTGCGAACTGGCGTAGGCCAGCAAGCGATCTTTTCCGCCGCCGCCCAAAAGTTTGTAAACCGGTTGGTTCACCGCCTTGCCCAAAATATCCCAGAAGCAAATGTCCGCCGCGGAGGTATAGCAGTCGGGCCAGGCGCCGCCGCCGCGCGTTTGAATGTCGAATCCAGATCCGGCGCTGGGCGCTGAAGGCGGCGCTTTTAGAACGCCACCCGGCCCGATGCCTCTTACCGGGCGCGCGCGAGGACCGCCGAAGCCGCCTCCGCTTTTCATGCCGGATGTTGCCGTGAGAGTTGGCAGCAGCTCGATTACGCTTCGCCCAGTGAGGTTCGGCTTGGCCCAGTCCAGCCAATGCTCGGTGCGATTGCGATTGCCCAGCGCGTAGTTGCCCTCGATGCCGTCACTGGTGACGATGGAAACGATCTCGCCCGTCTCCGTGCTGTTCAGCTTGTGGATGCCCGTCATGTCCGTGACGTAGACTTTCACTTCCTTGATCGTGAAGTCCGGCAGGTCCGCCTTCTTCACTCCCACGGCTTGCGCCGCCGCGAGGCCGGGATCGGCCAGTGCTGCTCCTACAGCCGAGCTGGCGGCAACTCCGATTGCGGAATCGCGCAGGAAATTTCGACGCGAGCATTTTTGGTTGGGCATGTGTTCTCCTTGTACGCTGAACGTCATTTCTCAAATTATTTTTCGGGTATCGCAAACGATAAAATGCTGGCTCCCGATGCGATGGCGACATACTGACGGCCATTCACCATGTACGTCATCGGCGAAGCCTTCCACGGCTGGTTGGCCTCGAAATGCCACAGATATTTACCGGTCTTTGCATCGACGGCGGCGAATCCACCGCTCGATTCGCCGAAAAATACTAGCCCTCCTGCGGTCGAGAGCACGCCGGAATAATTCGCCTCGACCGGGCCGATCAACGGCAGTTCCCACGCGGCTTTCCCGGTTTCGATATCGAAAGCGCGTAGAACTTTTCTTCCTGGATCGGCGGGATCGTCCACGCGTCCGTAACCGCCATCGTGCGCCTTGCGATAGAGTGTGCAGTCTTCTATCGTCATCACGTAATAAAAATTCGTAGCGGGATTGTACGCCGTCGAATACCAGTTTGTCGCGCCGCGCACTGCGGGACAGGTTTTTACGCCGCCCAGGCTAGTCTCATTCGCAGGCAATAATACCGGACGGCCGTCGTCCCCGATGCTGCTGGCCCACGTTAGTTTCTTCACCATCGGGGTCGCCTGCAACAATTTTCCATTGGTTCGGTCAAGGATATAGAAGAACCCGTTGCGATTGGCGTGCAGTAGAAGTTTGTGCGGGCTGCCGTGAAATTTCGCGTCCACCAGTACGAGCGGCTGATTGGCGTCCCAGTCGTGCAGGTCGTGCGGCGTGAATTGAAAATACCAGAGGAGTTTGCCGGTTTTTGCATCGAGTGCCAGATCGCAGTCGGTGTAAAGATTGTCGCCGTTACGTTTGTCGCCATCGGTGTCGGGGTAAGGATTCCCGATGCCCCAGTACAGGACGCCGGTTTCCGCGTCATAGCTGCCCGTCAGCCAAGTGGATCCGCCGAGAGATGGGCCGCTCCCTTTCCATGTTTCGTAGCCGGGTTCACCCGGACGTGGCACCGTCCAAAATCGCCAGACTCGTTCGCCGGAGGTCGCTTCATACGCCGCCAAAAATCCGCGCACACCTTCATCGCCACCAGAAACTCCGGCAACTACGAGATCGCCAACGACCAGCGGCGCGGACGTTCCACCATAATGACCAGGCTCCTCGGGCATCGACACGTCCCAGAGGACCGCGCCTGTCAGCCGGTGCAAACAGATAAGGTGGGCGTTATCAGTGATAAAAAATATGCGGTCGCCGAGCATGGCGACGCCGCGATTCGCTCCCTTGGCAGCGTCCCCGGCAATCGTGCCGCCTTCGGTCCGCGGACGCGCGTAATGCCAAATTTCGCGCCCGCTGCGGCCATCGAGCGCGGACACTTGATTCGGTCCCGTGACGTACATCACGCCATCCATCACCAGCGGCGTGGTCTCCAAGCCGAAATACGGGAGGGAATACGTCCACTCCAGTTTTAAGTTACTTATGTTGGTGGAATTGATCTGCGCGAGTGCGCTATAGCGGTTGCTGTTGATACTGCCGGAGTACGTCGGCCAATCGCCGGGAGCTGGTTCGAGAATTGCGTGAATGGCGCTTGGCGCAATATTTGGTTCAACCCCAATCACCGGCCCTACCGGCGTGTCGCCCATGCTGCTGAGAAATGCGATTAGATCGCGGCGCTCTTGCGGCGTGCCGTTGAATGCGGGCATGAACGATGAAGCTTCTTTCGAAATTGCCGAATATTCACCATCGCGCAGTAGGTGCATGTGGCCATCGAACGTCTGCAACTGCAAATCGTGCATCCCGCGGCTGCGGGCGAAGCCGCGCAAGGAAGCGCCATCATGAAGCTTCACGTTCACGACTTTATATCCCTCGACATGTCGTGAGGACGGATTGTCGAGCGACTGGGCGAGTTCTGCGACAGTCAGCTGGCGGCCAATCACGGAGAGGTCCGGTCCGTTTGCGCCGCCGCGTCCCAGCGCCGTGTGGCACTTGGCACAGTCTCTGCTGCCGAAGAAAAGTTTTTCTCCCGCTGATGTGTCCCCTGCAGGCTGCATCTCGAATGCAGGCACATTCAGGGAACGAACGAAATGGACAATCGCCTGAAGTTGGGGCTCCGGGAGGGAAAAGGCAGGCATACCGCCACGGCCATTTTGGATGATATTGGCGATTTCATTTTCGCCGCCTGCGCGCAGCCTGCGGCTGTTCGCCAGCGCCGGAGCGCGATCGGTGCCCTGAGCTTTGTTACCGTGACAAACGCCGCAAGTGCGTTCGAACTCCATCTGGCCCGTATCAGGACTGGAATCGGAGATTGATTTTTGAGCAGCGGCGCATGCAGGAGAAATGACCAACGCCGCCAGCGTCAGCCACCGGAAGAACGTCTTGAAGCGCTTCTTATGCACGTAGGTATGGCTTCAGGTAAACGTCCAGCGCCTCGCGAATCGCCTGTTTTTGAGTATCATCGAGGGGAAGTGTTTCACGCCCGCCACCGCCCATGCCCGGCATTTTTCGGGACGTCGTATTTTCCTTGAAAATTCCGCGTGCCTGGAGGACATAGTTGCCGGAATCCGGGATGCTGTTGAACGCCTGAATCCTGCCGAACATATCGAAGGCTTCTTTTTTCTTGCCTGCGTGCCACAGGTCGAATGTGGATTGGTAAAGATCGGCAAGTCCGGTGGTAGGGCAGTGTCCGGAAAATCCGAGGCGCATTTCGTCCAGCATGGTGCGCACACCCTGTCCCGAAAATACGGCCAGCTTGTTGTTGGTCTTCTCGCGAATCTGCGTGACGCGCTCCAGCGGAATGCCCACTTCGTCCTTCACGCACTTCATCGTGGGGATCTGACGGAACATTTCGACGATCAGGTCCACGCTCATGTTGCCGATGGTCTGCACGACCAATGGCAGATCTGTCGCCGCGCCGATGGTCTTGTAATACTCGATCAGTGCATCGTCGGTGGCCTTGTCGGGAGGCAGCGAAACGATGGCGTCCGCGCCATTCTTGGCGGCATGCTTGGCATAGCGAATCGACCCGGCAATGTCCGAACCTGCCGTCTGCACCCCAATTACCAGTGAAGTTTTCCCGCCCTTGCCCGCCGCCAGAATTACCTCGGTCCCATCCAGCCGCTCTTTCTCGGACAGCGTTGACCACCCGCTGGCAATCTGCGGCCAGGCCAACCCGGCCACGCCTCCGCGATTGCAGAATTTTACTTCCGCAGCCAGGCAGTCAAGGTCGAGTTTGTCGTCAGGAGTGAATGGGCTCTGCCCGATCGGGAACACGCCCCAGAACGACTTGCCCGCCGGCGTCGCAGCGTCCACTGCCTCAGCGGCGTGAGATAGGCTAAGGCCGAGAGCTGTTGCCCCAGCCATTTGCAGAAAGTTCCGTCTGGTCGGATGGTACTCGGATTCCACGGATCGCATGCACAGTCCCCCTTAAATGCGTTTCGTGGAATATACTCCAAATAAAGAGAGCGTGCACACGATTTGGTAGCAACGCGGTCCCAAGTTGAAGTCCTTGATTCAATCGATCGATCATCCAGTTTTTACGTGTGGATGCCTTCCAGACACAACGTCTTCCATCCACAATCTATATGCGCAAGCTCTTATTCGGGGTACAATCTCGCAGCTTGTGTGTTAGTTTTCGAAACCCAATTCAAATTGTATGAGTATCTTGAGTCTGCTGCTCCGGCGTACCCCGCCGATGCAAGTTTGGCCTGGACATGTTTTTTACCGTTCCGGCAGAGCGCGGTTTTGCGGAGCAATCGCACGGAGGCGATCCAATGATTCGAAAATCGATCTTGGTTGCGGCGGCAGTTCTGGCGCTGACTTGCGCATTTTCGCGACGAGCGATGGCGCAGCAGGCAGGCACATTGGTTGTCGAGGGAGGGACGCTGATCGATGGCACCGGAGCGGCGCCTATCCCCAACAGTGTGATCGTCATCGAGAATGGCAAGATCACGGGCGTTGGCCCACGCGCGAAAGTAAGCATTCCCTCAGGCGCGCGTGTCATAGACGCGAAGGGAAAATTCCTAGTCCCCGGCCTCACCGACGGCCATGTGCATTACCGCTCCTGGATGGGCGAGTTGCTGCTCAATCACGGCATTACGACGGTTTTCGATTTGGGCGACGATAACGACTGGATTTTGGGCGTCAGGCAGGCCGAGCGCGACGGCAAGGTGCTGATGCCGCGCATCTTCGTTGCCGGGCTGGCTATCACTCGTCCCGGTGGCAACTTCGCGCCGTCCTACCTGTCCGACGCCGGCACGCCAGCCCCCACCTCCACGGACCCAGCACGGAGCGGACCGGACTGGGCACGCGCAGCCGCTAAGGCACTGATCGCCAGAGGCGTGGATCAGATTAAGGTGACCGCTGACAACCTTACCGCCGAGGAGATCAGCGCCATTGCCGACGAAGCGCGCAAGGCCAATCGCGCGATGCTCGGACACACGACCGACATTTACACGTCGGTTGGAAATGGCTACGGCGGAGTGACTCACCTGTGGGGCGTCAGCGCATCCCTGATGACGCCGGAGAATAGGAAAAAATTTGGAGAAGGCAAAATTCAGAATCCCTACGCCTATATGGAGCCAAGCAAGATGGACGCGCTGGTCAGCTTCATGGTCCAACATAACGCGAGCGTCAATCCGCTCCTCGTGAATGAACACCCGGCCATGCTGCCGGAGACGGTTGAGTTCGAACAGACCAACTATAGCCTGTACATGAATCCGGAGTTGCGCTATGTGCCGCTTGGCAACGTAATCAGCTCGATGACCTTCTGGCACAAGACGCGGAGTTATTCGAGCGCGGTGGGAAGCTACCCATATGTGGATACGCTGAATCCCGCGGAACTCGAGGAGGCGCAGCGCGGCTACAAGAACGCGCAGGAGTTCGTGCGCCGATTCAATAAAGCCGGCGGCCGGATAATCGGGGGAACAGACACCGGCGGCTCAGCCATCGTGCCGGGCACTGGCCTGCTGCAGGAGGTCCGCCTTTTTGTCGATGCAGGACTCACACCGATGCAGGCCTTGCAGACGGTCACGAAGAACCCGGCGGAGTTCTATCACCAGGCCGATAAGGTTGGAACGCTGAAGGCGGGGCTATTCGGTGACGTGGTGATTCTGGATGGCAATCCCCTGAGCGACATTCACAACCTGGAAAAGATCCACGCGGTGATCAAGAACGGACAGGTGCTCGATGGCCGCTATCACAATGACTACCATCCCGAGTTCTGGACAGCCAGCGACGACAGGGGCACATCGTCTTCCACAGCCGACCCGCCGTCACTTTCGAGCGTCTCCAGCAATTCGCCAATGGTTCATGGCGGCGGGCCAGTCGATCTTGTCGTCAAAGGCGCTGCGTTCAACAGAACGTCGCTGGTGTGTCTGAACGGGCGCCCGGTGAAAACAACATTTGTGAACCCAACCGAACTTCACGCCACAGTGCCCGCCGATCGCCTGCAATCCGCCGGGAGCTACAACATTACTGTGACGACGGCATGGCCTATACCGATGCCTGGAGGCAGCGGCGGGACGTCGGAGGCGAAGACCTTGGTCGTGAACTAGTGAACCATGCCGACTGCAATTTGATCCGCGGCGCGAACCGGCTTTCCGCCGAGAAACTGGACTTCCACCAGCTTCTCGCTTTCCACATGCCGCCCAAGTTCATCGACCAGGTCGCCGATGACCTGTTTGCTCGTGGCATCGATCACGTCACCTGACGACGAATAAACGTATTTCCCATCGATGCCGAACGTGATCCACGTAGGATTGCTCCGCGTTCGAATGCTCTTGATCTGTTTCGGCGGCATCACGGTTGCGTCGAAGACATGGATGTAGCCGTTTGCCGTGTCCGCCAACCAGACTTCCTTCTCGTCGGGTGACAAGCCAATGCCATGCGCGGGACAATTGTGTTCCGTCGTTCGTTCCTTGGACCAACCGTACCCTTTCACTTCCACGCGGTGGATCACCTTGCCACTCTCCACATCGGCCACCTCGAAGCCCAGCAGTTCGTTGACATTGGCAAAAACCAGGCTGCCTCGTCCGTTAATCGTGAACGGTCGCACGGCGTTTCCAAACTTGATGGATTTCACTACCGTATTCGTCTTCGTATCCGCTACGCCAACGGTGGGGCCGGAGAGGAAAGCGCGCGAGCCGTCGGGAGTAAACACTGTGTTATGGGGATTGTTGACGGTGTCGCCCGTGGCGATCTTCTTGATTTGCTTGCCAGTTACGGCGTCGGCGACGTACCAGTTGGGCCCATCCACCGCCGGAACATATAGAAGCTTACCGTCAGGCGAGACCGCTACCCGGTCGCAGCAATCGCCATCGTAGGTCTGTTCCCAGACCATCTTGTCTGTTTTCAGGTCAATAGCGGCGACACGGAAATTCGTGCTGATGTAAAGCAGTCCGGTAACCGGGCTGGCTGCGATGCCGTGTATGGGTTCCGGCTCCTGGGATGCCGGTGTGTCCCAAGTGGGAATTCGCTTTACGAACTGATTGTGCCGGCCGATGTCGAACACCAGCACGCCGACGCCCCCGTATTGAAGGTAACCTCTCCTGCCCGGCACGGCGACGTACAGCAGATCCTTCTTCACGTTAGCGGGCCGCCGCTGGAATGGCTCCACTTGTTCAGGCCTGTCAAGGACGTTTTGCTGAGCGGCGGTTACGATGCGTTGCCCATGCAGCAGCGCTCCAGTCAGAAGGACGAAACAGGCGGTGCAAACAACCGATCCGATTCGTTTCATTGGATGACCCCTCGGTGTAAACCACAAAATGTTCGTCTCAACGGGTGAGACATAAAGAAATTCGCGAAGTTGAGTGCAGATTCAACCGTGCGCAAACCATATGCGAGCCGAGCTTGGGTGTCAAGGCCGGACCTCCGCAATGCAAGTCGGGATAGACCCTGAAAAGCCGCAGAAGCTCCCGCGATTTGCAGGAAATTCCGCCTGCTCGGATGTCCGTCAAATTCCATCGATCGCATGGACCAGCCCCCTTTGCGCGTTTCGCGGAATATATTCCAAAAAGAAAGAGCATCCACAGCATTTAGGACACCGGTAGCAGATTGTTTTCCAATGGGGCCAGGACCGTAGGGCTTCCCGCGCGGAGACAGGTTTTCAACAATTGCTGGGGTACGATGTCTTTGTAAAAATGATTTTAGGATTGGCAAGATTGCTGAGGCAATTCAATCCTCCAAGAAAGTACTTCTATGGTTTTTGGCTATGAACCGCCTGAAGGCGGAGTTGTGCCAGTCGATAACTGGAATCCACAGTTTCTATTGCATACTTTGGTTTTGGAACTCTCATATAGTTGGCGATCGCAGCATCGCGTTCACCGTATTGTTCGGCGATACGCCCGAAAGCGTACCAATAATTGCCATCTGGTTCGTCAAGGTTCAATGAATCCATGGCTTGCACAAGCACATCCCGCGCCTCCTTGGTCTTGCCAACCTCTGCATACAAGGATCCTAATGTATGCAATACTCCCGCGTCGTGACCACTTAGTTGAGCTGCTTTCAGAGCGTCTTCAATGTCGGTACTATCCACTTTTCCGGTGAATAGTGAAAGCCACGCGGTCCAGTTTAAGTCGAGAGGCTCGGCGTCCGGACTTCTGAGTATCTCTTGACTTAAAGCATGGGCTTTGCCCATGTCGCCACGATAAGCCGCTAAGTAGGCAAGTTCCCGCATAGCATCCAAGTCACCGGGAATGCGTTGCAAGCGGCCCTGTGTAAGTTTCTCGAGGTCTTGCAAGCGGCCCAGCGAAGCGAGGATTTCCGCGCAGAAGTGAAATAATACCCTAGATTCTAGGTATGCTTTTTCTAGGTGGGCGCAATTCGGGACCCCTCGGTCAAACTCCCTCAAGTTTACGTAACCAATAATCAATGCGAATTCAATATTGTTTTTTTCGTTTTCGCCCACCGCAAGGGGTTTCGCACTCTCTAAAATTGCAACGCCGCGAGCTGCAGTCTGCTCGTTTGCGATTAGAATGGAGGCTGCTGCTAACTTCATGGCAGTGGAATTCGCACTTTTCCCCTTTGTCCAGAATCGAGGGAACACAGCGCCGTTGAGAGGGTCCTCGCCTCCGGGAAGGTGCAGGTCCTCGCGCAGCCAATCAAGAAGTACGCGGGCACCGGTAAGGTCGTGAGCCTCTACCCGGTCCAGAATTTCCAGCCCAATGGCTATTGGATATTGGGAAGTGGCCAACACCTTGTATTTACCATCCTCTTTGACAACGTATGACGAGCGTTTATAGTCGGCTGACGGCCAAAGCGTTATCTTGTAACCTACGGCATTGTTCCCCTCTACTTTTGGCTGCGCCTTGGTGATAGACGTGTCCATTCCAACGTCTGGAAAGGTGCCTGAACGGGATTGCGAGCTAATATATCCTCTTTCCTCTTTGACCAGATCGTCAGCCACTTCGGCGGTAGCCAACGCGAGATTGCCATTTCGGCTGGTGATCGTTTTTAGCTGGTCGACAGTAAGATCAGGGTCATCGCCGAGAAGTTCGAATTGAAGGGCAACGTCCGTTGGGTTTTCGGCAAAGTGGATCTGTTCGTGAAGTTGAGTCTTGCGGTACGTGGCCGCGTCAGCTGCAATATCTGAAGCGTTGCCACCAGAGGCGCCGGCATCCAAGAGATCGGCGGCAAGAGAATACTTTCGAATGTTCACGAGCATCTGCCCGGCGGTTTCGACAATCTCTCTAAACTTATCTTCCGCCGCCGCAAGCTTGCGAGCTTCCCCAAGGCCAGCCTGCGATCCGTTGATGATCGATTCGCAGGCGACGATTAGATCTATCGGCTGAGGATTAAGGCTCTCGGCGCTTTTCCGCGCTTCCGAAAATCGGCCGGCGTAAAACAGCGTGAATGCGAGATTATTCGAAACGCCAAGTCCAGCTTGATCTTCAGCTGAGAGCTTACGGTATTCAGCCACAGACTCGTTCAATTTTGCGCCGGGCCCGTAACGCAATCCCCAGCGATTGTATTCCAGAAGGATGGCAAGATTTGCGACTGTGGCCTTGTCGGCAGGATCCAGTTTTTCGGCGGCGCGATAGGCGATTTCAGCTCCCGCGTAATCGCTGCCCGAACGGAACTTCCGTCCCACGGAATCGTACTCAAGGATTTCGGCAAGGGTCGTTTGCGCCAGAGAAGAGTTCGGCTCCAATCTAATTGCGACATTGGCTTCGGATCGTGCGGTTTCCCCCAATCCCGCTTCGAGAAGCGCTCTTGCAATTTGAAGATGATGAACAGCTTCTGCGGGGTGGAGAGCAATCAGGTCACGGTAGGATTGCAGCGCCTCCCCAACCTTGCCTTCGTGAAGCAACGCCGTTCCGACCGGTTCGAAGTAGATCAGAATTGCTTCTCCTTCTCTTAACTGGGCAATGCCGTTGCGCAAGTCGGTCGCCTCCGGAACGGATATTTCACGTTTGGCCATATCGAAACGGATCGTTGCGTGAACCACGTTATCGGCTCCGCCTGAGAATTTTTCGCTGAGAGAGGCGGGGCCGAGCGGTAGAATCGCGTCTTTTGGCAGAGCTTTTGGCCGAAATCCGGGGGGAGGGATGATCGTGTATTGCCACTCCGTCACGAACGCGTTCGCAATTTGGTAATCGTACGCGCGTTGTCTTCTCGGTTGCAAGGCATGATCAGCGGCAGAGTTTGCAATTTCTGTTTCCTTTTCCTGGAGATAGGAAGGAAGTCGGTTAAAGATGCCCTCGAGACGAATCGCCGCAACAGAGACTTCCAAATCCGTGAATCCCCGCTTGGCGTGATCGCTTTCGAGTGTCAGTTGGAATTGCCTGGAGAAATCTTTAGGATCCGAAGTTTCGAGGCGATCCAGACTGTCGGCCAGATATTGTGATTTCATGTACTTCGTAAGGTTTATTTTGGTAGTGTTATTGTCTTTGTCGATGTAAGTTCTTCGGTACGAAGATTCGAGCGCCCCGCGCGGTTCCGTAGTCTCAACGACATGGGCAGGACCATTTTCTGCTAAACGGATCTCACGTGTCTCATACAGAACATTTTCCGCCGAAGTGGTAACCGGGATGCGGATCAGATCCTGACTCTCAGGTCGCGCAACGAGAGCAAGGCGGCCCTGGTCCGGGATCGGAATTTGGCTGAGCCGCGCATATTCGTCGGTCGGGTCAATCCATAGCCCAACGTCTCCGGGGACATAGACGATCGCATGATCGAACATTCCCATGCCAGGGAGTTCGGATGAAAGATCCTCTCGCGCTCCCACTTTAAGCAGAGCTACGTATGCTGGAAGACCAGCAGCACGAAACATCGCTACCATGAGGGCGGCTTTATCTTTGCAGTCCCCGTACTTGCGCGTGAGCGTTTCGGCTGGGGAACGGGGGACGATGGTGGCATTGGCAAACTCAACGCCGGTATACCGTATCGCGCTATCGATATACTCTAGGATGGCCTCGGCTTTGGCTTCGCGCGACGGCTTGTCAACCGTGAGTTTTTCGACAATCGACTTCAAATCAGCACCCGCGATCTGTCGGTCCACAATTTTTGAATATTCCCCGGCGATGTATTGCCATGACTTACCCGTGGAGAAAGTAATATTCGGGTAAGGAGAGACATTGCTGGGAAGATCCCTTTCTGCTTCGTCGAGTGGTTGGATTGGACCAGATTCGAAAATTATTCGCACTCTGCCCTGGGATTCGGTGCGCTGGGGCTTAACATCTGGAAGCAATTGTTCGCGATATTGCAGTGGCAAACTTGAAGGGGCGTCTAGAATCAGGCGAGTGTGCTTAACAGGAGCCCGGCGACCAAAATAGTACCGTTCTACTGTGCCCGCGCCAAAAAAGGGGGCAGATTGCCGGATGTTTATTTCTTCTTCGACAATTGCACCCGGAGAAATGGCAGGAAGTGGCGCCCTCAGCACACGCTGATCACTGAAGACATTCTCTTCGCCTGCTTTTGCGGGCGCTTCACTGATCGTGCTGATGTCGAGGGGGTGTTCCAAATTGTCTGGAGTAATGACGCGTGCCTGAATCGTGGGACGTTCCTCATGCCACGGCTCCCACCCAAGGGAGATGGTAGCCGAGCCTTCGGCTCCACGTTGACTAACGATCCTATAAACGATGTAACTTGACCGGTGCGCCAACCCGGCGGCATCAAAAGTATATGTCGCTTCGTCTTCAAGAATGATGACATCCACGCCGGATTCAGGTGTCTCCTGTGAAGCTTTGCGGTACATTGCTGACGCGTCAGCTGAAAAGTGTGCGGCCTGTGCTTGGCAACTCCGCGCGCCGAATGTTCCTGCCATAGTCAAAAAGGATAATGCCGCCAGTATCGCGAAAAATCTCGCTTTCCAATCATGCGAATGCGTCAATGGGAAGCCTCCGCTTGCAGTTTACTATTCGTAAAGATAATCCCGGAAAGAGGGCCTTACAAGTGGAATAGATTTGCAGGGGTCTATTTGTAACCGCTGGAACTATTAGTCCCTCAGTACCAGAGCCGATAGGTCTTCCGAGCTATTGAGGCTAACGGTCTCGATTGCGAATATGGAGGCAGGAAGGCGAGGTATTTAGGAGGAGCCAATCTTGGACAACCTTGCTATTCACCATCACGGAAGCACGCACCAGAAGGTCTGGCAGGCCGTTATTGACAGCGCGATTGCCGACTGGGTGCGCGGTCCGGTTCGCCATAAGCAGAAGGCTGAACACTTTCTCTTTCAGGATGAGGAGGACTTCCCGTTTGTGTGCCGCTCCGCCGGGCTGGATCCCGTTTCTGTCCGCGAGAGTCTCTGGGCGATACGTGCCCACGCTGTGTCCGATTCGAGCAAGAGCGCTGCGTAGCTGCTCATCGGCTCGGGGCCATGATCGGGTCGCGTTTCAAGTGTATCTGTTTCCTTGGGCCTCGAACACGGAGGGATTCCTCACTCCATTCCGAGCGACGGCCAAAAAAATCTTCAACAAACTAGAAAACAGCAATCGGATTCACAGGTCCGCCCGTGGCTCCCGGCACGCGCAGGGGATTGACGGTCAATAAGAAGGTCCAACGTTTTCGCTGGGCCGCAGCTTCTCCCAGGGCTTCAAGGTCGCAATTATCGATGAGCGGAAGACCGATGGTGCGCAGCCCCAGCAAATGGATCGGCTGATTCACGCCTTCGACGCGTGACGGTCGCACATCCTGCACTACATCGCTGCCGAGAATCGCCACGCCGCGCTCGCGCAGCCACTTGGCGCAGGAGGCGTACAGCCCCGGAGCCAGCGCGTTTAAATCCAGCGGGCCTTTTTCCTTCACGCGTAGCCAGCGTCCGGTGCGGAAGAGCATGGCGTCGCCGGTTTGCAGACGAAAGCCCGCCTTTTTCTCCCACGCTTCGAGGTCTTCTGGATAAATCGGTTCATCGTCGCCCAGATAGGGAACGCCTTTTAACCTGGGAATATCGAACAGCACCCCTCGCGTGAAGATGCCTTCCTTGAACGCCATTACGTCATTTTTCCCCGCGCCACGATCGGTGAAGCTGGTTTGCGGGAATCCGTTGTATATCTGGCCTTTGTAATACATGTGGCTGAGGGCGTCGAGGTGGGTGGTGTTGTTCCCGTGGTAGGCAACGGAGATTGTATCTGTCACGTAGGAGGGGCGCGGCTTAGGATCGGATCCGGGCGGATGGGAAGTTAGAGTCCATGTGGTGCGCGTCCGAGGATCCGATCCCGGTACAGGAGGTCCTCCGGGGAGAGGCCCGCTAGTTGGGCCATCTTTGGGCAGGTCAGCATCAAGGGACGCCGACACGCACGTGCCGTCATGCACTAGGGCAGCGGCAGCCTTTCGCTTCGCGGGTGTGATCAGATTGATCGTTCCAGCCTGATCGTCCGGACCCCATGTTCCCCAGTTCGAAAGGTCGGTCATCCATCGCTCTATGTCGTCCGCGGTTAGATTTCGTGGATATTGCTCGGCGGCAGCGGAAACTGGCGGGCTGACTTCGCCGGCAAGTGTAGTTCCCGTGAGGAGCGCGGCGTTCACTAACAATTTTCTGCGAGTCAGTTTTGGGATTTCCATGGGTTCCTCGATTTGTGGTGTGATTTCCACCGGTAGGACAGACTTCAATCTGCCCGGTTTTGGGTTTTGTGTTAGCGCAGCTTAATCTAAACCAAAAGCGGACAGACTGAAGTCTGTCCTACTTGGCGAGCGGATCGGGGCGAACCTGAAAGTGGGCCACGAAACTTTTTGTGCCCTTGCCGCCCTCGATGTGCCAGACCACTCGTTCCTCATCGGAGGTCCAGATGCCGCGGCCCTTCCATCCTGCGTTGGGATCGTCGATGCGGCCGTCCATGCTGCGCGTGTAAAAACCCATTGGATAGGGAAGCCGCATGGTGATGAATTTCTTCGTTTCCGGCTGGAACACGATCAGGGAATCGGACCCTGTTCCGTTAACGATGGGCACATTTTTTCCGAGGCCCAGCGTATCGTGGCGATCCACCCAGTTGTGGTAGAACGAGTCCGATCGAACATCGTTTCCCTTAAACGTCGGTCCCGGGACGGGATAAATTGTCCAGCCTTCGGGGCAGTGCTGGCCTGTCGCAGTGGGTCCGTTGAGCGGTCCTTTACAGTTGCTGCGATCGAAGCTGGCCAGATCGCTGCTGCCGGTCAGCGCCGCCCAGACCAGGCCATTCGAGTCAATATTGATCCCTAACGTGGAGTAAGCTTCGACGCCGGGAAGCATAGGATTATCGAACGGCGGTTCGTACGCTTCGGCTACACAGGTGGATGGAGGATTCGAACCAATCGTCATTCGAATAATTTTTCCGGGGACTTCCGTCGTGCTGGAGACTACTCCGGCGGCATACCATACGCTGCCGTCCACTGGATTGGTGGCAATTCCATAGCCGCTCGCTCCGGCAACCGCGCGATCGAGTTTCGGATTGGGCGGTTCGTTTGGCTTGGTGTAAGCGCCAATCTTTCCATCGCCGTTGTAATCGATGATAACGGGGCACCAGCCCGTTGATTTTTCCGCATCGTGCGTTTCGTCCCACACGCGAGTTTTTGTCCAGCCGATTGCGCCCATGCCTCGCACGCCGGCATTGTTGGAATAATAGAGAGTTCGGTCCTTATCGTCTGCGAAAGCTTCGTGTCCCGAGGCGAGGCAAAGATCGACGCCGTCGAACTTGCCGGTCTTTGGATCGTAATTCACGGCCCCTCGGGCAACCGTTTTCGGGTTCATGGGGAAATTCTTCGCGAACGGATTTTTCGAGCCTGCCTTGCAGTAGTCGGGCAGGTCCGCGCGAGTCTGCGAGTGCCACCACAGGCGGCCCGTGGCGTCCATGTGGCGGCCGGCTACGGTCACGGGATCGGTCCAGATAATCTGATCGCCCCAATACGGGGAAGGCGCGCCGACCGTCTGCGGACTAAACGGCGGCATAATCGTTCTGTCATGTTCATTCCGCATGGGAATCTTCATCATTTTCGCGGTGTTCTTCAGCGGGTCCACGATTGCTATGGAGTCGGCGGAAAAATCCGCGCCGTAAATGGGGCCATTGGCATTGACGGTGGGTTGAAGTTCATCCGTGCTCACTACATCGTGAAAGAATGATGTTGCCGTGCCGAAATCCCACAGGCTGATGACGACGTTGCGCTCGATGCCCTGGGGCCGCGACGGAGCCGGAGGAATTTCGCCGGCGGCAATCCGGTCGGTCCAGTCCGCAAACATTTCCAGGCCACGATCATGCCCGAAGCTATTGAGCGCGGCGGTCATCTGCGTGCCCACCTGGCCGGACAACATTCGCCGCTCCCAGGCCTGCTTCGAGGTGTCGAATGCGCCGAGGCCCGGCTCAATTTCGCGCGTCGCCTTGTTGCCCATCTGATGGCACACTTCGCAGCCGCGCTTCATCAGAAATGCCCACTGCGCTTGCGAGTGTACTTCGGTGTCCTTGACGGTCACGAAGTTGCCCGCGGGGGGCTCTTCGCCTTCTTCGCCCATGTCCGCGCTTCCGGCGTCGCGAATTTTTAAAGGGAAGGCGCTTTTTGGAGGAATTTTCACCAGCGAGTACCAATAGTTGCCGGGATAGTATTGCGCCGCAGCGCGGGGATCGGGAGCTACTGATGCTGTTAACGCCAAAGTTTTGCCTGGCATCGTTTCGACTGGCTTCGAGTCCACCAGACCGTAGCCACGCACCCAAACTTTGTAATTCGCCCTGGGCAGCTCCGGCAGCATGTAGCGTCCGGCGTCGTCGGTCACGACGATCTTGCGGAACTTGGTGGGCAAATCGGTGGTTTCTGCGATGACCCAGACACCGGCTTCCGGTCCATTCTTGCTGGTCACCGAACCGCCGATGTTGCCGGGCCCAATGTCCATTATGTTCAGGCCTGATTGAGCTGCCGTTGATTGTCCACGCGAGGCTGCGCTAGTGCGAACAATAGAGACCGCCGCAAAGATCGCGCCCGTTGCCAACAAGAGGCCGATCGCGCTCCATCTGGTCTTAGGCATGGCGAACTCTCCTCCAAATGCGGCGCTCAGAATACGGCGTTTTGGTTGGCAAGTCTAATTTATGTAGTCGTACGCTACCAGCGTGAGGAATTCCTGGAATGTTTTTCCAGTCATCAAGTCGTCCAGGATTTTTCCCGCTGTGGCGAGTTGCCCAGAGTGGAAACGCGCCTCGCCGGTCTGTTTGCGCAGCTTGTCCAATTCCTCGGCGAGGGCAGACTTAACCATTTCCGCAGTGACGGTTCTTCCGTCGGACATTTTTGCACCGTGCTTCACCCATTGCCAGACTTGCGCGCGGGAGATTTCCGCCGTTGCGGCGTCTTCCATCAGGTTGTAAATGGGGACGCAGCCGTTGCTTTCCAGCCACGCGCGCAGATATTGCAGGCCGACGTCAATATTCCAGCGCACGCCCTGCTCGGTGATTTCGCCCTTGGGAATCGTGAGCAGGTCCTGCGCTGTGACGTGAACGTCGTCGCGCTTGCGGGAAATCTGATTGGGTTCCTTCATGTGCTCGTCGAAAATATTCTTCGCCACGGCAACCAGCGCAGGATGCGCCACCCATGTGCCGTCGTGTCCAGCGAGTACTTCGCGCAATTTATCCTCGCGGACCTTGTCGAGCGCCTTCTCGTTTGCGACGGGATCGTTCTTGATGGGAATCTGCGCGGCCATGCCGCCCATGGCATGAATTCCCCGGCGGTGGCAGGTCTTGATGAGCAGTTGCACGTAGGAATGCAGGAAATGCTGCGTCATGCCGACTTCGGCGCGATTGGGGAGGATGAAGTCCGGCCGGTTACGGAATTTCTTGATGAAGCTGAAAATGTAATCCCAGCGGCCGCAGTTCAGGCCGGAAGAATGTTCGCGCAACTCGTATAGAATTTCGTCCATTTCGAAAGCGGCGAGAATTGTTTCGATCAGCACCGTGGCGCGGATCGTTCCACGTGGAACACCGACGTACTCCTGCGCAAAGATGAAAACGTCATTCCACAGGCGCGCTTCGAGGTGACTTTCCATTTTCGGCAAATAAAAATAAGGTCCGGTGCCGCGCGCCACCAGGTTTTTCGCGTTATGGAAAAAATACAGGCCGAAATCGAACAGGGAACCGGAGATCGGTTTTCCGTCCACCAGAAAATGCTTTTCCACCAGATGCCAGCCGCGCGGGCGCACCAGCAGGGTAGCCGTCTTTTCCGCCAGCGCATAACTCTTGCCTTCCGGGCTGACGAAGCCGATGGTGCGATTCACGGCGTCGCAAAGATTGATTTGCCCGTCCAGATTGTTGGTCCATGTCGGGGAGTTCGAATCCTCGAAGTCCGCCATGAAGACATTCGCGCCGGAATTGAGCGCGTTGATAATCATTTTGCGCTCGACGGGCCCGGTGATCTCCACGCGGCGATCCATCAAATCCTTCGGAATCGGAGCGACGGTCCATTCCTGGGCGCGTATCCCGGCGGTCTCCGTCAGAAAATCGGGCAATTCGCCCGCGTCGAGCCTTTGCTGGCGTTCGACCCGCCTTTGCAGGCATTCCAGGCGTCGCGCCTCAAAATTGGTCGAAAGTTTCGTGAGGAAGGCGACTGCTTCCTCGCTCAATATCTTTTTTTGCGCGTCATTGACGGGCGCTGTCGTCCGAATTCTTTCCGGTTGGCTGGTCATTTGGATTTAATCTCCCGAAATGCAGGTATGGGGTACAGGGGTAGATTCTATCAGATAGGGCAAATGACGCTCGAAGATGAAATTTGAGTTGGGCGTCAGGTTCCGATAAGACGACTCCGCGGGGACTTGGTACGAGACCGTGGATACAAGTGCTCGACTGGGGGCTTGCTTAACAGGGCGCCTATTCATGCCGGACCGGATCTCATGTTGTGCTCAGCGCGAGCTCAATTCATGCGGCCGCATGTGTTATCGTGAATATTTCAAACCGCTTCAGTTACAGCCAGGCGGGGACTTGGGCAGATCTGCTTCGAATGTCAATTTGACTCCCTCATTGATGGCCCGCCGCATAGGCGGAAATGGTGTGGCTTTGCGGACAGCCGAAATTGCTGCTTCCACCATGGAGTCATTGCCGAACGCGGTGAGTACGGTGACACCCTCGTCGGTCAGCCTGCCATTGGGCTGTAGTTTAAAGGCCACGGTGATTAGTCCCTTGGTCTCGTACGGTTGATGAAAAAACATGAAGCTTTCCCACAATTGGTTCGCTTTCCAATACGACTTGCCGTACCATTCCAGTTCATCCGGAGCGACGTCTTCGTTCAACTCATAACAAAAAGGGCGCTTGAGCTCCAATAACAGCGAATCAACCGGCTTCTCCCCCACATTCTTGATCGAGTGCAGGCCAGATTGTTCCCAAGAAACGGAGCCTGCGGCACGTTGGTCGTCTCGTACCTTTCCGTCACGCCATGTGCTAATGGTGCGTGAATCTTGGAGAGCAATTAACGCACCCGCTGAAAACTGGGCGTCCTCAGTTTCTGCTCCGGGTCCGATTGACAGATGCAGCACTCTCAGTAGCTCGTTCTCGAAGATGGTGCGGAAATGTTGCCGATCGACGTTAACCGGGTCATAAGAAGTGTGTGGTACCCCAAGTTGGTTAATGCGATGAGACCCAAGGAACTCAGAAATTTGCAACTCAGCTGACGTGTCGTTCTGGTTTGTAAACGAAAAAGCTGTGTCGCTCTCCATCCAGATGACACTCCCGGTAGTCGCTGCCCACTGCTCTAAAGATCCTTTATCTGAATTGATTTTCAGCATGCAATCACGCAGGGAAACTGCAACACTCTCGACACTGGAAGCCTTCAACGAAACGACACCGTGTGGGGGAATACTGATGTGAATAACACGCACAAAATTATTTGCGAGATCAGATGGGGCACGAGATAGATCTATTGGTGTGCCTTGTTGTCCAAAAACCGCCGGTACGGCCAACAAAGAGACCAAGATCGTAGTTAACAATAAATTACCACAGGGCATCCGCATTTAGTCTCGAACCCCAGTCCCGTACCCGAGTCCCGTTGCTGGTCTACATATTCACCAGGTACATGTTTGACCTTCCTAAGTGAAGCGGATACTAGCATAAGTCACGCGAGGCAAGTTGTGATAAACGGGGCGTTATCGGCAACCGGCCCACCGATGAAATTTGGGCGTGCAGTCGCTTCGCCGTGCGTTATCATTGAGCAGTCAAACAAATGTCATCTTCCGAAGCCACAACCAGAAACGTCAGGGTAAGAGTCCAGGCGCAATACGACCCCAGCCGTTCCAGTCCAAACCAGAGCCAGTGGTTTTTTCTCTATACCGTCAGCATAAAGAACGAGGGGCCGGAGACGGTCCAGCTGATCAGCCGTCATTGGATCATTACGGACGCAATGGGCAAGATAGAAGAGGTCAAAGGGCCGGGAGTTGTCGGCAATCAGCCGGTATTGGCCCCGGGCCAAAGCTTCGAGTACACCTCAGGCTGTCCGCTCACCACGCCATTCGGGTCGATGCACGGCACCTACCAGATGGTCGGCAGCGGCGACGAAAAGTTCGATATCGAGATTGCGCCCTTCACGCTGATGGAACCGAACAGCACTGTGAATTAGACTTATGAAACTACCTGCGTGTCTCGGATCCAATGTTATGGAAATGATGTTGCAGGAGCCGAGCCTTGGTCTGAGTTTTCAAAAGTGGAGTTCACGGGAGTTCCGTCAGTATATATTTGTATCTCTCACGCTTTAGCGAGCGCGGCTTCCCGTCCTGAAATGCGCCCGAAAACAGTAACCCTCGGCAGGCCGTGCAGACCGAATCCGCCGGCAACTTCCCCTGCAGCATATAATCCCGCTATTACCTGCCCGTGCGTGTCTATCACCTGACATTTCGGATTGATCTTCAGGCCAGAGCGCGTGTCGTGGAGAATCGGCGTGGCCCACGCTGCATAAAATGGCGGAGTCTGAAGTTTGTGGAGGGGAGCCGGCTTTCCGAACTCGGCATCTTTCCCGGCGTCGGCATAGGAATTGTATTTCGACACGGTTTCTTCCAAAGTTTTTCCCGGCATCGGATGGAGCTGATATGGATTGGAAATTTTTCCGGCCAGTTCCGCCAGAGTATCCGCGCTGAAAAACCAGCCGTTGGGATCGACGTCGGGCGGGTGCGGATTCCAGCCTTCGCGTTTCACGGCCTCCGAATCGAAGATTGCCCAAATGGGCCCGCCTCCGTTGGTTTTCCCATTCCTCCCGACGTCACCCTGCGTTCCGAGGCAGGCATCGAGAAAGGCAAAGGATTCGTCCGCTTCATTCCAGAATCGCTTGCCACCACTGTTAACCAGGATCAGGTCTTGAAAATCCTTCACGGTGAGGCCCGAAGCTCCTACTTGTTCGAAAAGGGGACTTTCGGGCAGCCACTTTAAATTGGCGTAGCCATATCTGCACCCGATGTGTTTGGTTTTCGCAATGGGTGCGCCGGCCTCGATGGTTTGGTTTGCCACCGCCCATAGGGCCGCGCCAATATTCATCGCAAGAATTTCGCTGTCGCCGTTCTGGAACGACCACGGCACGCCCGCGACCTGGTACTCCTCGGTCAATCGCGGATCCCACATTCTGCGGAACGCCACATTCGTGGTGTGCCCGCCGGTCGCGAGAATGACGCCTTTGCGCGCTCGAATGTTGACCTCTTTGCCGTCGACTATTGCTGTGATGCCCAGCACTCTTCCCGACAACGGATTTTCCCGGATGAGATTGGTCAGCTTGTGCCGCAGCAGGAATTCCACGCCCTTGGACCTCGCGCTGTGTTCGAGTGGACGCACCACCCCGGAGCCGGGCCGTCCGTTGATGGTTTCCTTGAAATTATCCGAAAATCGTTCGGCCACGAATAACCGCGGAACGCTCCCCCCCTCGACAATTGTTGGCGCAACATCGTGGAATTTGACGCCGTTCTCGACCAGAAATTCGAATGTGGGCACGTTTTCATCGGCCCAGACGCGGACGAGGTCGCGGTCACAATATCTCATCTCCGGATTCTGGAAGTTGGTGTGGTCCAGGTAAACCTGATCGGGAGAATCGACGATGCCGTATTTCTTCTGCATACTCGTGCCGCCGCCAAGCGGAATCCTTCCTCCGCTGAGCATGGCGTGTCCGCCGATATCGTGATTCTCATCGATCACGATGACCGCAGCTCCATGATCGCGAGCCATGATTGCTGCCGGAATTCCCGATGCCCCTGCGCCCGCAACGACGACATCCGCGACTCGGTCCCATTTGATGTGAGTTTGCGCGGCTGCCGAGGAATCCAGTGTGCCCAGTCCGGCCAACGCTCCCACGCCGACGCTGACTGCACCCTTCTTGATAAACTCTCGACGACTATTACGCGGCGCTGTTTCGTCCTTAGCCATAATTCGTATGCTCCGATCACACTGATTTCAGGCGTTCCAGTTTCTTAAATATTCCAGACATTCATCGTTTCCTTTTGGTTTTTCGATTATTTCGGAAAGGTATACTAAACACACTTCGCGTGCAAGGTTCATGACACATTGGGAGCCCTAAAATCCTGAGCGCTACCTGAATGTCTGGACGGAAACCGAGGAGGGTACATCAACTTATCGAATCATTAGATTTTTTTGGCCATCACTCTATTCGTGTCGATGCCTTTCCCTCGCCAGAGATGTCCGATGCAGGCGGCACAGGTGTTCCGGCAGTAACAACCTGCTGCACAGCGTCAAAATATACGGTGCCGACGAAGCGTTGATGATTTATGCCTTGATAACCGTTCTGTTCCTCATTTTGAAGTTCCTCGTCCTGCAAACGGCAGTAGGCCGGGAGGCCTCCCTTTTGGAAGCCAGATGCCAGATCAAACATGGACATATTCAAAGCATGGAACCCTGCCACGGTGATGAATTGAAACTTGTAGCCCATGGCGGCCAATTCGACATGCAGATTCGCAATCTCTTCTTCCTTGAGATTTTTTCGCCAGTTGTAGGAGGGAGCGTAGTTATACGCCAATAGTTTGCGAGGATGCGCGGCGAGCACGGCTTCTGCAAACTCTTTGGCTTCAGCCAGATCGGGCTTCACAGTTTCCGCCCACAGGATATCGGCATAGGGCGCAAAGGCCAAAGCGCGCGCAATGGCCAGCTTCACGCCGCCGCGAACCCGGAAGTAGCCTTCACTGGTGCGCTTGCCAGGAATAAATTCGCGATCGCGGGGATCGATATCGCTTGTCATAAGATGGGAGCTAAGTGCATCGGTGCGCGCCATTATTAGTGTGGGGATGCTCAGCACGTCTGCTGCGAGCCTCGCGGCGACAAGTTTTTGTATTGCCTCATTCGTAGGGACGAGCACATTGCCGCCCAGGCGGCCGACTTTCTTGATGGTCGCCAGTTGGTCCTCGAAATGGATGCAGGCAGCTCCCGCTTCGATCATGGCCTTGGTGAGTTCGAATGCGTTGAGGTTTCCACCGAAGCCAGCTTCACCATCGGCCACAACCGGAGCAAACCAGTCCGTCCACGTATTTCCTTCCGCCCGCTGAATCTGATCGGCGCGAACCAGCGCCTGGTTGATGCGGCGTACAAGATTCGGGACGCTAGAGGCGGGATACAGGCTCTGGTCGGGATAAACCTGCCCGGCATCATTGGCGTCGGCTGCCACTTGCCATCCACTCACGTAAATGGCGCGCAATCCGGCGCGGACCTGCTGGATCGCTTGATTGCCGGTTACTGCACCGAGACCAAGGATGTAAGGCAGTTCGTGAAGGAGCTTCCAGAAGCGTTCAGCGCCTAGCCGGGCGATCGAATGCTCGATATGAACCGAGCCGCGCAGCTTGTCCACATCCGCCGGAGTGTAGGGGCGAGTGACGCCCTCCCAGCGTGGATTTGTGCGCCATTCCGTTTCGATCGCTACTACGCTGCTGCTTTCTGCCACGCGGATTCCCCTGAATATGAATTAATTTGCACTTGTTTATTGCTCGACGCTCTTGACAGCCACACTGCCCGGCGCTTCGCGGACCCGCTTGCTTGGCAGCGGCATTGCGATCAGTCCGAAGGCCATCAGGCCTGCAATCAACGCAAGCGTTGCGCTGCCATAAAACACAACAGTCCAGGTGCCGGTTCTTTCGAATAGCCGCGCGGCCAGCCAGCCCGCCACGATTGCCGACACACCCTTCGAACTGTAGAGGAAACTATAGTTCGAACTGGCGTTGCGCCCCCCGAAAAAATCCGCCGACGCTGCCGGAAAAATGGAGTAAATCTCGCCCCACGTAAAGAACACGATGGCGAGGCAAACGATGAATCCGACCGGGGAATGACGCCCCAAACGCAGAACGCTGACCAGCGCGAGTGCCTGGATCAGAAATGCGACAATCATCGTTCGTTCGCGGCCAAGATGATCAGACACCCAACCCCAGAAAATACGGCCGCTGCCGTTCGAGATGAGGTTAATCATGATCGCCAACGTAAGAGTTATTTTTCCGATCCCCAGCGTATCGGCGACCGAGCTGACCTGCGCGGACACCATTAGTCCGCCAATTCCCATCATTAGCATCATCGCGTAGAGCACATAGAATTGGGGCGTTTGCAGCATCTCAAACGAAGTGAACTGCTCCGCGTGGCTGCGCAATTTGAACCGGCTCACGGGTTTCTTCCCCGCGATTTGAGGATCGTCCGGCTTGGGGTTTACCAGGAACTGCGCTGCACAAAATATGATCAGTCCTTGCCCGATGCCGGTATAAAGAAACGCCGCGCGATAATTTTCGGCGTGAATAATGTAAGCGATTACGGAAGTGAATAGAGCGGCCCCGGAGCCGAATCCGGCGGCGACCAGGCCAGAGGCAAGGCCCAGCTTGTCAGGGAACCATTTCAGTCCCACGGTGGTCGAGCCACAATAAATCATTGCCGCGCCGAGTCCTGCGATGGAATACAAAGTATAAAGTTGCGGGAGCGTTGTTGCATGACCCAGCCCGGCCCATCCGAATCCGCAAAGCACTGCAGAAATGGACATGAACAGGCGCGGGCCGAACTTATCCATGAACCAGCCCGACAGCGGCATCATCCAGGTTTCGAACGCGATGAAGAGCGTAAATCCCAATTGAACTTCGGAGAGCTTCCAGCCGGTTGCGCCGATAATCGGCTTTACGAATTGCGTCCAGGAATACTGGAGGTTCGCGATCATGACCATCGCGACCACCGCGGCTATGAGCCGCACCCAACGGTTCATTTTGATTTATCCTCTTGCAGCACTACTGGTGCTGCGCCCCGGCTAGTGCTTAATCGACGTTTGCCCCAATAGTTTGGTACAAGAATACACAGCCTGGGTGTTCGGCATGGGGACGGCCAACCGCTCACCGATTTCGAGGACAGCTCCCACCACAGCTTCCAGTTCCATCGGCCGGCCTGCTTCGAGGTCCTGGAGCATGGACGTTTTATGCTCGCCCACTTTTTCCGCGCCGGCAATCCTCTTGTCAAGCGAGATGGGAAGCTCAATGCCCAGTTTGTTGGCGACTGCTTCGACTTCCATCATGATGTTGCGAACCAGCACCACGACATCTGGATCGTGGACCATCGCGACAATCGTGGCCCGCGTCAGCGCGCTGATTGGGTTGAAGGCGACATTGCCGAGAATTTTGACCCAGATTTCATGGCGAAGCCGCGCGGTTACCGGAGACTTGAATCCGGATTTGATCAACGCATCGCCAATCGCTCGAATCCGGTCTGACTTGCTGCCGTCCGGCTCGCCAAGAGTGATGCGGTTTCCTTCGGTATGGCGAATTACGCCCGGCTCCACAATTTCCGTGGCCAGATAGATGATCGATCCCACGACGTTCCGCGGGTCGAACGTCTGCCCAATTATTCCACCGGGATCGATCCGCTCGATGCGAAAATCGGCGTATTCGCCCGCGCCGATCTGAAAATACCACCAGGGAATTCCGTTTTCCGTGCTGACGACGACCGTATTCTCATGAAGCAGCGGCTTGAGTTGCGGAGCGAGCTTGGTCAAGCCGTGCGCCTTCACGCCGAGGAAGATTACGTCCACCGGTCCGGCATCTTCGAGCCGCTCAATAATTTTCGGACGGACTTCGAAGTCGCCTTCAGCACTCAACACGCGCAGGCCATTCGCCTGCATCGCGCGAAGATGCGGGCCGCGCGCGAAGAGCGTCACATCTTCGCCGGCCCTGTGCATGCAGGCTCCGAGATAGCCGCCGATGGCTCCGGCCCCGGCAATCAGATATTTCACTTTTGTCCGCTCGCAAACGAGGCAGCGACTGCGCCACGCTGGATTTTTCCGGTCGCCGTTCGGGGAATTGCTTCCACGATATAAAGCTTCTTGGGGCGCTTGAAGTCGGCAAGTCGTTCGCGGCAGAAGTCGAGGATGGCCGTCTCCGTTTCAGGAGTTCGCAAAACCACAGCCGCAGCGACTTCCTCTCCCCATGTAGGATGCGGGACCCCGAACGCCACCGCCTCGGCCACGGCGGGATGAGCAAGCAGGACTTCATCGATTTCCCTCGGCGCAACTTTTTCGCCGCCGCGGTTGATCAGCTCCTTGATTCGCCCCGTCAAGATCAGGTAGCCGTCTACATCGAGATATCCCTGATCGCCGGTACGGAACCATCCGTTGGTGAAAGATTTCGCATTCGCCTCGGGATTGTTCTCATACTCGCTGACAACGTTGGGTCCCTGAATAACGACTTCGCCGCGCTGTCCCTGCGCGAGATGGTTGCCGGCAGCATCCATGATGCTTACTTTGACTCCTGTTCCGGGACCGACCGAGCCACCCTTGCGGGCTTTGGGCGGGACAGGATTCGAACACATCTGGTGCGAAGCCTCTGTCATGCCGTAGGCCTCCAGCACAGGCGCGCCGAAAACGGTCTCCATCTGCTGCATCATTTCTGCAGGAAGCGCAGCGCTGCACGAGCGGATGAATCGCAGATTCTCAGACCCTGCCGGGCGCTCGCCGCCTGCGCGCGTCAGCAGAAGCTGGTGAATCGTGGGAACTGCCGAATACCAGGTAGCGTGCGATTCGCGCACGATCCGCCAGAAAGAGAGGGGACTAAATTTGGTGGGAATAACAACAGTGCCGCCCGAAAGAAATGTGGAAAGCACCGACGCCACCAGACCGTGAACGTGAAACAGCGGCATCACACACATTGTGACGTCATCGGGTGTAAGCGCGTATGTGTTTGCGATATTCTGCGCGGAGGCTCCGAGGTTCGAATGCCGGATCGGTACGCGTTTCGGACGTCCGGTACTTCCGCTGGTGTGCAGGACCAGAGCGATATCATCTGGCGAAGGAGCCATCGCGCTGCTATGGTTTCCAACGACATCCTCGATGCGGACAAACCCATGCTCATCCATTCGAAGCGAATATATCGGAACTTTTCCCTGAGCTGCGCGCCGCGCCTCTTCCGCGCCGTCGGGAGGGCAGAGGAGAATCTTTGCGCCAGTGTCTTCAAGGTAGAAGCTGAACTCATCTTCGCGGTATCCCGGATTGAGAGGGGCCGCCGTTCCTGCTACCGACGCCGCAAGGAAACTGACAATTGCCGGCAGGCCGCTGGGCAATACCGTGGCGACCCGGTCACCCCGCCGAATGCCCAATGCTGCCAGCGTATCGGCCATGGTCATCACCTGTTCGCGCAGGTCTTTGTAAGTAACGCGAATACCCGCTTCCGGGAGAAGCACCGCCGTACGATCGGCAGGTGCAGCATTCAAGACCTCAATGAGGCCATTTAGATTAGACATAGTTTATGAACTCACTCCGCAGGAAAAACATGATATCAGATTTGCGTCAGCCTGCTACGGGGTTTGGCGATAGGGAATTGGCAAGCGCCTCGATCTTTTTCAGCCGAACATCTCCGCCAATTACGATCAGGCAATCGCTCACGCGAATCGTAATATCTTCTGCGAGGCTAAAAATCATTTCGCGGTCGTCATTTTTTACGACTAATATAATCGCACCCAGTGTTCGAGGCAATGTAATCCAGCCGTCCCGACAAAGACCATTACAATAAGCATGGAGATAGCCAGAAAAAGGCGGCCCACAATGTTCATTTCCGAAATCCTCGGCTGCCTTCCACACCAGGTCAAGGCGCCTTATCGGCGTCACACGCTCAAGACAGGAATGTTCGATTCGCGAATGATTCCATAACCAGTGGCCCGCAACCGTCCGCCGGTCGGGCGGCCAATAATCAGGACGTCCGCGCTCGATTGCTTTGCCGCGTGGCTCAAAAGTTTGGGCACATCGCCACTACCAATGAAGACTTCAGCCTTGCTGCCAACCTTCTGTTGAAGCTCCGCCAGTTGGTGGTTGACGGATTTTACAAGGGCTTCTGTCCAGGAGGGATCGTCTTGATATGGGCCTGGCCCATAGTTTTCCATTCCGGCGGTCACATGAGCCAGCGTCAGTTGCGCGCCGAAATCAGCGGCCAGTTGCGCCGCCCACTCGACAGTCTTGGGGCTATGTTTGCCCAAATCGACCGCACAAAAGATGCTGCGAATCGCGAAATCGCGGACGGTCTCTTCCTCCAGATGGGCCCCGGTCCAGACGGGGCAATCGCTGTCGTGGAGCACTTTCGCCGTCACTGAACCCAGAAGGAAGCGGCGAAACGCGCCGTAACCGTGGGTCGGCATGACGATCAGGTCGGCCTTTTCCGTTCGCGCTGTCTCTACGATTGTAATGGCCGGATCGCCCGCCATCAGCACTCGCTTGACGGCAACGCCATCAAGCTCGGGCCCTAATGACCGATCCAATTGTTTCTGCGCCTGATGCAGGAGTTCCTTCATCAGATCGCCCAGATTGACCGGCACATAACTGCCCTCAATCATGGCCGCGGAATAACTCATGGGCGTAACGACATGCAATATCACAATCTCGGAATGGAAGTGGCGGGCCAGAGTTGCAGCCTGATGAACCACATGCTTCGAGGAGCCTTGGAAGTCAATCGGGAGAAGAATTTTTCCTATTCTTACCATCACTCACCTGCTGAAATATCAATGCGTCTTTAGTCGGTGAATTTCACATCTGAGGTTCCCGAACCATTTGGAGTATATACCAACCAACCAACCAACCAACCAACCAACCAACCAACCAACCAACCAACCAACCAACCAACCAACCAACCAACCAACCAACCAACCAACCAACCAACCAACCAACCAACCAACCAACCAACCTGTAAACCATTGGCACTCATATCAGCAGCAACGATTGCGTTCTACGACGAAAGTAACAAGAACATTGCCACGCTGTTAAGGTAGGCCTTTGATTCACAAATACAGAAATACGGATTTGTGTACTTCAGCCAGGTAATGGATTAGGTTAAAGCCTTCCAAATCAGCAATAGTTTACTGGTTACCGCTCGGACCTCCGTCTCTTCAACCACCATTTTCGGGACAGGGGCAGTTTCAGCAAACGGCGGCACCCATGGAATACTCTGGGCTGTGGAGATGGTGTCTAGCAATACGGACGACATTTCTGCTACTAGAGTGTTTCATGCCTACGATGCGTCGAATCTGGCCGCCGAACTCTACAACAGCAACCAGGCAGGCTCGCGAGATACACTGGATTATGCGGCCAAGTACGATGTTCCGCTTGTGGCGACCGGAAAGGTCCTAGTCGCCCACGGCAGTGAATTGGGTTCATACGATCTTTTGCCGTAGAGTTGGGATCCATTTCTACGATGCGCGTTAGGCTTGACATAATGGGGAACAATCAGTTCCCCGCCGCCCGGAAAGCAATCATTTGGATGACCCAGGGCCCTCCAGGAGTGAGTGCCGCGCTACTCCCGCTGTAACTTCCCGTCGTGGTAACCATGCGGTCTTCCGCAATGTCCGCATCCGGGGTTGTGAGGAGTCGAAGCGTGAAGCCATTGCCTGCGCCCGGGGTGGAGGTTGCAACCATATTGGCGGCAAAAAGCAGGTCGGATGCATGAGTGGTGGTCACCGATGTAGTGCTATCGGTGGCGCTATTGCCGCTACTTGCGGCCGTAACATCCACAGGGGTGGTCAGATCCGCACCGTTGTATTCCAGAATTCGAACGTCAGGAGACGACGCCGCCGAAGAGAAAGTGATGGTGACGACATTTGCTCCCGCGGCCGCTGCCTTGATATTCGGGGCGTAGTAAATGGACTGGGACAAATAGGGGCTCATCAGAGTGGGGCCAACTGCGCGCGTGTAGACATTGCCACTCTTGTCAGTAATTGTGCTTATTGAAGAAGTCGCGTCATTCCACCCAACAACAACGACGTTGAGATCGCCGGCTGCCTGGACACCAGTGAATGTAACGTTCACCGAGCTCTGGGATGACTGTGGCGTCGCAAAAGTACCCTGCACGTAACTGATGAGATTTGTAGTTGACGAGAAAGTTGACGCGGTGGCTATACTTGAAAATGCACTCGGAGTGCCCCCAGAATCGATAGCCTTCACCTGATAACTATAGCTGGTGTTGATTACCAAACCTGTGTCGCTGTAGCTTGTCGAAGTTGGTGTGGCGATCTGGCCAAAGTTGGTGCACCCCACACCCTGGCAGCGTTGGACCACATAGTTGGCGATACCTGCTCCACTGGTCGAAGCGGTCCAGTTTAGGTTGATTTGGCTCACGCTGGAAGCAGTTGCGGTGAGATTCGTGGGCGCCGTTGGTGGCTGTGACGAAACTGTAGAATTAGCCACGTTCGAATAAGGGCTCAAGATCCCAGCCGAATCTTTCGCTCGCACCCGATAGCTATAAACACCCGGCCCCACAGTTGTGTCGCCGAACGTAGTAGTGAGTGAAGTGCCGATCTGGGCGAAGTTAGTGCAGCCGGCATCCTGGCAACGCTCCACCAGATAACTGCTAACTGTTCCTCCTGTTTCCGTTGAAGCTACCCAAGCGAGATTGACTTGCGAGCTCGAAGCTACCGTTGCCGTCAAGTTGCCTGGCAGAGACGGAAGTGTAGCTGGGATGCCAAAAGTCACCACGCTGGAGTATGCACTGAGTGCATTGGCGGAATCCATTGCCCGGACGCGATAGCTGTAACTTGTCGATGGCGTCAGACCTGTGTTGGTGAATGTAGTGGATGTCGAAGTGCCAATCTGGGCAAAGTTCGTGCACCCCGCCCCCTGGCACCTCTCGACCAGATAGCTGGAGATTGTTGCACCGCTGTCCGAGGATGGTATCCAGGATAGAGTTACCTGATTCGGATTATTGGCTACAGCGACGACTGCCGCCTGCCAGAAATTAGCCTGGCTAAGTGTAAAGGTTGCATCGTAGGTCCCCGGGGCTGCGGCCGGTCCTGTCTCGGTATCCAGGAAAAGACTAGTCGCCGCAGGCTGTTGCACAAAACCAGGGCCAGATACGACTGTAGCCCCGTAAGAAGTTTTCACAAAACCAACCAGCAGATCGTTCGCGACATTTGTGACGAGGGTCGAGCTTACGACGTTTGTCGTAAGCGTGTCATTGTCGTCGTTGAGAGGAGATACGGCGTCAATGGGAGACGAGGTATTCGATCCTTTGACCACGACGACGGCGATCACGAGCGCTTGTGCCGTTGTTAAATTAAGCGTAACAACATGTCCCGGACCAACGATCGGATGAGGGGCGTACCAAACCTGAGTCCGCAGATCGTAAAAGCGGTTATTTGTCGGGCCAGCGATAGAGATCCAGGTGTTGCCGAAATTATCGGTAGGAGTAAGCGTAACCCCCGCGTGGGAAGAGGCGCACAATACGATTCCATCTCCCCCCGTGCTGTCGAAGGGTGCGGTCACGTGTGTAGTTAGGGAAGTTGAATTGATGTACTCCTGCACGGCGGCCACAATCGGACCAGGGCCCGCGGTAACCGCGAGGCTCGATGGGGCAGTAGGTCCGACGAAGGCGGTAGTGGTTGCCGTGGCAGTGTTCGAGTATGGGCTGGTATTGTTGTTCACATCGGTGGCGCGAACTCGATAGACGTAGGTAAACCCGCCCTGCACGCCCGTATCGTTGTAACTAGTCGTAGCAGAAGTGGCAACCTGCGCAAAGCTGGTGCAGCCCGTTCCCTGACAGCGCTCGATCAGGTATTGCGTGATCGTGCCGCCGGTTTCGGTTCCCGCCGTGAAGGCAAGATTGATCTGCGTGTTTGCGACCGCCGAAGCCGTCAGGTTAGACGGAGCAGTAAACGTGGGTGCCGCAGTCGTGGCTGAGGCTGTGCTTGAATACGATCCGAGATTGTTCGAAGCATCGGTGGCACGAACGCGGTAGCTGTAAATTGTCGAACCGAGCAGACCGGTGTTGTTAAACGTGAGTGTCGCAGAAGTTGCTACCTGCGCGAAATTCGTGCAGCTAGTCCCCGCGCAGCGCTCAATCAAGTAGTTGGTAATCGTCCCGCCGGTCTCCGTCGCAGCCGTCCAGGAAAGATTAACCTGTGTGTTCCCAGCGGCTGTGGCCGTCAGATTCGAAGGAGCCGTGAACGTCGGAGCCGCCGTTGTGGCTGAGGCGGTGCTGGAATACGGGCCAAGGTTGTTCAAAACGTCGTTCGCTCGGACGCGGTAGAGGTAAACGGTGGAACCTTGCAGATTGGTATCGCTTAACGTGGTGGTCGCGGAAGTCCCTACCTGCACAAAGTTAGTGCAGCCAGTTCCCGAGCAGCGCTCAATCAGGTAGTTGGCAATGCTGCCGCCATTCTCTGTCGACGCTGTCCAGGAAAGATTAATCTGCACCGGCCCTGCAGCGGTCACTATAAGTCCGGTCGGAGCTGTGGGAGTAGCAACCGGCGTGGTGGCACTGGCAGTACCGGAATATGGACCAAAATTGTTCGAAACGTCGGTGGCTCGAACACGATAACTGTAGGGTGTTGTGGCAAGCAGGCCCGTGTTGTTGTAGCTGGTAGCGGCTGAAGTGGCGATTTGCGCGAAATTCGTACAGCCCGTTCCCTGGCAGCGCTCGATCAGGTATTGCGTGATCGTACCGCCGGTTTCGGTTGCCGCTGTCCAAGCAAGATTGATCTGAGTGCTAGCAACGGCCGTGGCCGTCAAGTTCGATGGAGCCGTGAAGGTCGGCGACAAAGTTGTGGCTGAGCCGGTGTTGGAATACGGGCTGAGGTTGTTCGATGCGTCGGTTGCTCGAACACGATAGCTGTAATTCGTTGAACCGATTAAACCTGTATCGTTATATGTGGTCGTGACCGAGGTCGCCACCTGCACGAAGTTCGTGCACGATGCTCCCGCGCACCGTTCAATCAGGTAGCTACTGATCGTGCCGCCAGTTTCGGTTCCCGCTGTCCAGGAAAGATTGATCTGCACAGGACTGGAAGGCGTTGCCGTCAGGTTCGAGGGAGCTGTGAAGACTATTGCCGCCGTAGTCGTTGAGGCAGTGGTGGAAAACGCGCTGGCAGTGCCAACGTTATCGATAGCTTCCACCCGGTAGCTGTAACTGGTGCTCGATAGCAGACCTGTGTCGCTGAAGGTGGTCCCGGTCGGTACGCCAACCTGCGCAAAGCTCGTGCAGGCCGCCCCTTGGCAGCGTTGCACTACGTAATGATTGATTCCAATGCTACTGGTCGAAGCCGCCCAGCTCAAATTGATCTGGCTCGCGCTAGCCGGCGTTGCCGTCAGGCTGCCCGGCACCGTTGGCGGGGTTATGCTGCCAATAGGCGTGCGGAAAGCAACCATTTGGATAACCCAAGGTCCGGCTGGAGTCAGAGTCGCAGTAGTGGCCGTATAGCTACCGGTGGTGGTGACATTTCGGTCTTCCGCGATGTCCGCATCGGGTGACGTGATCATGCGGCTGGTGAAGCTTGTACCTGCTCCGGGCGTGGCGGTTCCTACCATGTTTGCGGCGAAAAGCAGATCGGTCGGATTGGTGGTGGTCACCGCAGGAGTAGTGTCGGTAGCCGTAGTGCCACTGGCCGCAGAGGTCACATCCACGGGGCTAAGTGGATCGGCACCGCTATATTCCAGAATACGAATATCAGGGTATCCCGCGGTTGTGGAGAAAGTGACGGTGACGATGTTGGCTCCGGCAGTGGCCGCCTTGATGTTCGGGGAGTAGTAAATGGATTGTGACACGTAAGGGTTCGAGATTGTTGGACCCACCGCGCGGGTATATACGTTACCGCTCTTATCGGTGACCGCAGTGACCGTTGCGGAAGCGTCGTTCCAACCGACAACAACAACGTTGAGGTCTCCAGCCACCTGCGCCGCTGTGTACGTAACGCTTACTGTGGCCGGAGATGATTGCGGCGTCGCGTAGTTGCCCTGTACATATGCGATCGGCTGAGGCGCCGTTGCATTGGTTGTGCCAGTGGCCGTATTCGAGTAAGCGCTCAGGTTACTTCCCGCGTCTGTCGCGCGAACACGATAATTGTAAGTCGTTCCAGCCAGCAGTCCCGAGTCATTGAAGGTGGTTGTCGCAGAAGTGGCGACCTGCGCAAAGGTCGTACAACCTGAACCCTGGCATCGTTCGATCAGGTATTGGGTAATGGTTCCGCCGGTCTCGGTTGCCGCTGTCCAAGCAATATTGATCTGCGTGTTACTTGTGGGTGTGGCGGTCAAATTGGACGGAGCGGTGAATATCGGTGCTGCTGTGGTGGCGGAAGCGGAGTTGGAATAGGAACTAAAGTTACTGGAGGCATCGGTGGCCCGTACGCGATAGCTGTAAATGGTTGAACCGAGCAAACCAGCCGTGGTGTCGTTGAACGTGGTGGTTGCTGAAGTGGCTACCTGAACGAAGTTGGTGCAAGCGGCTCCTGTGCAGCGTTCGATCAAGTAGCTGGAGATCGTGCCGCCGGTTTCGCTGGCTGCGGTC
>Ga0265331_10000129_pt1 | contig 99170 bp, 107 predicted proteins | sample 41923metaG_FD_202088 | JGI IMG/M metagenome (GOLD analysis project Ga0265331, IMG submission 202088) | Rhizosphere microbial communities from Carex aquatilis grown in University of Washington, Seatle, WA, United States - 4-19-23 metaG | ecosystem: Host-associated > Plants > Roots > Rhizosphere... | reverse complement strand
ACAGCAGCTCGCGCACTTCCATCTCGACCAGATCCAGAAGTTCCGGATCGTCGACCATGTCGCATTTGTTCATGAACACGACCAGCGCCGGCACGCCAACCTGGCGGGCCAGAAGAATGTGTTCGCGGGTTTGCGGCATCGGGCCGTCAGCAGCCGACACAACCAGGATCGCGCCGTCCATCTGGGCGGCGCCCGTGATCATGTTCTTCACATAGTCGGCGTGACCCGGGCAGTCGACGTGGGCGTAGTGGCGGGCCTTGGTCTCGTACTCAACGTGGGCCGTCGAGATCGTGATGCCGCGCGCCTTCTCTTCCGGCGCCTTGTCGATCTGGTCGTAGGCCGTGAACGTCGCCCCGCCCGTCTCCGCCAACACCTTCGTGATCGCTGCCGTCAGCGACGTCTTGCCATGATCGACGTGACCAATCGTGCCGATGTTGCAGTGCGGCTTGTTCCGCTCAAATTTTGCCTTCGCCATCGTCTTTTCCTTCGTATCGTCCGCTCTCGCGGAATTCCGTTTTCTCTACTTCACCGATCCAGCATCAGAAGGTTGGAGCGGGTGAAGGGAATCGAACCCTCGTCATCAGCTTGGAAGGCTGTTGCTCTACCATTGAGCTACACCCGCGGGGTCCAAAACTCCTTCTTCCGACCAACTAACCTTCTCGTCTTTCGTCCCCGACTCGGGTCGGGAGGCTGGCTGGATGACCAGCCCGTCTTCGCTTCCAAGCCGCGGCTTGGCTTGCCGAGGCGTAGCTGCGCGGCCCCTTGCACCAGCCCAGCTTCGCCCTTGCGGGCTTCGCCGCGGCAGTCTCCCCTGCTGCGCAGCGGAGACTGGTGGAGGGGGTTGGATTCGAACCAACGTAGGCGTAGCCAACGGATTTACAGTCCGTCCCCTTTAGCCACTCGGGCACCCCTCCGGATTTATTAGCCTTTTCAATTCCTTACTTGCCGAGCCCCGTTCGGTGCAAATGTCCGTCTTTCCCAAGCGAAAAAGACGCAGAAATGCCTCCGGAGGGTGGGCTGCGGAACGGCCGGATATCTGCCAAAAGGAAGAAAGTGTCAATAGAAGACTCTGCGCGGCCGACCTCTGAAATCGCCCTCGCCCATCAACCTGAAAAGGCTACCCCTTGGCCCCCGAAAAACGCAAGCCGAAGCATCAGTGGAACCAACGCCCGAACCAGCCCGCCCCTGGGCTTTGGCTCTATGGCATTCACGCCGTCCGAGCCGCCCTCGGGAACCCGAACCGGAAGGTCCACCGGCTGGTCCTGACCGACCGGGCGGTTGAAGAACTGGGCAAGAAGGCCCTTGGCCGGGTCAAACATGAGATCGCCACCCCGGACGCCATTGGGCGGATGCTGCCGCCCGGCGCGGTTCATCAGGGGGTGGCGCTCAACTGCGACAAGCTGCCCTCGCGCGGGCTGGAGGATGTTTTGCCCCCCGCCACGGGCAAGCGGCGGATCGTGCTGGTGCTCGACCAGATCACCGATCCTCACAATGCGGGCGCGATCCTTCGGTCGGCGGCGGCATTCGGGGTGGATGCGGTGGTCGTGCAGGATCGCCATGCACCCCCGGAATCCGGTGTGCTGGCGAAGGCGGCATCGGGCGCGCTCGATGCGGTGCCGATTGCAACCGTGGTGAACATCGCACGCACACTCGAATTGCTGGGCCAGCAGGAGTTCTGGCGGGTGGCGCTGGCGGGCGATGGCGATCAATCGCTGCGCGAAGCGGTGACGCCAGGCGACGTGGCGCTGGTGCTGGGCTCGGAAGGATCGGGCGTGCGCCGGCTGGTGCGCGAACGCTGCGATACGAGCGCGTTCATCCCCATCGACTCGGCAACGGAAAGCCTGAACGTTTCCAACGCGGCGGCAGTGGCGCTTTACGAACTCAAGCGCTGACGGAACCATTCCAAGGCGACATGGTTATCACCCCCGACAAACATCAAGGGATTGAAACCATGCGCACCGCACTTCTGTGGCTGATTGGAATTCCGCTACCGATAATCCTGATCCTGTGGCTCGTCACCGGCCATATGTAATCGTTCGCGGCCCCGCTTCCCGCCTCTCACCCTCACGAATGGGGAGCGGGCGTCGCACCAATCTATTGCGTGGCGATATCCTTGCCGCCGAAATCCTCGATAACAACAAGCACGCGATAGCCTTCGCGAAATTGCAATCCGCCCTGTTCATCGCGCATCAGCGCACCATCGCGCCGTGTGGAACGCGTGGCGCTGTCATAGGCCATGCGCGGCACGCGCCCGCGATATTGCGCATTCACGAGCTGAAACAACACACGCGCATGTTCGGGCGAAAGCCGCACGCAGCCCGCGCTCGCACGCCCGCCCAGCGCTTCGATGCCCGCATCATCTGCGGCATGGATGGCGAGGCCCACACGCGCGCCCTTGTGCCAGGCATCGAAGAACATCGCGTGCGGCATGGGCTCATCCCACGACACGGAATGGTAATCCGCAAAGATGCGCTGCGGATCGAGCTCGTAATATCCCGGCGGGGTGGCGGTGAACCTTTGAATGCCCAGCGCATTGCGTTCCACCCGCTCGCGGCCGGTGGAGACGGGCCAATCGTGCAACAGGTCGAACGCGCCATTCATCCGTCTACGGAACACATACATATGCTGCGCAATGGGGCCGCGCGCCGCCTTGCTGACATAGAGAAACAGATCGAAGTTCTTCGCCAGTTCGGGCGTCAGCGTCTGCTGCAATCTTGCTGTCAGGGCAGATGATGGCGCGCGCGGCATGGCAAGGGGCCGCAGATCGAGATCGAGGGAAACACTCTCGACCGGGACATTCGCCGGTATTGCCGCCAATTGCGTTTGGACAGAGGCAGACAGCTTGAACGCATCGGCGGGCAGCGTGAGCGAGATGCTTTGAACGGGCGGCTTCGCACTTGCCTGCCCCGCCGTCAGCACCACCAGAATTGCGGCTGCCTTCCCCAGATTCACCATGGGGCAAGATTGGCCGGTTTCAGCCGGCTTCCGCAAGCTGCTGCGCGCGCACTTTGTTCCATTCCGCAGGCAAGTGGCGGGAGCTGCGCCAATAGCAGAACGCGCCGATCAATCCCGTGACGATGCTGAACATCAGGGCATAGCGCAGCGAATCCGCGCCATAGGCCGGCTTCAGAAGATCGCTGATATAGCCGATGGTGAGCGGGCCGAGGCCCAGCCCGATCATGTTCAGTACAAAGAGCAATATGGCGACCGATTGCGCCCGCATCCGGAGCGGCACCAACCCCTGCGTCATCGCAAAGCCGGGCCCGACATAGGTGGCGCCCATCATCACGGGAACAATTGCGGCAGCAAGCGCGATGGCGGTGGATTGCGAAAGGTAAAACACCGGAGCGAACGAAACAGAAAGAAACGTCGCGATGATCGGAATGTAGAGATACCAGCGCATGTCGCGCTTGCCGTAACGATCCGCCAACACACCGGCAAGAAAGGTTCCCAGCGCGCCGGGAATTCCCGTTAAAAGCGCCAGCGCCACGCTGACCTGCACCAGTGTCATGTGATGGGAGACGATCAGGAATTTCGGGATGAGGAATATGCCCGCATATCCGCCGAACGAACTCATCGACGTGCCGATGGCAAGCCATCTGATTGACTTCAGGCTCCAGAGATATTTGGCAACCGCCCAGACACCCGGCGCCACCCCGTCATCGACCATCCTGTCGGCATTGCCGCGCTTGGGTTCGGTAACCGTCGTCATCACCAGGACGGCAAGCAGCAATCCGGGTATGCCCGCCGCGACCAGGGCTGTGCGCCAGCCATAATGCTGCGCGATCCAGCCTCCGCCGAAGAAGCCGACGAAAAGGCCGACATTCAATCCGGCGGAATAGAACGAAAGCGCGGAGGCGCGTTTCTCCGGCGGATACAAATCGGAAATCATGGAATTGATGGAGGGCCCGGTGCCCGCCTCGCCGATGCCCGTTCCGAAGCGCGCCAGCAGCAATTGCCAGAATTGCGCGGCATAGCCCGAAATCAACGTCATGAAGCTGAAGACGGTCAGCGATATCGCCACCACATTGCGCCGGTTCACACGATCGGCGATGACGGCGATCGGAACACCCAGCACGGCATAGAGAACGGCAAAGGCGGTGCCGCCCAAAAGACCGAGATCGGCATCCGTGAGCGAAAATTCCTTTTGGATTTGGGGCATCAGGATGCCCAAAATCTGCCGGTCCAGATAATTCACCACATAGACCAGCGTCAGGATGACGAGGACATAGGTGCGATAGCCGGTGGCCACGGGGGATGCGTCGGCGCGCACGGGTTCACCCGCCGAGACGGGTGCGTCGTTCGACATTCTGGGCCTCTTTGGGCGTTTCCTCTAAGGGGAGCGTAGCAGAACGTCGCGTCCCGCCTAGCCCGAAATGGACTAAGATGGGCGCATGGGAGGACAAACATGATTTATCTCAGGCCGGAAACGCAGCTCGAAACGCACGAAGTCGTGAACCAGCCGCCGCCATTCGAGGATGTGAACATCTTCACCTCCGATGTGGCGTTGAGCGAGGCGGTGGCACGCGAAGGAGCCAGCGCCCACATGGATCGGCTTTCGCAATTCGGCGCGCGCTGCGGTTCGGCGGAGATTCTGGATTGGGCGCAACAGGCAAACCGCAATCCGCCGCAATTGAAGACGTTCGACCGCTATGGCCAGCGCATCGACGAGGTGGAATTCCACCCCGCCTATCACAAGCTGATGCAATTCGGCCTCGAAGGCGGGGTCTCGTCTGCGGCGTGGACAGGCGTTGAAGGCGGCCACGTTCTGCACACCGCGCTGGAATTTTTGATGACGCAGGGCGAATCCAGCGTTTGCTGCCCGATGACCATGACCTATGCGGTGCTGCCCGCGCTTTCGCACCAGCCGGAAATCGCAGCCGAATGGCGCCCGCGCATTGTGGCCTCGAAATACGATCCCTCCTCGCAGCCCGCGAAGAACAAGCAGGGCGCCACGCTCGGCATGGCGATGACGGAGAAACAGGGCGGTTCGGATGTGCGCGCCAACACCACGCGCGCAACGCCGCTCGGCAAAGGCGGACCCGGCGAATGGTATCGGCTTGAGGGGCACAAATGGTTCTGCTCCGCGCCTATGTCCGATGCGTTTCTCACACTGGCTTATGCGCCAGGCGGGATGAGCTGTTTCCTGGTGCCACGCTGGAAGCCGGATGGCGAGCGCAATCCGATGTATCTGATGCGGCTTAAGGACAAGCTGGGCGACCGCGCCAATGCGTCATCCGAAATCGAATATCACGGCGCGCACGGCCAATTGATCGGCGAGGAAGGGCGCGGCGTGCGCACCATCATCGAAATGGTGCATCACACGCGGCTGGATTGCATCCTCGCCCCCGCCGCTTACATGCGCCAGGCACTGGCGAATGCGATGTGGCACGCAGCCCACAGAAGCGCGTTCCAGAAGCGGCTGATCGACCAGCCCCTGATGCGGCAGGTTCTGGCCGACATGGCAATTGAATCCGAAGCGGCGACCGCGCTTACCTTCCGCATCGCGCGGAGCTTCGACGAAAGCCCCAAGAGCGAACAGGCCGCCCTCTTCTCTCGCATCGCAACGCCGGTCGGAAAATACTGGCTCAACAAGCGCGTGGTGAACTTCGTTTATGAGGCGATGGAGGCCCATGGCGGCGCGGGTTATATCGAAGAAGGCGTGATGCCGCGCATCTTCCGGCAATCGCCGCTCAATTCGATCTGGGAAGGATCGGGCAATGTGATTTGCCTCGATGTGCTGCGCGCGATGGCGCGCGAGCCGCAATCGGTGATGGCGCTGGTGGCCGAGTTGGAACAATCGCGCGGTGCGAACCCGGCACTGGATCGCGCCATCGACGATGTGAAAGACCGCCTGACACCGGCCCGCGCCAACGAGATGACGGCGCGGCGCGTGGTGGAAGCCATGGCGCTGGCGCTGCAAGGCGCAGTACTTGTGCGCAACGCGCCATCGGCCGTGTCCGATGCGTTCTGCGCCACGCGGCTGGCAGACCGGCCGGGTATGGCCTATGGGGCGGTGGACGCGAAGATCGACAACGAGGCGATCCTGAAACGCGCGATGCCCGCGCTTTAGTCTTTCGCGAACCTCAAACTGCTTGCAAAGCCGCGCGGCACGATGCGGCCCGCTTGCGCGCGCTCGCCTTTCCATTCCTTGAGATCGGATGGCGCCCACGCACGATTGTTCTGATCCTTGAAGCCTTCCTTCCAGACGAAAGTGCAGACGTCGACCAGATTGCCATCCTTGTAGCGTTGCAACAGAACACCCTTGCCGCGCGCCATTTCCGGCACATCCGCCAGCGGGAAGACCAGCAGTTTGCGGTTCTCGCCCGTGACCGCCACGGAATCGCCTTCGACAAACGCCATCGCGCAAGCCTCGACACCCGGCTGCACATTGAGCACCTGTTTGCCGGAGCGCTTCATCGCCACTGCATCATCTTCGTTGGTGACGAAACCGTGCCCGGTCATCGACGCGACGAGCATCTTGCGGCCGCCCTTGTGTACGAACATGTCCACCAGATCGGCATCAGGCGGCAGGTCCACAAAGGTTCGGATCGCCTCGCCATTGCCGCGCCCGCTCGGAAGCTTGGTGCAATCGAGCGTGAAGAAGCGCCCATCGGTTGCGAACAGCATCAGCTTGTCGGTGGTTTCCGCGTGCAGCCAGAAACGCGCGCGGTCTCCTTCGCGGTATTTGATGGCGTCGCTTGGCTCCTGATGGCCCTTGAAGGCGCGCAGCCAGCCCTTCTGCGAACAGACAACCGTGACCGGTTCTTTTTCCACAGCTGTTTCGATGGTCGCGGCTTCTTCCGCGATGGCCATGATCTGCTCGACATCCTTGGCTTTGGCGATTTCAGTGCGGCGCTTGCCGAGCGTGGTCTTCAGGCCGAACTTCGCGTCGATGGCTTCGATTTCCGCGATCAGCTTTTGCGATTTCAGCTTGTCGGAGCCGAGAAGCTTGGTGAGTTCTTTCTGTTCCTTGGAAAGATTGTCGTGCTCGCGGCGGATTTCCATTTCTTCGAGCTTGCGCAAACTGCGCAGGCGCATGTTGAGAATGGCTTCGGCCTGATTGTCCGTCAGCCCAAATGCTTTCATCAGCTTGGGCTTGGGCTCATCCTCCGTGCGGATGATCTTGATGACCTTGTCGAGGTTCAAAAAGACCGCGAGATAGCCTTCCAGCACTTCAAGGCGGGCGGCGATCTTTTGCAGGCGATGGGCAGAACGGCGTTCCAGCACCACGCGGCGGTGATCGATGAAGGCCTGCAACGCTTCACGCAGGCTCATCACGCGCGGCACAAGCCCGCCATCGAGCACGTTCATGTTGAGCGGGATGCGGCTTTCGAAATCCGTCTGCCGGAAAAGCTGTTCCATCAGCAACGCGGGATCGACCGTGCGGCTTTTCGGCGTGAGCACGATGCGGATGTCTTCGGCGGATTCATCGTGGATATCGTCAAGCAGGGGCAGCTTCTTCTGCTCCAGCAATTCGGCCACGCGTTCGATCAGTTTAGATTTTCCCACCTGATAGGGGATCTGATCGACCACGATCTGATACATTCCGCGCGGGCCATCTTCCTTCTCCCAGCGCGAGCGCACGCGGAACCCGCCGCGCCCCGTGCGATAGGCTTCGGCGATGGAGGCCTGATCGTCCACGATGATGCCGCCGGTCGGGAAATCCGGGCCCTTCACGAATTTGAGCAATGCCTTGTCGGACGTATCGGGTTTTTCGATCATCGCGATCATGGCGGCGCACAGCTCGCCCAGATTGTGCGGCGGGATCGAGGTGGCCATGCCGACCGCGATGCCATTCGATCCATTGGCGAGAAGATTGGGGAACGCGGCGGGAAGAACGATGGGTTCTTCTTCTTCGCCATCATAGGTGGCGCGGAAATCCACCGCGTCTTCATCCAGGCCTTCGAGAAGTGCCTGCGCGATCGCGGTGAGCCTGCTTTCGGTGTAGCGCATCGCGGCGGCGTTATCGCCATCGACGTTGCCGAAATTGCCCTGCCCGTCCACCAGCGGGTAACGCACGGCAAAATCCTGTGCCAGGCGAACCAGCGCGTCGTAGACCGACTGGTCGCCATGCGGATGGTACTTGCCGATGACATCGCCCACCACGCGGGCGCATTTCTTGAAACCGGATTGCGGGTTGAGGCCAAGCGCGCGCATCGCCCACAACACGCGGCGATGCACCGGCTTCAGCCCATCGCGCGCATCGGGCAATGCGCGCTGGGTGATGGTCGACAGCGCATAAGCGAGATAACGCTCGGACAGCGCCTTGGCCAACGGCTCGGGGCGGATTTCATCTATTACCGGTGCAGAAGCCATATCAAACCTTCTCCGTGGCCGAACCCGATCCGGCCACCCAACAATCGTGTGAGCGCACTTCTAAGGTGATTCGCGACGTTGCGTGGCCAACTCATCCAGCCGCATCCGCGACGCCGGCATTTCGCGGCCATTGGGCTGGAGCACGCGGTCCATCAGAAAATATCCGGTCAGCCGAAGGCCTTCGGCGATCTCCGCGCGCGAAGGTTCCGCGTTCTGCGAGCCAAGCAGGAAACCGGGCAAGCCGAACAGGCGCTCCTTGTAGGCCGCCCCGCCCGCCCTTGAAACCGCCCGGCCCGACCGGGGCGAAACATAGACCAGATCATCGGTGGCACCCGTTGCCGCACATTGCGAAAGGTCGAGGCCGAAACCGAGCGCTTCCAAAAGGCCCGCCTCCCAGCGCACGAACAGCGGTGCCCAATGGGTGAAATCTTCGGTCAGCATCGCGTCCATCAGGATTTCCGCGGCCTCATAGACATTCGCATGGGCTTCGCGTTCGGGGAGAGCCGCACTTGCAACGCTTGTGAAGGCATTGAGCCCCGCGAGCCGCTCGCGGCTTTCGAGCATTTCGCCCGCGCGCGAACGAACAGGCTCAAGCGTGTAATTGCCCAGATGTTCCACCAGCCGCGCCCGCCAATGCAGATGCACGCTGTTGCCCGGCTGCAGCATGGGTTTGGAGCGGCGCGAACTGCCGCCGCGCACAAGGCCCAGATGGCGGCCATGGGCGCGCGTCAGCGCTTCCACGATGGCGCTGGTTTCGCCGTGTGGACGCACCGATAGCACGATGGCGTCGTCAGACCACTCCATGCGCTCTACCCGTTCCTACCGTTCCATGACCCAACGAATATCTAACAAAGGTTTCAGCCAGACTTCATGCAAGTCTAATCTTCATTTCCCATATTTTCAGAGTCATCCAAGCGATGGAGGAACTATGCGAACTCTCGGAAAGACACTGCTGGCGAGCACCGTTGCCATCGGACTTGCCGGCGCCTGCGGATTGGCATTCGCCAAAGAAGCAGCCTTCCACACCATGACCGCTCAACTGCCCGACGGCGGAACGGCCACGATCCAATATACCGGAAACGTGGCGCCGAAAGTAACGATCAGGTCGAACCCATTTTCGGCCAGGTACGTCATGCCGTTTGCGCCCTTCCAGGCGCTGAATCAAATTTCGGCCGAGATGGACCGCGAAATGACCCAATTGTTCGGGCAGGACCAGCTGATGAACCCCAACCGGATGTTCGAGGCCAATCTGCAAAATGTACCAGCGGGCAGCACCGAATATTCCATGGTCTCGACGCTGACGCCGAACGGCATGTGCATGCGCCGGACGCAAATCACCCGCACGGGCCAGGGCAAGCCAAAGATCGTCTCGCAAAGTTCGGGCGATTGCGGGCCTGCAGGAGCGGCCCTCAATGCCCGGCCCAATACGAGCTTCAGCCGTGATACGCACAGCGCACCCAAGCTGCATGAGGTGAACTATCAGACGCCGGGCTGAGTGAACCCGTTTCACTCTTCGGGATATTCGAGGCCCATGTTCGAGTAGATCTCCCGGTCCTCCGCCCAGCCTTCGCGCAGCTTCACGAACAGGAACAGATGCACGCGGTGGCCGAACAGGGCCTCCATTTCCGCGCGCGCGAGTTCGCCGATCTTCTTGATCGTCTGGCCGCCTTTGCCGAGCACGATGGATTTCTGGCTTTCGCGTTCGACATAGATCACCTGGTTGATCTTGACCGAACCGTCCTTGCGGTCTTCCCAGCCTTCGCTTTCCACCGTTGTCGCGTAAGGCAGTTCATCGTGCAGGCGCAGATAGAGTTTCTCGCGCGTGATTTCGGCGGCGAGCAGGCGCGAGGGAATGTCGGCGGCCTGGTCTTCGGGATAAAGCCACGGGCCTTCCGGCATTTTCGCCGCGCACCACGCACCGATATCGGCCACGCCATCGCCTTTCAGCGCGGAGATCAGGAACACTTCCTCGAACACGCCTTCGGCATTGAGCTTTTCCATCAGCGGCAAAAGCGTTTCGCGCTTCATGCCGTCGATCTTGTTGAGTATCAGCGCCGCTTTCTGGTTGTTCGCTTTCAATCCTTCGATAATCATGTGCGTGTCGCGCGCGGAAAGCCCATCGGGCTCAAGGGACAAAGCGGGCGCATCCACGATCAGGCAGATCGCATCGGCATCGCCCGCCCCCGTCCACGCGGCTTTCACCATCGCGCGGTCGAGCTTGCGGCGCGGCTTGAAGATGCCCGGCGTATCCACGAACACGATCTGCGTTTCGCCGCGCATGGCCACCCCGCGCACCGACATGCGCGTGGTCTGCACCTTGGGCGTGACGATGGAGACTTTCGATCCCACCAGCGCGTTGACGAGCGTGGATTTGCCCGCATTCGGCGCGCCGATGATGGCCGCGAACCCGCAATGGGTCATGCGAGCCCCAATCGCGCGAGCATGCGCTTGGCGGCATCCTGTTCGGCTTCGCGCTTGGATCCGCCAAACCCCGTTTCGGGATCGTGGCCCTGCACGCTCACCTCCACCGCGAAACGCGGGGCGTGATCGGGGCCTTCGCGGCCAGTCTGTTTGTAGGTCGGCAAACCTTGTGCCTTTCCGGCAGGGCCTTGGGCCCATTCCTGTAGCGCGGTTTTGGCGTCGCGCAACTCATTTCCCAGATTGTCGAACGCATTGTTCCAGTAGCGTTCCACGAATTGACGCGCGGCGGGCATGCCGCCATCGAGATAAAGGGCCGCGATCACCGCTTCGACCGCGCCCGCAAGGATCACCGTTTTCTTGCGCCCGCCGCTGCCGGCTTCCGCCGCAGCCAGGATCAGGTGATCGGCAAGCCCCGCATCCAGGGCGGCCTTGGCGCACGCCTCGCCGCGCACCAGCGCGTTGAGCTTCAGCGCAAGGATGCCTTCGGGTTCATCGGGATAAAGCGCGTGCAGTTTTTCGGCGACAATCAGGCCCAACACGCGGTCGCCCAGAAATTCCAGCCGCTCATTGGATTGCGCGCCACGACTCGCATGGGTCATCGCCCGCTTCAAAAGCGCGGGATCGGCGAAATGGTGGCCCAGCCGGGCTTCCAGATCAGCGGATAGGTGAGAAGATGCGGCCATAGCGGATCGCCGACGGCCATTTCCAGAATTCCCAGAAATGCGCGGTGCCATCGGTTGAGAAGAAGATTATGCGCGCCTTGCCCACAAGATCCTGCGCGGGCACGAAGCCCACGTCGCGGCGGCTGTCATCGGAATTGTCGCGATTGTCGCCCATCATGAAATAATGGCCCGGCGGCACGACGAACACCTGCGTGTTGTCCAGATCGCCATCGGGATTGCGGTCGAGCACATAATAGCTTTTGCCGCCCGGCAGCGTTTCCTTGAAGCGCGGCACATGCATCTGAGTGTAGCTGTCGGAGCCTTCGATGTAGTCGTCGGCGCGCTCCTTCGGCACCGGCTTGCCGTTGAGATAAACCTGGCCGCCAATCATCTGAATGCGGTCGCCCGGCAAACCGATCACGCGCTTGATGAAATCCTTCATGTAGTCGGGCGAATTCTGGTTGGGCATCTTGAAGACAACCACGTCGCCGCGCTGCGGAGAGCTTTCGAAGATGCGCCCTTCCGGAATGGGACCAAGCCCGAACGGGAAGGAATAGCGGCTGAAGCCATACGCATATTTCTCGACGAACAGATAATCGCCGACCAGCAGCGTCGCCTCCATCGAGCCGGAGGGAATGTTGAAGGGCTGAAACAGGAAAGTGCGGATCGCGGCCGCAATCAGCAGCGCGTAAACCACCGTCTTCACGGTCTCGACCCAGGATTCCCCCTGCGGTTTGGGTGCCTCTTCGGCGGTGACGTTGGGGGACGCGGTGTCGGTCATCGGGGGCTCTTCTGCCATAAAGATCGTAAAGAGCGGACGAGCGCGGGAAAATCAAGCCGCACGCGGCCTTTAATCCCACAAGCCTTAACCGCAGTTCCCCTATATCTGGTTACGGTTGCGCCTTTTGCGAGGGCACGGCCGAGATGATGACAATGGCCTGTGCCAGCGGAAAATCATCGGTAATTGTGAGATCTATCTGGGCTTCGTGGCCCGGCGGCGTGATTTCCTGAAGCCTTTTTAATGCGCCGCCGGTGAGTTTCAGGCTGGGCTTGCCCCCCGGAAGGTTCACCACCCCCATGTCGCGCCAGAACACGCCCTTCCTGAGCCCGGTTCCCAATGCCTTGGCGCAGGCCTCCTTGGCCGCGAATCGTTTGGCATAGCTTGCCGCCCGCTGCATCCGGCCTTCGGATTTGCGCCGCTCGGTCTCGGTATAGAGGCGGGAGAGGAACCGCTCGCCATGGCGGGCAAGCGTTTTCTCGATGCGGCGAATGTCGATCAGGTCGGAGCCGAGCCCGATGATCATGGGCGCGCCTCATCCATCAGCGCACGCATCCGGTGGATGGAGGATTCCAGACCGGTGAAAATCGCCTCGCCGATCAGGAAATGGCCGATGTTGAGTTCGCGGATTTCGGGAATGGCGGCCACCGGTTTCACCGTGTCGAAGCCGAGGCCATGGCCCGCATGGATTTCGAGCCCGAGCGACGCACCATAAGCCGCGGCCTCGCGGATTTTCTCCAGCAGGCGGTCGCGTTCGCGGCCCTCGCCATGGGCGGCGGCTTCGCAATAGGCGCCCGTATGGAGTTCGACCACGGGCGCGCCGAGCGATTTGGCCGCGTCGAGCTGGCGCTTGTCAGGTTCGACGAACAGCGAAACGCGGATGCGCGCTTCACCCAGCTGGCGCACGAACGGCGAAAGGCGGTTGTGCTGACCCGCCGCATCGATGCCGCCTTCGGTGGTGCGCTCCTCGCGCTTCTCCGGAACGATGCAGGCGGCATGGGGCAGATGGCGGATGGCGATGGCCAGCATCTCTTCCGTCGCCGCCATTTCGAGGTTCAGTGGCAGTTCGATTTCGCGCGCAAGTCGATCGATATCTTCATCGGAGATATGGCGCCGATCTTCACGCAGATGCGCGGTGATGCCATCCGCGCCCGCCGCCGCTGCGAGCTTGGCCGCACGCACGGGATCGGGATGGGCGCCACCGCGTGCATTGCGAATGGTGGCGACGTGATCGATGTTGACGCCGAGGCGCAGCTTCATGGGGCGGCCTCGCGCGCGTTTCTGACCATGAGCAAGACCCTGGTGCGATGTGCCTGCGTGAAGGCATGGAACAGCTTGCCCGTGACGGTCACGCGCTTGCCGTGCCATTGCGACCCGAAGGGATAATCGGCGAACACCATTTGAAGTTCCGCGACATTCTTTTCGCTTCTGGAATCGTAAGACGCTTTGGGCGTCCCGTCCACGCATACCGGCTCCGCCAATTTCAGAATGGGTTCGTGGGTGCCGCCGGGAAACGGGGTGACGGTGACCTGTCCCGTCAAAGTGACGACGGCCGGTTCATAGCGCAGACAATTGGCCGACGCGGGCGAGGCGAAAGCCGCGACAGCAAGCGCGAACCAATGGAGTTTCATCAATCGCAACTGACCTGCCCGTAACAGGTTAGATACAATGCGCCCGCGCCGACGATGGCGAGCGCAAATATCGGCACCACGAAGCAGACGATTGCCGTGATGAAATTGAACACAATGTTCTGATCCCTGCGCCACGTCTTCATCGCCGCGGCCAACCCGCCGCAGATGACGACAATCAGGGCATAACCAACCCCGCGCCCGGGGCCGTTTTGGCTTGCGATCCAAAGATAGGCAACCCACGCCACACAACTCACAACGAAGGACAATCCGGTGAAAACCACCAGGCGTCGCAGGGCGTTGCGTGTCTCCGTCACGCGAGCCCCCTGCTCCCCGGCTTTATGCCTTGCGTGCCGCGCAGATGCGGCGGGAGCTTGTCGGCTTCCCAGGCGGGGAATTTCACGCTGGCGAGCGACACGAGTTTCACGCCCACTTTCGCCTTGCCGCCCGAACGATCGATCAAACACGCAGCGGCGACGGGTTTGCCGCCAGCCGCGCGGATCGCATCGAGGCATTCGCGCGAGGAAAGGCCGGTGGTGATGATGTCTTCCACCATCAGCACGGGCTGGTTCTTTTCAAGCTGGAAACCACGGCGCAATTGAAACGTGCCATCCTGCCGCTCGACATACATGGCAGGCAGGCCAAGCTGGCGGCCCATCTCATATCCCGGCACGATGCCGCCCACCGCAGGCGAAACGATGGCGGTGAATTTCGTCTTCACTTCGCTGCGGATTTTTTCCGCCAGCGCCTTGCACAATTTGGCGGTGCGTTTCGCATCCTGAAACACCAGCGCCTTCTGCAGGAAGACATCGGAATGCTTGCCGCTGGAAAGAACAAAATGGCCAGTGAGAAGCGCGCCGGCCTTCTTGAATTCGTTCAGAACCTGTTCGGGTGTCATGTGGCTTTCAAATCCATTCCAAATTGTTCTCCCTCGCCCCCTTGGGGGAGAGGGCCGGGGTGAGGGGGTGATGGGGAAACGCTTTGCGCATTCGCCCTCTCACCCTAACCCGCTCCCCCGCCGGGGGAGAGGGAATCCTGCTCATCTTCGCCGCGCACGCGATCCACGGATTCGACCACCGTGTTCACGCGCAGGGCGCCGAGAATGTTTTGCAGATGCGTCACGTCGCGCACCTCGATGTCCACCGTGAATTCGAAGAACAGCGAATTGCGGTTCGTGACCTTCATGTTGAAGATGTTGCCGCCATTGTTGCCGATCACGGTCATCACCGCGCCCAGCGCACCGGGCGAATTCTTCACGCGCACCAGAACGCGCGCGACGGACAGCCCGCCTTCGGCGGCATGGGCATCCCATGTCACGTCGAGCCATTCGTCCATGCCGGATTGGGCTTTTTCCAGCTCGGCGCAATCAATGGTGTGGATCACCACGCCCTGCCCCGGCACCATCAGGCCCACAATGCGATCACCCGGCAGCGGGTGGCAGCACTGGCCGAGGTGATAGGAAATGCCTTCGGTCAGCCCTTTGATCGAAATCGCCTTGGGCTTGTTCTTGAAAGTCTTCTGCCGCGCCGGATCGCGCTTCAATTCGGGGAAAACCGCTTCGAGCACTTCATTGCCGCGCAGCACGCCGCGGCCGACTTCGGCATAAACATCTTCCGCCTTGGCAAGACGCAATTTCTTGGCCACCTCGCCGATGGCTTTGTCCGTCAGTTCCTGGCCTTCGTCGCCGAATGCCTTTTCGAGAATCTTCTTGCCGAAGCCGATATGTTCGTCGCGTTGCGCGTGGCGAATGTAGCGGCGGATTTCGGAACGCGCGCGGCCGGTGACCACGAACTGCTCCCACAGCGGCGATGGCGTTTGTTCCTTGGTGCGAATGATCTCCACCTGATCGCCGTTCTTGAGCGGGGTGTGCAGCGGCACATGCACGCCGTTGACCTTTGCGCCCACGGTCGTGTTGCCGAGATCGGTGTGCACCATATAGGCGAAGTCAATCGGGGTTGCCCCGCGCGGCAGCGAGATCAGATCGCCCTTCGGCGTGAAGCAGAAGACCTGATCCTGATACATATTGAGGCGCGAGTTTTCGAGGAATTCCTCCACGCTGTCGCCGCGTTCCAGCAGCTCCACCATCTCGCGCAGCCATTGATAGGCGCCTTCCGCGCCGAAATCGCGCTGGCTCAGTTTTTCGCGATAGCGCCAATGGGCGGCCACGCCGCGTTCGGCGATATCGTGCATCTCCTGTGTACGGATCTGCACTTCGACGCGCTGCTGCTCCGGCCCGATCACCGTGGTGTGAATGGAGCGATAGCCGTTCATTTTCGGGTTAGAGATGAAATCCTTGAACCGCTCGGGCACCATGCGCCATTCGGTGTGCAGGATTCCAAGCGCGCGATAGCAATCGCCCACATCCTTCACGATGAGGCGGAAACCGAAAATATCGGAAAGCTGTTCGAAATTGAGTTGCTTGTCCCTCAGCTTGCGCCAGATCGAATAGGGCCGCTTGGCGCGGCCATAGACCCAGGCCTCCACGCCGTTCTCGGCCAGCTTGCGCTTGAGCTGATCGGCGATGCGTTCGATGCGCTGGCCGCTCTGATCGCCCATGCGCTCCAGCCGCGTGACGATGGATTTGCGCGCTTCGGGATTCAATTCGGCGAAAGCGAGATCTTCCAGTTCCTCGCGCATCGATTGCATGCCGATGCGGCCGGCCAGCGGGCCATAGATATCGATGGTTTCCTGCGCGATGCGGCGGCGCTTTTCCGGCTTCGAGATAAAGCCCAGCGTGCGCATGTTGTGCAGCCGGTCGGCCAGCTTCACCAGCAGCACGCGAATGTCGTTGGACATCGCCAGCATCAGCTTGCGGAAATTCTCCGCCTGCTTGGTGCGCTCGCTGAAAAGTTCGAGCTGGCTGAGCTTGGTCACGCCGTCCACGAGATCGGCGATCTCCTGCCCGAAATTCTCCTTCACGTCGTCGATGGTGACGTAGGTGTCCTCCACCGTGTCATGCAGCAGCGCGGTCACGATGGTGGCGGGGTCGAGCTTGAGGTCGGTGAGGATCGCGGCCACTTCCAGCGGGTGGGCGAAATAGGGATCGCCGGAGGCGCGGAACTGCTTTCCGTGCGCCTTCATGGCGTAGACATAGGCCTTGTTCAGCAGGCTCTCGTCGGCATCCGGATCATAGGCCTTTACCCGCTCCACCAGCTCGGTCTGGCGCATCAGCTTGCGCTTGGCCTTGGGCGGGGCGATCTCGGGCGGCGCCATGGGCGTGCCGGGGATATGGCCCGGCACGGGCGTTTCGGAAACCGCCATATCGGCGGCATGGGGCGTGGGCGCGGTCATGGCAGCCCCACTATATAAGAAGAAATCCCGGTTTTTCGCGGAAAATTGCCGCTTCCTTTAGGGATTCAGAATCGGCGCGTCTTCGCCCTTGAACAGCGGGCTGTTTATCTGTGCCACATCGGGGATCATGCTGTTCACGGGGCCGCGGGCGCCATCCTTCTTGCGCTGGGCAATGGCGATGTCGCGGCGGGATTTGTCCCGCACCACGAAATAGACGTCGCGCGATTGCGCGAAGCCGGTGAAGCCCTCACCCGGCTTCTCCACGAAGCGGTAATTGCCGACATAGGTTGTCTCGCCCGGGCGGATTTCGAACGGGATCTTGAAATGCGCGTCGAAGCTCTTGTTCGTCCAATGGGTCAGGAAACTGTCGAACACATAGCGGCCCGGCTTCAATCCACGCACGACGACCACGCCCATCTCATCGGAATCGCGGAAATCAGGGCGGCGGGAAAGCGGGTTCAGCAGATCGGGTTTGTCATAGCGCACGGTGCCGTGTTCGCTGCCGTCGAGCGATTGGTAGAACAGCACAATCGGCTTGAACTTCATGCTCTTGCCGCCGGACATTGAGATGACGAGGTAACCCGCATCGCGCTTGTGATATTCGGGTGTGAATATCTGGGCGTGCGCAGCACTGCCGGCAACGGGGGCCACGAACAGCACAACCATCAACGAAATAAAGAGCTTACGCATCCTACCCGGTCCCCCTGGTGCTTTCTGACATTGAAGTCAATTTATGCCGTGAATCGGCGCCCACGCAAAGGGCTAAAGCATGCGATCGCGCGCACGAAGCGACGGAAAACAAAAAGGGCGGCTTCATGGGCCGCCCTTTTCCAATTTCTGTCGAAGCATTTATTCTTCGTAATCGCCTTCGGGCTCGGGCTGCGGCTCGGCGCGGCGCTGGGCTTCCGATGTGAGCGCGCGCAGCAGCTCTTCTTCGGTGACCTGACGGAACGCAGGGTTCTCGCGTTCGTCGGCAACTTCGGGAGCGGCTTCCGGCTCGTCCACTTCGGCGTGTTTCTGGAGCGACTTTATATAGTCCTCCTTGATGTCTTCCGGCGTCAGTTCCTTGGCCGCGATTTCGCGCAGCGCCACGACCGGGTTTTTGTCACGATCACGGTCCACCAGCGTCTCCGCCCCGCCCGAAAGCGCGCGGGCACGATAACCGGCCAGCAGCACCAGATCGAACCGGTTTGGAACCTTGTCGACGCAATCTTCAACCGTAACGCGGGCCATGGAGGCTCCTTCAAGCAAATTTCGCTGATGGCCAAAGGACTTAACCTCGCCACCCGGATTCGGGCTTTCAGCAGGCGCGGGAAGTTAAAGAATGCGGGCGGGAAAATCAAACGGGTTACTGAGTCACGTCCCCACCGGGCGGTGGCGGGGTCTCGGCGGGAACTTTTCCGGCCCGCATGGCCTGCGCGCGCTTCCAGATTTCCCAGCGCTGGGCGGCCATGAGCGCGAAGGAAAAGATCAGGCCGATATCGGTCGCGCGTTGCAGCCCGAGCGCATGGGGAACATCACGCGAGTGGGTGTAGAATTCGAGGCCGAAGCGGGCTGCGAAAAATCCACCGATCAGGATCATGCCGATGGGCGTGGCCTTGGAGGAAATTTCGCCCGTCGCCGGATCGAGCGAGAATTGCTGGTGGCGCGCGCGCAGATAGCCGAGCCCCGCCCCCGCCACCGCCGCGCCCACGAAACCTGCAATCGCACCCAGCCCCGGCATCGGTTCGTGCGCCATTGTGTAGAGCCCGGCCGCACCCAGGATCGCGGGATAGAGCCACATCCGGTTCGTCTTCACCTTACGCTCGCGCAGGGATCGCCGGACGATGATCGCGAAAACGAGAAGCGGCACGAGAAACGAGGTCGTATGGCTCCAGTCGATGGATGGGATCATGGGGTTTCCAGCGGTTTGAGCGCGCGTGCCTCGGGCGCAAGTTCGGAAAGAAGATCATTCACGGTTTTGCCGGAAACGGGATGGCGCCAATCGGGTGCGATTTCACCGAGCGGCACAAGCACAAAGCCCCTGCCCGCAATGCGGGGATGAGGAAGTTCCGGCGGGCCCGCTTCGATGCGACCGTCATAATCGACGATATCGAGATCGAGCGTGCGCGGCGCATTGGGCGCGGTGCGCACGCGACCAAAAATAAATTCGATGTCATGCAGCACGCGGATCAGCGCAGGTGGCGCATGCAATGTTTCCACCGCGGCCACCGCGTTAACAAATGAAGGATCGGTGGGATCGGGCCACGCCTGGGTTTCATAGAAGCGCGAAACTTTCAGGGGGGTAACACCGTTGTCACTCAGGGTTGCAAGCGCGTTGCGCAACGTTTGCGCGGGCGCGCACCTGCGGAACGGAAGATTTGCACCAAGCGATATAAGGATCATGGGCTGAATATTATCTCATCACGAAGCCGTGGTGCATGCACGGATTTCAACCGGAGAAAGGATGACATACAAGAGTGTGATTGCGAGAGGGGATTGGTCATAACAGTACATATGCGTGGAGGCTTTTGATGTTGTTTTATCCGCAGGAAAAACTGGCAATCTTCATCGACGGTGCGAATTTATATGGAGCCGCAAAAGGCCTTCAGTTCGACATAGACTACAAACGCCTGCTGGAGCTTTTCGCGCGCAAAGGCATATTGGTACGCGCATTCTACTATACCGCCGTGGCCGAGGAGCAGGAGTTCTCGCCCCTGCGCCCGCTGGTGGACTGGCTGGATTATAACGGCTTCACGGTCGTCACCAAACCGCTCAAGGAATTCACCGATGCGCAAGGGCGCAGGCGCGTGAAAGGCAACATGGACATCGAACTCGCCATCGACGTGATGGAGATGGCCGATCAGGTGGATCATATCGTGATCTTCTCCGGCGACGGCGATTTCCGCAGGCTGGTCGAAGCCGCCCAGCGCAAGGGCCGGCGCGTCAGCATCTGCTCCACCATCCGCACCCAGCCCCCCATGGTGTCGGACGATCTGCGCCGCCAGGCCGACAACTTCATCGAACTGGACGAGCTGAAACCGGCAATAGCCCGCGAAGGCGGCCCCCGTGCCGTCCAGGGCCAACCGCAATACGCGCAGAGCGCGTAGGCGAAGGGCTTCCCTCTCCCCCTTGGGGGGAGAGGGAGATAAGAGTGGGTGCATGACTCGCACCCAAACCGAACCGCCGCACAATTGTCCGCTCTGCCCGAGGTTGGCGCAATTTCGTGCGGCCAATCGGGAAAAGTTGCCGGGCTATTTCAACGATCCGGTGCCGACCTTTGGGGCGCATGACGCGCGCCTGCTGATCGTGGGTCTTGCTCCGGGGTTGCATGGCGCCAACCAGACCGGGCGCCCCTTCACCGGCGATTATGCGGGTGTGCTGCTCTACAACACGCTTCTGAAACACGGTCTCGCCACCGGCACCTATGGGGCGCGTGCCGATGATGGGCTCACGCTTGTGGATTGCGCGATCACCAATGCGGTGCGCTGCGTGCCGCCCGAAAACAAGCCGCTGCCGGCGGAGATCAATACCTGCCGCCAGTTCCTCACCGCGACCATCGAGGCGATGCCGCATCTGCGCGCGATCCTGACACTTGGCCAGATCGCGCACAACAGCGTGTGCTCGGCGCTGGGCGTGAAGAAAAGCACCTACAAATTCGGCCACGGCGCGCGGCACCGCACGCACAAGCTGAACCTGATCGCGAGCTACCATTGCTCGCGTTACAACACGAATACCGGCGTGCTGACGGAAAAGATGTTCGATGACGTGGTGAAACAGGCCAAGATCGCGGCAATGCCGCAGATTTAGCTATACCGTTCTTCTTTCCATGGATCGGCTTCGTTGTGATAGCCGCGCACTTCCCAGAAACCGGGGCGGTCTTCAGCGACGAATTCGATCCGGTTCACCCATTTGGTGCTTTTCCAGAAATACCAATCCGGGATCACCACCCGCACCGGGCCGCCGTGATCGCGTTCCAGCGGCTTGCCTTCCCAGGAATGGGCCAGCAGCACGTTTGAATCCGCAAACGCCGAGAGTTTCGTGTTGGTCGTGTAGCCGTCATAGGCATGGAAGATGATGTGTCTGGCTTCCGGCTTCGGCTTCACCAGATCGAGCAGCGTCTTGCTCGAAACACCCTGCCAGTGATTGTCGTAGCGGCTCCATGCGGTCACGCAATGGATGTCGCTGGTGAATTCCTCCTGCGGCAGGCCGCGGAACTGTTCGAGCGTGAACACGACCGGGTTCTCCACCAGACCGCCGATCCGCAGGTGCCATTTCTCCGGTTTCACATCGGGCTGCACGCCCAGATCGAGCACCGGCCAGTTGGTGACAAGTTTCTGCCCCGGCGGCAGGCGGTTCACATGGCCCTGATCGGGGCGCCCGGTGATGAGCCTGCCCTCCTCCGCCCATTTCTCCTTGGAGCGGATCAGCTTTTCCTTGATCTGGCCGATGAGGGAGGGGGTCTCGTCGTCGCTCATGCTCAACCCTTCGCGCGCATCAGGCGGGCCTTGTCCCGCTGCCAGTCACGCTGTTTTTCGGTCTCGCGCTTGTCGTGCAGCTTCTTGCCCTTGGCGATGCCGAGTTCGATCTTCGCGATGCCTTTCGGATTGAAATACACGCGCAGCGGGATCAGCGTCATGCCCTCGCGCTGGACGGCGACCGAAAGCTTGCGCGCCTCGGTCTTGCGCACGAGCAGTTTGCGCATCCGCTTCGGCTCGTGGTTGAAGCGGTTGGCCATCAGATATTCGGGGATATAGGCGTTGACGAGCCATATCTCGCCATCCTTCGCAAACGCATAGGATTCCGCGATGGTTGCCTTGCCTGCGCGCAGCGACTTCACTTCCGAACCCATGAGCATCATGCCGGCTTCGATCGTTTCGTCGATCGCATAGGCGTAGCGCGCCTTGCGATTGTCGGCGACGACCTTGCGTTCGGGATCGGCCTTTTTTGCCATCAGGCAATGCCGGCGTGCGCCATCGCTTCGCGGATACGCACGCGCGCGGCCTCGCTCGCGGACACGATGGGAAGGCGCACTTCATCGCTGCAACGGCCCAGTACAGATGCGGCGTATTTCGCGGGCGCGGGGCTGGATTCGCAGAACATCGCATCGTGCAGCGGCGTGAGCTGATCCTGGATCAGCCGCGCCTTGGCGAAATCGCCCGCCATGCAGGCGTTCTGAAACTCCGAACAGAGGCGCGGCGCGACATTGGCCGTCACCGAGATGCAGCCATGGCCGCCATGGGCCATATAACCGAGCGCGGTGATGTCTTCGCCCGAAATCAAACGCCAGTTCTTCCCGCAGGCCAGCCGCTCGCGCGAGGGGCGCGCCAGATTGTTGGTCGCATCCTTCACGCCGATGATGTTGGCGATCTTCGAAAGCCGAGCAATCGTCTCCACCGAAATCTCGACGATGCTGCGGCCCGGAATATTGTAGAGCAGCACCGGTATATCGACGGCCTCCGCAACCGCCGCGAAGTGGCGATAGAGGCCTTCCTGCGTCGGCTTGTTGTAATAAGGCGTGACGGAGAGCACGGCGTCCGCCCCCACCTCCTTCGCGCGACGCGTGAGCGAGATCGCCTCGGCGGTGGAATTGGAACCCGCGCCCGCGATCACGGGCACGCGGCCCGCGGCTTCGGCCACGCAGAGTTCGACCACGCGCATATGCTCGTCATGGTTCAGGGTTGCGGATTCGCCGGTTGTGCCCATCGGCACCAGCCCGTGGCTGCCCTCCGCGATCTGCCAGGAGACAAACTTTCGGAACGCGGCCTCGTCCACCGCGCCATTTTTCATCGGCGTGATGAGGGCGGGCATGGAGCCCCGGATGCGTTCGCGAATGTCAGCCATGAAACGTGCCTTCTTTTGCCCCTAGATACCGGTTTGTCCGGCCTTGCGGAAGCGTCCGTGATAGAACCCGATCCCGGCAAAAGAAAGGAGCGGCCATGGCCCTTCAGATGAAACCCCATTGCGAGCGCTGCAATGCCGCCCTCCCCGCCCATAGCGAGGCCGCCCGCATCTGTTCCTACGAATGCACCTTCTGCGCCGATTGCAGCGCCGGTATGCAAGACCGCTGCCCCAATTGCGGCGGGGAACTGCTGGCGCGGCCACGGCGGAAGAAATCCGCCATCTGATTGCCCGGTTTTAATGGCATCGTCCCATCCCGGCCGTTATCCTCGCCCTCGTCCCCCAAAGATTGATTCGATTTGTCTGTGTCCGTTCGTTTCGTGAAATCCGTGATCGTGGGCCTCGCCCTCTGTGCAATCGGCGTGTCGGCGCCTGCTGAAGAGGCCGCCCAGCGCACCAGCAATATCCATTATCTGACCGACGATGACCGGGCGCTCTACAAGCGCGCCTTCGATGCGGCGGATCGCAAGGATTGGGCAGGCGCGCAGGCGCTTGCCATCCAGGGCCACGATGCAACCGCCCGGCGCATCATCCAGTGGCGCTACCTGCTCGACCCGGACAGCCATGCGGGCTTCGCCGAGATCGACGGCTTCCTGAAGAACAATCCGGGCTGGCCGCTGCGCGGCGTGCTGTTCTCTCGCGCCGAACAGGCGATCCCCGACGACATGGCGCCACAGGCGGTCGTGCAATGGTTCGCGGGCCGTCAGCCGCAAACCGGCATCGGCAAGATCCGGCTGGGCCACGCGATGATCGCCACCGGACAAAACACTGCCGGTGCCGCCCTGATCCGCAGCGCCTGGAGCGAGAACAGCCTGCAGAGCGATCAGGAAGCCTATGTCATCCGCAACCACGGCGATCTGCTGACACCGGCGCTGGAAGCCACGCGCCTCGATAGCCTCATCTGGCGCGACGACGACGGTGGCGCCAAACGCCAACTCGCCCGCGCGCCCGAAAATGCGCAGCGCATCGGCAAAGTCCGCCTGGTGCTGCGCAGCAATCCAACGGCGGGTATCCGGCTCGCCAATGCCCTGCCCGCGCGCCTGGCGGACGATCCGGGCGTGCTGTTCGATCTCGCCCGCGTGCGCCGCGCGCGCAACGAGACCGAAACGGCGGCTTCGCTGCTGCTGAAGGCCGCGCGCGCAGAGAATAAGACCTGGCCCGGCAAGATGTGGGGCGAACTCAATGTCACCGCGCGGCAAGCGATTGGCGAAGGCAAATACCACACGGCCTACCGGCTTGTTTCCGATACCGGGCTCACCGATGGGGCTTCGTTCGCCGATGCGGAGTTCTTTGCAGGCTGGATCGCGCTGCACTTTTTGAACAACCCGAAAAGCGCGCTCGGCCATTTCCAGAAACTGGAGGCGGGCGTTTCGCGGCCCATCAGCAAGGCTCGCGCCTATTTCTGGGAAGGCCGTGCTGCCGAGGCAGGCGGCGATCTGGGGCTGGCGGGGCAATATTACAGCCAGGCATCGGCATACGCCGATACCTATTACGGCCAACTCGCACTCAGCCACATAAACACCACGCCGGTGCTGCATCTGTCCGACGCATCGGTTCCCGCGACCGCCGCCCGCGTGCAAATCGAAGACAGCGAGATGACCCGCGCCATCCGGGTGCTGGCCGATCTGGGCGCGGAACATCTGTTGCGCCTGTTCGCCAACGCTTATGTCGGGCCGGAGCCGGATGCCAAGAGCGTGAGCCGCCTGTCGCAGCTGATGGTGGATCTCGGCTATCCCGAAGTGGCGGTACGCGCGGCCAAGCAGGCGGGCTACAGCGGGATGCTGCTGCTCAACTACTCCTTCCCCGTGATCGAGGTGCCTGCCTACAAGGGCGCTGGCGCCGCGCCTGAGACGCCGCTGGTGCTGGCGCTCATCCGGCAGGAGACGGAGTTTGATCCCAATGCGGTGAGCGGCGCGGGCGCGCTGGGCATCATGCAGGTGATGCCGGCGACCGCGAAGAAGCTCTCCAACAAGCTCGGCATCGCCTACGACCAGACGAGCCTGCTCTACGACACAAAATACAACATGCAGTTCGGGATGAACGAGTTGCAGGGGCAACTCGACAATTGGGGCGGCTCCTACATCCTTGCCATCGCCGCTTACAATGCGGGCCCGGGCAATGTGAGGAAATGGATCCAGCTATTCGGCGATCCGCGCGGCCCGGGCGTCGATCCCGTGGACTGGATCGAATCCATCCCCTTCGGCGAGACGCGCAACTATGTGCAGCGCGTGCTGGAGAACACCCAGATCTACCGCAACCGCCTGGCGGGCGCTGACCAGCCCGCGCGCATGCTGGCAGACCTTTACCGCCCCAACCCGCTACAGGCTTCGGTGCTGAAATATGTGCCGCCACCGGTGCGCGCAGTGCAGCCGGAGCCGAGCAAGAAAAAGGCAAAAGCGAAAAAGGCGACGCACAAGAAGCATCACCACAAGAGCTGAAACGCCCTGATCTCCCGCGAGGGGAAGATCAGGCGCATGCCAAACGGTTCAGAGCCGCGACAACCACTCGCGCGCCTGGCGCAAGGCTTCGGCGATCTGGGCGGTGTTCATTTCGCTGGCCATGGTGGCGCGCCATCTCTTGGCTTCATCGACGCCGCGCATGGCAGCGAGGTTGAACCATTTGTGGGCGGCGACATAGTCGACGTTCACACCCTGCCCCGTCGAATATGCCAGCCCCAGATTGTAGAGCGCGATCGCCTGACCGCATTTGGCTTCGACTTCGTATTGCGTCAGCGCATCGATATCAACGCACGCCATCGCTTCTTCCCCTTCGAACATTGCGTATGCACGGCTGTCCCGTGCAGGCACATGCTTGAGCCAGAGAAGCTAAAGGCGAGTTAACGCAAACATCGGCGATATTTACGCCTCGTTAACGCATGGCGGTTCCGAACGTTATTTCCCGCGCTGACCGAACAGGATTTTCCGCGCCGTCTCCTGCGCCTTGGGATCGTTCAATTGCGCCTCGCGCAATTGCTTGCCGGTTTCCAGCCCCTTGGTGACGGCGGGACGAGCGCGCAAACGCTCCATCCAGGCTTTCACGTTGGGAAAATCCTCGATCATGCCGTCTATGCGGGCTGCGGCGATCACCCAGCCGATGCAGGCCATATCGGCAATGGAATAATCGTCGGCGAGGAACAGGCGGTCAGCGAGGCGCCGGTTCATCACGCCCAGAAGGCGGTGCACCTCGTCGGTGTAGCGTTTGACGCCGTAGGCATTACCCGGCGCATAGTTGCGGAAATGCCCCGCCTGCCCGGTATTGGGGCCGAGCCCTGCCACCTGCCAGAACAGCCATTCGTCGACCGCCACCCGCTTGCGCTCGTCGGTGGGATAGAACTTGCCGGTCTTGCGGCCGAGATATTGAAGGATCGCGCCGGACTCGAACACCGAGATCGACTTTCCGCCCGGCCCTTCCGGGTCGACGATGGCGGGCATGCGGTTGTTGGGCGCAATGGCGAGGAAGGTGGGCTGGAACTGGTCCCCCTTGCCGATGTTGACCGGCCTGACCTCGTAGGGGAGCCCGCATTCCTCGAGCATGATCGCGATCTTCCAGCCGTTCGGAGTCGGCCAGTAGTGAAGTTCGATCGGCTTTGGCGGGGATGTTTTGGTTTCTTCGGGTGCCCTGGAAGGCTTCGCCTTCACGGAAGTCTTGGTGCGCGCTGCGAGTTTTGGGGCGGGTTTCGCGGGCGGCTGTTTTTTGGTTTTTTCGTTTTTGTTCTTGGGCTTACTGGTTTTGGAGGACGGCTTGGCCGCGGCTGCCTGGATTACCAGGCTAGCCGCGGCGTCTGCCTTAGCCATAAGGTGACTACTGTGCGGGCGCGGCTGCGGCCTTCGCCCGCTCAGGAGCCTTATTTCTTGGCTTTCTTGCGGCCGGCCTTCTTCTTCGCGCCGACCTTGCGCTTCTTCGTCTTGCGCGCAGCACCCTTGGCCGCGGCCTTGCGAACGACGCGCTTCTTCTTCCGTTTTGCAGTGATTGGCATGTGAATCGACTCCTTTGGTTGTCCGGGTCGCGCGACTCGCGCCCCCCAAAACACCAACAATATGAGTAAGTTGCGGGGGCAATTGCAATACGTGGGGGGTGGCCGGAAAAAGCGCCTCGGTCATGAGTGTCATAAAACCCTTATTTTATCGATGTTTCATGCGTTCGTCCGTTTACGGACAATTTGGCTGCAAAAACAGGCCCCCGGCTGTCAACAACTTGCAAAATGTACGAATCACCCCTCATCGGGCAATCCGAGTCTCTGCTTGAGGATGGCATTTACCGCCTGCGGATTCGCTTTTCCGCCCGTCGCCTTCATCACCTGACCGGTGAACCATGCGGCGAGTTTCGGTTTGGCTTTCACCTCTTCGACCTTCGCGGGGTTCGCCGCGATCACGTCGTCGACCGCTTTCTCGATAGCCGAGGTGTCCGTCACTTGCGTCAGGCCGCGCGCTTCGACGACGGAAACGGGATCGCCGCCTTCGCTCCACACGATGTCGAGCACGTCCTTTGCGATCTTGCCGGAGATCGTTCCGGCGGAAATCATCTTTAAGATCGCGTTGTTAGCAGATGCAGACACCGGACAATCGGTGATCGAGCGGCCATCCTTGTTCAGGCGGCCGAGGATTTCGTTGTTCAGCCAGTTGGCCGCCGCCTTGGCATCGACGCCGTTGGCCAGCGCCTCGAAATAATCGGCAAGCTCGCGTTCGGCCACGATCACGCCCGCATCGTAGAGCGAAAGACCGAATGCCGACATGAAGCGCGCCTTCTTGTCGTCCGGCAGTTCCGGCAGGGAGGCTGCGATCTCATCCACCCACGCCTGCTCGAAGCTCAACGGCAACAGGTCTGGATCGGAGAAATACCTGTAATCATGAGCTTCTTCCTTGGAACGCATGGAGCGCGTCTCGCCCAGCCTGCTGTCATACAGCCGCGTTTCCTGGCGGATGCTGCCGCCGGTTTCGAGCACGTCGATCTGGCGGCGCGCCTCATATTCCACCGCCTGCGCGATGAAGCGCATCGAATTCACATTCTTGATCTCGCAGCGGGTGCCGAGCGGCGTGCCCGGCTTGCGGACGGATACGTTCACGTCGGCGCGCATGGACCCCTCGTCCATATTGCCGTCGCAGGTGCCGAGATAGCGCACGATGGCCCTGAGTTTCTTCAGGAAGGCAGCCGCCTCCTCGCTCGAGCGCATGTCGGGCTTGGTCACGATCTCCATCAGCGCGATGCCCGAGCGGTTGAGATCGACGAAGGAATGATCGGCGGACTGGTCGTGCAGGCTCTTGCCCGCATCCTGTTCCAGATGCAGCCGCTCGATGCCGACCTTGATCGATTCCCCGTCCTTCAGGTCGAGCGTGACTTCGCCCTCGCCCACGATCGGGTTCTTGTATTGCGATATCTGATAGCCCTGCGGCAGATCGGGATAGAAATAGTTCTTCCGGTCGAACACCGAACGCAGATTGATCTTTGCTTTCAACCCCAGACCCGTGCGCACCGCCTGCTCGACGCATTTGCGGTTGATGACCGGCAACATGCCCGGCATGCCCGCATCGACGAACGAGACCTGCGAATTGGGCTCGGCCCCGAACTCGGTCGAGGCCCCCGAGAACAGCTTGGACTCCGAGAGAACCTGGGCGTGGACTTCCAGCCCGATCACCACTTCCCAGGGGCCGGTGGTGCCCTCGATCAGCTTGGATTTGAGGGCGGCTTCAGACGCGGCCATCGTCATCTCCATCGTGGATGTAGGCGTCGGCTTCGATTTCGACCAGCCAGTTGGGATCGATGAAGCGGGAGACTTCCACAAAGCTGGTGGCGGGCTGGATCTTGCCGAAGAGTTCGCCGTGAACTTTGGCGGCTTCTTCCCAGCGCGAAACGTCCTTCATGAAGATGCGCGTGCGCGTCACATGATCGAGGCGCGCGCCCACCTTCTCAAGCGCCTCGCGGATGATTTCGAACGAGCGGCGCACCTGCCCGCCCACATCGGACGCAAGCGAGCCATCCGCAGCGATGGGCGCGGTTCCGCTGACGGCAACCAGCCGCCCCGTGCGCACCGCGCGCGAGAAGCCGATGCTTTCGTGATAGGGGCTGTTCGTCTTCGCCAGAACGCGGTTCATGTCGTCCACCATTTTGTGGGTTTCGCGCCGAAATCGGCCGCCTTCTCGATGGAGCGCCCGGCGCGCAGCACCGTCGCCTCGTCAAATGCCTTGCCGATGACCTGAAGCCCCAGCGGCAATCCATCGGCCGTCAATCCAGCGGGAACCGCAAGCCCCGGCAATCCGGCGAGGTTCACCGTCACCGTGAACACGTCGTTGAGATACATCGCCACCGGATCATCGCTCTTGGCGCCCAGCGCGAAAGCCGGACCCGGCGTTGCCGGTGTCAGCAGCACGTCGCACTTTTCGAACGCCTGGGTAAAGTCACGCGCGATCAGGGTGCGCAGCTTCTGGGCGCGGGCGTAATAGGCATCGTAATACCCGGCCGACAGAACGTAAGTGCCGATCAGGATGCGGCGGCGAACCTCCGGGCCGAAACCTTCGGCCCGGCTCTTTTCATAAAGCTCCGTAATGTCGTGCACACCCTCGGCGCGATGGCCGAAGCGCACGCCATCATACCGGGCGAGGTTCGAGGAGGCTTCGGCAGGCGCCACTATATAATAAGCAGGCAGCGCATATTTGGTGTGCGGCAGCGAGACCTCCACGATCTCCGCCCCTTGCGCCTTCAGCCATTCGGCACCCTTGGCCCAGATCGCATCGATCTCCGGCGGGGCGCCATCGATGCGGTATTCCTTCGGAATGCCGACCCGCAGCCCCTTCACGCCACCTTCAAGCGTGGCTTCATAATCCGGCACCGGAATATCGACGCTGGTGGAATCGTTGGGATCGACACTTGCCATCTGGCGCAGCAAGATCGCGGCGTCGCGAACCGTGCGCGTCATCGGGCCGGCCTGATCCAGCGAGGATGCGAACGCCACGATGCCGTAGCGCGAGCAGCGCCCATAGGTGGGCTTGATGCCGACCGTGCCGGTAACAGCCGCAGGCTGGCGGATGGAACCGCCCGTGTCGGTTCCGGTGGCCGCCAGGCACAGATTGCCCGAAACCGCCGCCGCCGACCCGCCGGAGGATCCGCCGGGCACAAGGCTCTGGTTCGAACTCTTCGCGCGCCACGGATTGACCACCGGCTTGAAGTAACTCGTCTCGTTGGACGAGCCCATGGCGAATTCATCCATGTTCGTCTTGCCGAGCATAACCGCGCCCGCGTTCCACAAATTCTGCGACACGGTGGATTCATAAGGCGGCACGAAGTTCGAAAGAATGCGGCTGCCCGCCGTCGTCCTGACGCCCTTGGTGCAGAACAGATCCTTAATCGCCAGCGGCAGGCCTTCCAGCGCGCGCGCCTCGCCCTTGGCGATGCGTGCGTCGGAGGCTTGCGCCATTTGCAACGCGCGTTCCGGCGTTTCGGTGACGAACGCATTCAACGTGCGCGCGCCTTCAACCGCTTTCACGAAAGCAGCCGTTAATTCCTTCGACGAAATCTTTTTCGCGGCCACGGCATCGCGTGCCTCGGCGAGAGAGAAATCAGTCGGTGTTGTGGGCAAGCTCATTCCACCACCTTCGGCACGACAAAGAAATGATCCTCGCTCGACGGCGCGTTGGCAGTGACAGCGGCGGCATCGCCGCCTGCCGTCACCTTGTCATCGCGCATCTTGAGCTTTTGGGCGACCACGCTGGTCATGGGCTCGATGCCCTCGACATTCACTTCGCCCAATTGTTCCACCCAGGCGAAAATGCCGTTCAATTCGTTGACCATAGGCTCCACGCGCTCCTCTTCGAGCGCGATCCGGGCAAGCCGGGCAATGCGGCGTACGGTGTCCTTGTCGACGGACATGGGGCACTTCTCTGTGCTAGGGATGCAGGGCGCTAGCTAGCAACCGGGGGCGGTGCTGGCAAGCGAGCCAGATGCCCTTTAGATATGCACTGATGACACTGGGAATTTCGGCCATAGACCATGTTCAGATCGCGGTCCCCCGCGCGCTGGAGGCCGAATGCCTCGCCTTTTATCGCGAGGTTCTGGGCCTGCCGGAAATCCCCAAACCGGAGGAATTGCGCGCCCGCGGCGGCGCCTGGTTCCAATTGCCGAATCTGCAGATGCATGTGGGCGTGGACCCCGAGCCCTCGCCCCGCAGCAAGCGCCACGTTTGCTTCCTGGTGCCCGACCTCGCCAGGGCCAAAACTACCTTCCTTGCCCAAAGCATCGCCATCGAAGAAGAAAGCGTGGCAGAGGGCCTTTCCCGCCTCTTCATCCGCGACCCCGCGGGCAATCGCATAGAGATTGGGCAACGGTGAGTTTGAAATATCATCTATTCACCTCCCCCTTGTGGGGAGGTCGAAAAATTCGAAGAATTTTTCGGGTGGGGGGCGGTGCCTGCCGCGAGCAGCGGCCCCCCACCCGGATCGCTACGCTCTCCGACCTCCCCACAAGGGGGAGGTAAAAATGAGCGTCGCCTCTCTTTCGCAACTCAAGCAATCCCTCCTCCCGGGCCAGCGCCTTCTCGGCCTCGACCTCGGTGAGAAAACCATCGGGCTTGCGCTATCCGATACGCTGGCCACCATCGCCACGCCGCTCGAGACATTGGCGCGCGGAAAATTCACGTTGGATGCGCAGAAGCTTCTCGCCCTGATCGCGCAACACAATATCGGCGCGCTCGTCGTCGGCCTGCCGCTCAACATGGATGGGAGCGAGGGCCCCTCGGCGCAATCCGCCCGCGCCTTTGCCCGCAACTTCGCCGCCCAATCCGATATCGCCATCGTGCTGCAGGACGAACGGCTTTCCACCGCCGCCGTCACGCGCACCTTGCTGGAGGCGGATTCCTCCCGCGCCAAGCGCGCCCGCGTCGTGGACAAGATGGCCGCCGCCTATATCCTGCAAGGCGCACTCGACCGTTTGAGAACACTTCCCGCATGATCTCCGGCAATGACGATCGCCCCGGCCGCTTCCTCTGGCTTCCGCCCGGCACGCGACCGCCCTTCCCCGTGCCGCGGCGGCAAGAGACGGTGTTCCTGCTGGTGGGCATGACGCTGCTGTTCAGCGGCTATGACCTCAACGTCTTCGGCATGGCGTTGCCGCAGATCCAGCGCGAACTGCACATCCCCGAAAATATGGCGGGCGTGACGATCAGCTATTTCCGGCTGGCGGCGCTGGCCGCGCTCTTCATCGCCCCGCTTGCCGACATTGTGGGCCGCAGGCGGCTTTTGCTGGTCACCGTGTTCGGCGAAGCGTTGATGACGCTCGCGACCGCCTTTTCGCAGGATTACACCCAGCTCGTCGCCAGCCAGATCCTTGCGCGCGTGTTCGGATACAGCGAGGAGATGCTGTGCTTCGTGGTCGTCGCCGAAGAGATCGACGCGCGCGTTCGCGGCTGGTCCACCGGAACGCTCGGCGCCATTGGGGCGACCGGCGCGGGCCTTGCCGCCGTTTTGTTCGGCGCGGTGAACTATCTGCCCTATGGCTGGCGTTCGCTCTATGTGATCGGCAGCGGCGGGCTTCTGGTCCTTGCCTATTACCGGCGCTGGCTCCCCGAGACGCGGCGCTTCGAAATTCACCGCCAGACAATCGACGTCATGGAATCGAAATCCCGGCAAATGCTTCGCACCTTGCGCGGGCTGATCCGCGATTATCCCGGGCGGCTCGCTGCATTGCTGATCTTCGTGGCCGCGTTCGGCTTTGCGATGGGGCCGTCATCGGTGCTGCTCTCCAAATATCTGCAGACGACGCATCACTACACGCCCGGCCAGGTAACGATGGTGTTCCTGTTCGGCGGCATCTGCTCGGTGATCGGCAATGTGATCGCCGGCCGCGTTTCCGACCGCATTGGCCGCAAACGCATGTTGTTTATCACCACCCTGATCGGCGGGGCCGGATTTGCGCTGTTCTACAGCGGTATCAGCGGATGGATCTTGCCGGTGTTATGGATCGTGGCGCTGTTCGGCTTTCTATCGGGGGACGCGCTGGCGGCAGGCTATCCTTCCGAAATATTTCCCACCGCCTACCGCGCCACGGCGACCACGTTGCGCTACGTGTTCTACATTCTGGGCGGCGCGATCTCGTTGCGGCTGGAAGGTACGTTCTACGACTGGTATGGCGCCCACGGCCCCGCGATCATGCTCACGACCGCAGCCATCCCCATCGCGCTGGTTGCGATAGCGTTTCTGCCAGAGACAGCGCAGCGCACGCTGGAAGATATCTCTAATCCGGGATGAGCTTGCCGGGGTTCAGAACCCCGTTCGGATCGAGCGTGTGCTTGATCGCGCGCAACACCGCGATGCCCAGTTCGCCCTTCTCCTGCCCGATCCAGGGCAGATGATCCTCGCCCACGCCATGATGATGGCTGATCGTGCCGCCATTTGCGGCAATCGCATCCGAAGCGGCGGCTTTGATCTTGCGCCATTGCGCGATTTCACCCTCAAGCTGGCGCGGGAAGATGTAAGTGAAATAAAGGCTCGCGCCATCGGGATAGGAATGGCTGATATGCCCCATCACGATTCCGCGCGCGCCGGGGCGCGGCGCAGTTTCCGCCATGGCCGTGTGCAGCGCCGTTGTCACCGCGCGATGCAATTTTGGGATGTTCGCCCACATCGTTGAGGTTTCGAGCGTATCCACGCCAACACCGCGATCCATCATCGGATCGCGCAGATAGGGCCCATGAAAGCGCCCATCGAACCAGCGCTTGCCCATGCCCTGCCCGACCGATAACGCGCCAAACCGTTTGGCAATCTTGCCGAACGCCCTCTGCGATTCCGCCACGTGAACCGTATCGCCTTCAAACCCGGCGATCATTGCGGCTGGCGCGCGATCGAGCCCCTTTGCCGCGAGGTAGCGCTCGGTGAGCGCATCCTTCAACCCATGTTCCTTGCCGAGATCGCCGAACGCGCGATAGAACCGCGTTTCATCCGCATCCGAAACGCGCAGCATCGCGGAGGGCACATCCTCATGCACAGCCGCACGAATGGCTTGCGCCCCGCTTTCGAAATCCTTGAACAGAAAGCCGGTATAAATCTTCTTCGCGGGTGCTTCGTGAATACGCACGCGCGCCTGCGTTACCACGCCGAACGCGCCTTCGGAGCCGATGAACAGATCCTTCAGGCGCGGCCCGGCGGCGGAGGCCGGAAAATTGTCGGTCGCAAGCATCCCGCGCGGCGTCGCCACCGTCGCCGAAACGATCCAGTCCGCCGAACGGCCATAGCGATTGGATTGCTGGCCCGCGCCAGCATGGGCGATCCATCCGCCAAGGGTCGAGAATTCGAACGATTGCGGATAATGCCCCAAGGTGAGCCCTTGGGCCTGCAACGCCTTTTCCAGCGCCGGCCCATAGATGCCCGCCTCGATCTCCGCCGTCATCGAAACGCGATCGACATCGAGCACGCGATCCATAAGCGAAAGATCAAGCGTCACCACCGCGCCGAACTTGCCGTGCCCCGCCGTCACGCCACCAACAACGCTAGACCCGCCGCCAAATGGCACCACGGCGATGCCCCGTTCGGAGGCATAACTTAGAACCGCCAGCACATCGGCCTGGTTGCGCGCATAGAGAACGATATCGGGCGCGGTGCTGAGATCGCCCGCACGCAGGCGCAACACATCGTGATACGAACGCCCAAGCGCGTGGAACGCGCGCTCATAATCATCAGCGCGAACCTGTTCGGCACCCAGCATGGCGATGAACTTGCCGCGTTCCTCATCGCGCAGGCGCGATTCGGGAAGCGTGATCTCCCCCAGCTTGCGCGCTGGCGTGGCCAGCAGGCTTGGCATGCCGAGTTCGCGGGCAAGCCATGCCCAAAGCTCCGGCCTGCCCGAAACATCGTCATGTGCTTCGACCCAACCCCAGCCGTTCCAGCGAATTTTCTTGCGATCCATCATTTCAAATCTTTCAGCATCTCAAATTGAGCGCGGCAGGAAGTATCTCGAATGTCGCGGGCAATTTTCCCGCATTCTCGCCATCGGTCTCGATCAGCACCGCCAGACCATGGGTTTCCGCCACGGGTGCTGCCACCACCTTGCGCCCGCGCACCACCCGCACGGCGGGATTCTTTATGTGTTCGCCGGTATAGATCAGTTTCAAATCCCGGATCGCCTGCAATTTCGGCGCGCCGCCAATGATCACCACATCGAATTCGCCATCATGGGGAACCGCGTTCGGTGCGATCTTCATGCCGCCGCCAAAGAATTGCGCGTTGGCAACGGCCACGGTGGAGATGCTGTCGATCTCGTCATACACCCCATCGATGCGCAGGCGCACCATGCGGTCGCGATATTTCAACATTCCCAACGCGCTGTGAAACGCGAAAGCGAACGCCCCGCCAAACAGCTTGGCAATCCGCGCGCGGTTCACCTGATCGACGATCACCCCGGAAAGCCCGAATGAGGCGACGTTGATGAAATAGCGCGTCACCGGCAATCCCTCGGTGCTCAAGCACGAGACCTTGCCGATATCGATGGCGCGGATTTTGGCGGTCTTCAGATGCGCCAATGCAGCCTGCGGCCCCGCCTCCAGCCCGAATGTCTTGCGAAAATCGCCGCCCGTGCCGCTGGTCACGAAGGCGAACACCGCATCGGGCGCGAGCGCGCCTTCCGCATTGAAGAATCCGTTCACCGCTTCGTTGATCGTGCCGTCGCCGCCGACGGCGATGATCTCGCTGTGCCCCTCACCCAATGCGCGGCGCACCAGATTGGTCGCTTCCGCCCGCCGCGTGGTGAAGCCCACGCTCAGCGCGGGATAGATTTCGCGAAGCCCGCGCTCGATCTCGCTCCATTCATGCCCGGTGCGCCCGCTTGCGGAACGCGGATTGACGACAGCGAACGCGCTCACGGCGCACTCACCACAAGCGAATTGGTCACCGTGTCGATTTCGCGGGCGCGTCGCGGCGCATCCCAGTTCAATTCCGCCGCCATGAGATCGGCTGTGCGCGCCAGAACGTCGGCCGCGGGCCTGCCCAACTGGCCGATGCCCGTGCGCCGCGTCACCACATCGGAAAGCGTCAGCGCCATCTCCTCGCGGATCGCAAACAAGACCTGTGCCCCGATATCGCCGGTGACGCCCAGCGGTTGGCGAAGCTCGGGCCGGTTGCCCGCTTCCGCCAACATGGCATCGAGCCGGGTGCCATACATGCGCGTGAGGTGATCGATACCATCCAGATCGCGATGGGCGCGCTTCTGCGCCGCGCTGAAGTCTTCTATGCGGTCGATCGCGCCGCCGGGAAGCCGCGTGGTCTTGGTTGCGCAAGGCGCAGCCGAACCCAGCTTCGCGCCCAGCGTGTCCACGATCTTCTGCGCCAGATCGCGCGAGGTCGTCCACTTGCCGCCGATAGCGGAATACAGGCCTTCGACACCATCTTCCTTGTGGTCGATCAGTTCGGCACGGCGGCTCGCATCATAGGTGTCGCCAGACCCCTCATCCACCAGCGGGCGCAAACCGGCATAGGAATGGATCACGTCGCTGCGCTTCAGCTTGGCGGCGGGCATCTCGGCATTGATGAAGCCCAGGAATTCCGCGATGTCTTCTTCCGTCACATGCACGCTGTCGGGATCGCCGGTGAACGCCGTGTCGGTGGTGCCGAGGATCGTGTGGCCGCGCCACGGCAGGATGAAGAAATGGCCGCCATTGGCCGCAACCGTCAGCGCCGATTTGCGGCTGACCGGCGGCACGACCAGATGAATGCCCTTGGACCGCAATATCCGGTGCGCCGTCGTCTTGCCGAGCGCCTGATCCAGAAAGATATCGCTCCATGGCCCGGTCGCAACCAGCGTGAGCCTGGCGCGCACATCGAACGCGGCATCGCCCATCGCATCGCGCACGCTGGCGCCTTCGATCTTGCCGTCGCGGATCAGAAGCGAAGTTGCCGCCACATAATTCGCCATCGCCGCGCCATGGGCATCGGCATCGAGCAGGCATTCGAGCGCCAGGCGCTCCGGCGAATACATCTGCGCATCGTAATATTTGAACGCGCCGTCGAAATCCGGGCGTTCCAGCACCGGCTCCTCGGCCAGCGCCACATCGCGCTTCAGCCAGGAATGGCGCGGCAGGCGTTGCGCAGGGTCGTCCAGCCATGTCCGGTCGAACGAAAGCACGTCATAAAGCGTGAGCCCGATACCAAGCGTCGTGCGTTCCTTCGTGCTGCCGCCATGCAGCGGAATGAGAAAAGGCAGCGGTCGCACCAGATGGGGCGCAACGCGCTGCCATACGCGGCGCTCGCGCAGGGATTCCCTAACCAGCCCCAGCTCGAAATTCTTCAGATAGCGCAACCCGCCATGGATCAGCTTGGAATTGTGGGCGCTGGTGGCGCTGGCGAAATCGCCCCGCTCCACAAGCGCCACCTTATACCCGCGCAAGGCGGCATCGCGCGCCACGCAAGCGCCCGTCACCCCGCCGCCGACGATCAGCAGGTCGAAAGTTTCGTTCGCAAGACGGTCGAGATTGCGGCGCATGATCCCCTCTGCCCCACGCTTTCCGGGTGGGGGCATACTTGTCAATACCGTGCGCCCGCCTGCTAGACTTCGCCCCAACAACATTCAGGGAGTGCCCCCATGCCGCAGGTCAAAGCCAACGGTCTCGACCTCGAATATGAAAGTTTCGGCCGCGAAACCGACCCCGCCATCCTGCTGATCATGGGGTTTGCCGCGCAGATGACGATGTGGCCCGTTTCGTTCTGCCAAGGACTGGCCGATCTGGGCTTCCGGGTCATCCGGTTCGACAACCGGGATCACGGCAAATCCACCCATCTGTTCGCGCTTGGCGCGCCCGATCCGCTGGGCGCCATGGCCAAGCTGATGTCCGGCCAGCCCGTGCCGGCAGCACCCTATCAATTGGAAGATATGGCGGCGGATGCCGTGGGCCTGCTTGGTGCGCTGGGCATCGAACACGCCCATATCGTTGGCGCCTCGATGGGCGGAATGATTGCCCAGATCGTTGCCGCCAAACATGGCGCACATACAAAAAGCCTCGTCTCCATCATGTCCACCACCGGCCGCCGCGATCTTCCGCCCGGCAAACCCGAGGCGATGACCGCCCTCACCATGCCGCCCGCCAGCGACAGCCGCGAAGATCGCATCGCCGCGGGAAAGCGCGTCTGGCGCGCGCTGGGAAGCCCCGGCTATCCGCCAACCGAAGCGGAGCTTGATTATGTCGTCCAGCGGGAGGTCGATCGCGTGCCGTTCGAACCCACAGGTGCCGCCCGCCAATTGTTCGCCATCGTCGTGGCCGAACCGCGCAACGAGATATTGAAGAACGTGCATTGCCCCGCACTGGTGCTGCATGGGGCCGACGATCCGGTCATTCCGGCTGAGGGCGGCAAGGATACGGCGGCCAGCATTCCGGGCGCGCAGCTCGTGATCGTGCCGGGCATGGCGCATGATTTCAGCGAGGCGCTGGTGCCGGTCTATCTCAAACATGTCGGCGGCTTCATCGCGTCCGTCGAAAACGCGAAGGCGGCCTAGAGATGAAGATCCGCGCCAATGACACCGAACTCGAATATGAGGTGGGCGGCCCCGAAAACGGCACGCCGTTCCTTTTCATCAACGGCTTCGGCACGCAGATGACATCGTGGCCGCAAGCTTTTTGGGACGAGCTGGCAAAAGCCGGTTTCCGCGTGATCCGTTTCGACAACCGCGATGTCGGCCTTTCGCAGAAATGGGATGGTATCGTGCCCGATATCCGCGAGGCGATGAAAACCGCGCGCGCTGGCGGCAAGCCCGATGTGCCCTACACGCTGAACGAAATGGCGGCGGATGCCGCAGGCCTGCTCGATGCGCTGGGTGTAAAAAGCGCGCATATATCAGGCGCCTCGATGGGCGGCATGATCGCGCAACTTGTGGCGCTCAACCATCCCGAGAAAGCGCGCTCGCTGATTTCGATTTTCTCGACCACCAGCGACCCATCGCTGCCTCCTTCCAGCAAGGAAGCCGCCGAAGCGCTGACCGCGCGCCCGGCTTCAAACGATCGCGAAACAGTCGTCGCCCATTCGGTGAAGAACCGCAGGGCCTATGCCTCGACAGCGTGGCCATTCGACGAAGAACATTGGAAGGGTGTGGCGGGCCGGGCCTATGACCGCGCCTTCTATCCCGAAGGCACCATCCGCCAATATGCGGCGATCATGGCAAGCCCGCCGCGCACCGAGCGGCTGAAATCGCTGAAGCTGCCCACCCTGGTGCTGCATGGCTCGGTCGACACGCTGATCCGCCCCGCCGCCGGCCGGCATACTGCCGACTGCATAGCAGGTTCGGAATTTCACGAGATCGAAGGCTGGGGGCACGACATGCCGCCCCAGGCGATCCCAATGGTCACCGGGCTGATCGTGCCGTTCGTGGAAAAAGTGGAAGCGAAAAGGAAAGCTGCGGCCTGAAACGCAAGATTACTTAATCTTGCCTTCCTTGAAGGTCACATGCTTGCGCAGCACCGGGTCATACTTCTTGATCGAGAACTTCTCGGTCATGGTGCGGGTGTTCTTCTTGGCGACATAGAAAAAGCCCGTGCCGCCCTCGCTGTTGAGACGGATCTTTGCGGTGGTCGGTTTGGCCATAACGGGACTCCTAGGTCGAAGGGGGCGTAACCTAGTCAGGGCGCGCCCGATGTCAAGCAAGGCCCCGAAACTCGATTTTCTGGAACAAAAACAAACTCATATCGTCATCCCCCGGCTTGTCCGGGGGACCCATTTTCAGTCTTTTGCCAGAAAAATTGGATCACCCGCATAAAGCGGACGATGACGATAACGGCGCCTACAAATAGTCCAGACTCGGCCTGTTGTTGCGGAAGCGGAAGAACGGCACGCTCCTCGCCTCGCCCGGCTTTGTCACGCGGGCTTCCACCTCGTCGATCATGCGGCGCGTGATGGTCGGCAGGTCCTGGGCGCGGGCTTCCTCGAAGGTGAGCCAGCAGGGCTCCAGCAATTCATCGCTTTCCGCGGCCTCAAGCGCGTGGCCGATATGGGCGGCATCGGCCATGAAGAAGCGCGCATCGAACCGGCGCGTGCGATTGGGCGGGGTGATGGCGCGGGCGATGAATTCCAGCCGGTCGAGGCGCGGCATCAGGCCATGCGCGAAGAATCGTTTCCAGGCTTGCGTCTTGGTGCGTGGAATATTCTCTGCGCGCTCGCCAAGGATGATGCCGGTCTCTTCAAACGTTTCGCGAATGGCTGCGAGCGCCAAACCCTTTGCGCGCGATGGCGTTGTATCGCCGGTCAGCTTCGCAAGCACATCGGGCCGCAATTCGCTTCCCACCATCACCCGTTGATCGCCGGGATCGACGCGCCCGCCGGGAAACACAAATTTCCCCGCCATGAACGCCATGCCCTGATGCCGCCTGCCCATCAACACGCGCGCCGCACCGCCTTCGCGCTTCACGAGGATCAGCGTGGCCGCATCCTTCGGGCGCAAGGCGCCGGCAACGATCTTCTCGTCATCGGGATCGAATATGGGCGTGCTCAACCCGGACGCCTCCCGCGTTTCTTCTTCCGCTCATCGAGCTTCTTGCGATTTCCCCATGGCGTCTTGGGCTTGTTCGATTTCTCAACCGGCGCATTCGCACCGCCAAGCTCGAACCGCAATCCGCCTGTAAGCGGCGCGGCTTCAACAAGGCGCACGGGAAGAATGTCGCCCAGCCCATATTTGGTTCCGGTGCGATCGCCGATCAGGGCGTGCTTGCGTTCGTCATGGCGGAAATATTCTACGCCCAGCGAACGCGCGGGCACCAGCCCTTCCGCGCCTGTTTCCGGCAGGCGCACAAACAATCCGAACCTGGTCACGCCGGTGACGCGCGCATCGAATGTGGCCCCAACGCGATCTTCCATATAGGCCGCGACATAGCGGTCGGTGGAATCGCGCTCCGCCGCCATCGCGCGGCGCTCCGTCATCGAAATGTGTTCGGCAATCTGGGCGAGCTTGCCCGCCTCGCCATCGGTGAGCCCATCCTTGCCCGCACGGATGGCGCGGATCAGCGCGCGATGCACGATAAGATCGGCATAACGCCGGATCGGCGAAGTGAAATGCGCGTAGTGCGAGAGGTTCAACCCGAAATGGCCGATATTGTCCGGCGAATAGATCGCCTGCGCCTGGCTGCGCAACGTCACGTCGTTCAGCACATCGACATGCGGCGTGCCCTTTGCCTTTTCCAGGATGCGGTTGAACACACCGGGCTTGACCACCTGCCCCTTGGCGAATGGCATATTCAGCGTGCGCAGGAAATCGGAATAGGAAAACAGCTTCTCCTTCGAAGGCTGCTCGTGCACGCGCAGGATCAACGGCACGCGTGCCTTTTCCAGCGCTTCGGCGGCAGCCACATTGGCCTGGATCATGAATTCTTCGATCAGCCGCATGGATTCCAGCCGCTCGCGATAGGCGATGGATTTCACCTTGCCGTCTTCGCCGATCACGATGCGCCGTTCCGGCAGATCGAGGTTCAGCGGATCGCGCACATCGCGCGCCTTGGCAAGCGCCTGATAGGCGCGCCATAGGGGCGTCAGCGCCGTGCGCGCGATTTCCGCATTGTCCGCATCGGGTGTGCCGTCGAATGCGCGTTGTGCCTGCGCATAGGTGAGGCTCGCCGCAGAGCGCATGATGCCGCGCAGGAATTCATGGTGCCGTTTGTGTCCGTTCTGGTCGAACACCATGCGAACGGCGAGGCACGCCCGATCCTCGCCCACATGCAGCGAACAAAGATCGGCCGACAAAACCTCCGGCAGCATCGGCACCACGCGATCGGGGAAATAGGCCGAGTTGCCGCGATTGTAAGCCTCGCGATCGAGCGCCGAACCCGGCGTCACATAATGGGCCACATCGGCAATGGCGACGATGGCGATATGCCCGCCCGGATTCTTCGGATCGTCATCCGGCCCGGCCCACACGGCATCGTCGTGATCGCGCGCATCTTCGGGGTCGATGGTGACAAGCGGAATGGCGCGCAAATCTTCGCGCCCGCGTGCATCGACAGGTTTGGCGGCAGCTGCTTCCGCAAGCGTATCCGCCGGAAATTCGGTGGGAATGCCGTGCGCGTGAATGGCGATCAGGCTGACGGCCTTGGGCGCATCCAGATTGCCCAGCCGCTCGATAACCCGCGCGCGCGGCAATCCGGAAGAACGCCCCGAAAGCGGTTCGGCCAGCACCAGCTCGTTCGCGCTCGCGCCACCGCGATCGTTTGGCGCGACCATGAATTCGAACTTCGTCTTGCGGTCGATGGGAATGATGCGCCCATCTTTCGCGCCGTGGCGATAAACGCCCAGCACCTTGTGCACGCTCGCACCCAGCCGCTTAATGATGCGCGCTTCGTAACCATCCTCCACCTTGGAAAGGCGCGCGAGCACGCGCTCGCCCTTGCCCGGTGCATCGCCTTCGCGGCCCGGCATCACGATGATGTTCGGTGGCGGGCCTTCGTCTTCCCATTTCTGCGGGCTGGCGAGAAGTTCGCCGTCATTGTCCTGTCCGGTGATTTCCAGCACCAGCACATCGGGCATCGCACCGGCCTTGGTGAAGGCGCGTTTGCCGCCGCGTTTGATTTCGCCGTCCTGTTCCAGTTCCCGCAAGATGCGTTTCAGGGCGATGCGATCGCCGCCATGTACGCCCAGAATGCGCGCGAGATCGCGCTTGGTTGCCTTGGGTTCACGCGCCAACGCCGCGAGCACACTTTCCTTGGTGATCGTCGGGCTTGGCGTGTTGTGAGGTTTTTTGTTCAATTCTCTTCTTTCAATTGGAAATACCAATACACCAATCCTGTCATAGCCCGCGAATGCGGGCTACCCAGGTGATGGTATATCGGCCGTTTGGAGTTTGTATCACCCGGTTGGCCCGCATTCGCGGACCGGGACAATTCAGGGTGACGGTGGTTACTCAGCAGCGATCTTCTTTGGTTTCGCCGCCTTTGGCTTGGCCTTCGGCTTTGCTTTTGCCGCAGGTTTTGCGGCCGCTTCCTTTTTCGGTGCCGCGGCCTTGGCCTTTTTGGCGGGCTTTTTCTTGCCGCCCTTGGCCGCGCGCGCAGCCAGCCATTCGACCGCCTGTTCCATCGTCACCGATGTCGGTTCGATGCCTTCGGGAATGGTCGCGTTGGTCGTGCCGTCGCTCACGTAAGGCCCGTAGCGGCCTTTCAACACCTTCACCGGCGCGCCGCCTTCGGGATGCGCGCCAAGATCCTTCAGCGATTCCGCCTGACGGCGGCCTTTGCCCTTCGCCTTGCGTTCGGCAAGCAAGGTCACGGCGCGGTTGATGCCGACATCGAACACTTCTTCGGCGGATTCGAGCGACGCATATTGTCCATCGCTCGCCACATAAGGCCCAAAGCGGCCGAAATTCGCGGTGATCGGTTTGCCGGTTTCGGGATGCAGCCCCACTTCGCGCGGCAAAGACAAAAGCTTCAGCGCATATTCAAGTTCAACGCTATCCGGGCTCATCCCTTTCGGAATACCGGAGCGCGCAGGCTTCTCGCCATCGCCGCGTTGTACATAAGGCCCGAAGCGCCCGACCTTCAGATCAATCTGTTCACCCGTCACCGGATCGACGCCCAGCACGCGCGGCGCGGCATCGCCTTCGTCACCCGGCTTCGCACCAAGCCTGCGCGTGAATCGGCATTCGGGATAATTCGTGCAGCCGATGAACGCGCCGAAGCGGCCCAGCTTCAAATTCAACCGCCCATCGCCGCAGGAGGGGCACACGCGCGGGTCCGCGCCATCCGCGCCCTTGGGGAAGATGTGCGGCTCGAGCAGCGCATCGAGCGTGGTGATGACCTGCGAGATCTTCAGGTCTTTGGTCTCGCCGATGGCGGCGGAGAACCCGGTCCAGAATTCGCGCAGCAGATCTTTCCATTTCAGCGTTCCCGCCGAAACTTCATCGAGCTTTTCTTCGAGGTCTGCGGTGAAACCGTATTCCACATAATGCGAGAAGAAGCTCGAAAGGAACGCGGTGACGATGCGGCCCTTGTCTTCGGGAATGAACCGGTTGCGGTCCATCTTCACATAGGCGCGGTCGCGCAGCACCGAAAGGATAGTGGCATAGGTCGAGGGCCGTCCGATGCCCAGTTCTTCCAGCTTGCGCACAAGGCTCGCTTCGGAATAGCGCGGCGGCGGTTCGGTGAAATGCTGTTCCGGCGAAACCTTTTCCAGCTTGGCGGGATCGCCTTCCTTCACGCGCGGAAGTTTCGCGCCGTCTTCATCGGTGTCGTCGTCCTTGCCTTCCTGGTAAAGCGTCAGGAAGCCATCGAACAACATCATGCTGCCGGTGGCGCGCAAGGTGATCTGCTTGTCGGCGGAAATCGCATCGACCGTGGTGCGCTCAAGTTCCGCGCTTTCCATCTGGCTGGCGACGGCGCGCTTCCAGATCAGCTCATAAAGTTTTGCCTGATCGGCATCGAGCGCGCGCGAAACATCATCGGGCGTGCGCGCGAAGCTTGTGGGGCGAATGGCTTCATGGGCTTCCTGCGCGTTCTTCGCCTTGCTGGTATAGACGCGCGGCTGGGCGGGCAGATAGCGCGCGCCATAGCGTTCGCCGATGGTCTGGCGTGCATCGGCAATGCCCTCGCCCGCCATCTGGATGCCGTCGGTACGCATATAGGTGATGAGACCCACCGTCTCGCCGCCGATATCGACACCTTCGTAAAGCTGTTGGGCGATCTGCATGGTGCGCTTGGCCGCGAAGCCGAGCTTGCGGGAAGCTTCCTGCTGCAAGGTCGAGGTGATGAAGGCCGGCGCCGGATTGCGCTTGACGGGCTTGCTTTCGACGCTGCCGATGGAAAATTTCTGCGCCTTGATCGCATCGACCGCGCGCGTTGCCTCCGCTTCGCTGCCCAGCGAAAGCTTGTCGAGCTTCTTGCCGTCCAGATGCGTCAGGTGCGCGCTTAGCGAACCTTCCGGCACGCTGAGATCGGCATCGATGCTCCAATATTCCTGGGTCTTGAACGCCTCGATCTCGATCTCGCGTTCGCAGACCAGGCGCAGCGCCACCGATTGCACGCGCCCAGCGGATTTCGCGCCGGGCAGCTTGCGCCACAGCACGGGGGAAAGCGTGAAGCCGACCAGATAATCGAGCGCGCGGCGCGCCAGATAGGCATCGACCAGTTCTTCGTTGATCGCGCGGGGGTGTGCGATGGCTTCGAGCACGGCGTTCTTGGTCACCGCGTTGAACACCACGCGCTCGACCGGAATCTTGCCCAGCACCTTCTTCTGCTTGAGCACTTCCAGAACGTGCCAGGAAATCGCCTCGCCTTCCCGATCGGGGTCGGTGGCCAGGATCAGCTTGTCCGCGCCCTTCAGCGCATCGGCGATATCCTTGATCCGCTTCTGGGCGCGGGTATCGACTTCCCATTCCATGGAGAAGTCGTTGTCCGGCTTTACCGAGCCGTCTTTCGACGGCAGGTCGCGGATATGGCCGAAGCTGGCCAGCACCTTGTAGCCGGAGCCAAGGTACTTGTTGATGGTCTTGGCCTTGGCCGGGGATTCGACGACGAGAACATTCATCTGGGGAACTGGGTACTCTCTGACGGGGCTGGAGGGCGCACCTTATAAATAGGCATTCCCCTGCAAAACGGCGCGGACACTGATGGACTGTATCGCCCCCTGTCAACGCGAGAGGGGCATGTATACTACCTTAAGTAGTTAAATTCCCCAATTTTCACTGTGAATGTAACTATAAGTTGCAATTGGCTGGGGAATATTGTAGTTAATAAAAGACAGTTCTTCAGGTGTAACTCCCATGAGCCACGGCTGCCGACATGAATCAACCGCTTCGCCATACCCCGCCGCCCTCCGCCGATATCTCCCCCGCCGAAAGTGCCCGCTACACGCGTGACATGCTCGGCCAGTTGAAGGCCATCGCCGAAGAACAGGGGCACAATGTTCTGGCCCACCTTCTGGCTTTGGCCTCGCTGGAGGCAGGGGCGCTTACAAAGCAGCGCTAGGCCCAGCCGACCCTGTTGCCCGCATCGCGGGCGAGGCGCCCGGCCAGTTCGAGTTCCAGAAGCACAGCCTGAACGATTGCCGGGGGTGCGCCGACACGGCGGATGAGTTCATCCAGCTCGACCGGTGCGGGGCCCAGCGCCTCTTCCACTTTCGCGCGAATGCGATCGGCCTGCGCTTCCAATGCCGCCGGATCGGGGGGCGAGAACAGTTCGCCCGTTCCCGGCGGATCGGCAAATCCGCGCCCGAGGATGGGCCGCAACGCCGTCAACACATCTTCGGCGCTTTCTGTAAGCGTTGCACCTTCGCGGATGAGCCGGTTGGTGCCCTTTGCGCGCGGATCGAGCGGCGAACCGGGCACGGCAAAGATTTCGCGCCCCTGCTCCAGCGCATAATTCGCGGTGATGAGCGAGCCCGAACCTTCCGCCGCCTCCACGATCACCACACCGCGCGCGATGCCCGAGATGATGCGGTTGCGCCGCGGGAAATGCCGCGCAAGCGGCGCCACGCCAAACGGAACTTCCGAAACCACCGCGCCTTCGGCGCAGATACGCCGGTAAAGCGCCTGATGTTCCGGCGGGTAAACCACATCCACCCCGCCCGCCAGCACCGCGGCCGTGCCCCCGCCAAGCGAACCTTCATGGGCCGCCGCATCCACGCCGCGCGCAAGCCCTGAAACCACCAGCAATCCTGCTTGCGAAAGATCGCGCGCGATGGTCTCGGCGAATTTGCGCCCAAGAGCCGATGCATTGCGCGCCCCCACAATGGCCACAGCATCGCGCGCCAGAAGCGGCACATGCCCGATCATCTGAATCACCGGCGGCGGTGCATCCAGCGCTGCCAGCCCAGGGGGAAATTCCGGCTCGCAGCAGGCAATCATCCGCCCGCCCGCACGCGCCAGCGCATCGAGTTCGGCTTTCGCATCGGCCTCCGCCGGAACGCGCACAGCTTCGCCGCCCCCGCCGCGGCGCATCATGCGCGGTACATTTTCGAGGGCGCCTTGCGCCGAACCGAAGCGTTCCAGCAATGCCTTGAATGTCACCGGCCCGACATTGGGTGTGCGGGCAAGCCTTAGCCACGCGCGGCGTTCGCTATCGCCGAGCGCTCTGCTAGCCGGCATCCAGAGATCCTTCGTCGTCCAGGATTTCGGCCTCCGCTTGCGCTTTTTCGCCTATGCGGGGTTCGGTGCGCGAAAGGATGCGCGCGATATTATCGCGATGGGTGATGAAGATGATGATCGTGAGCAACGCGGTGAAGGCCGCCAGATAGCTTCCCTGAAAAACCCACACATAGATGGGTGCGAGCAATGCCGCGATCAGGGCCGCAAGCGAAGACATCTTCCAAATTTGCGCGGCGATGCCCCAGGTCGCGGCAACCAGAACGCCAACCGGCCATGTCACCGCGAACATGATGCCAAGGAACGTCGCCACGCCCTTGCCGCCCCTGAAGCGCAGCCAGAACGGAAACAGATGCCCCAGCATCGCGCCCAAACCGGCAAGCGGCGCGGAATACCAGAAATGCGGCGCGCGCAGCATGATCCAGAATGCGAGAAATCCCTTGGCCGCATCGCAGATCAGGGTTGCCGCCGCCGCCCAGCGATTGCCGGTGCGCAAAACATTCGTCGCCCCGATATTGCCGGAGCCGATCTGGCGGATGTCACCCTCGCCCGCGAGCCGCGTGAAAATCACGCCGAACGGTATCGAGCCGATGAGATATCCAAGCCCCAATGCCGCCAGCGCGATGGTCCACTGCCCGCCCAGCATCGCCCAGTAGAAGTGCTTCACGGTTTCGATCATGGCGTCCGCTTCTCTTTGGAGCTGTCGAAAACACAAACGCCGCCCACATAGGTCGCGCGCACGCGCCCCTGGAACTTGCGCCCGTCGAACGCCGTGTTCTTCGCGCGCGAATGCAGCTTATCGGCATCCACCACAAACGGCTCGCCCGGATCGAACAGGATCACATCGGCGGCGGCGCCCTTGGCCAGCCTGCCGCTTTCTAGCCCAAGGATGCGCGCGGGCGAGGATGTCAGCGCGGCCAGCACATGGCCCAGCGTGGCCTCGCCATTGTGATGCACGCCGAGCGCCACGGGCAGCAGCGTTTCCAATCCCACCGTGCCGAAAGCCGCCTGCGCGAAGGGCTGGCGCTTGGTATCGGCGGCTTGCGGATCGTGGCTCGAAACGATCACGTCGATGGTGCCGTTGGCGACGCCTTCGTTCATCGCCGCGCGATCGTCTTCCGAGCGCAGCGGCGGCTTCACCTTGCGGAAGGTGTAATACGATCCGACATCGAGTTCGTTCAGCGCCAGATGATGGGCGGAAACCCCGCAGGTGACGCGCAAACCACGCGCCTTCGCCGCCGCAATCGCATCGAGCGAGGCGCGCGCCGAAATCTGGCCGAAATGATATCGCACACCCGTCATCTCCACGAGGCGGATGTCACGCTCCACGATCAAGGTCTCGGCCATGGAAGGCGCGGCGGGAATGCCCAGCCGCATCGCATATTCGCCCTCGTTCATCGCCGTGCCTTCGCAAAGCGAGGGGTCTTCCGCATGGCCGACGACAAGCGCACCGAAGGTCGAAGCGTATGCCAGCGCCCGGCGCAACACGCGCGCATTGGCGATGGACCTGTCGCCATCGGTGAAGGCAACCGCGCCCGCTTCGAGCAGCAGCCCGATTTCGGTCATCACCTCGCCGCCGAGATGCTTGGTCAGCGCCGCCATCGGCACCACGCGCACACTGGCGGTTGCCGCCGCGCGCCGCTTGATGAAATCCACCAGCGAAGGCTCATCGATCACCGGATCGGTGTTGGGCATGACGACCATGGTCGTCACCCCGCCAGCGGCTGCCGCCCGGCTTGCGGATTCCAGCGTCTCGCGATGTTCGCTGCCGGGTTCGCCGGTGAACACGCGCATGTCGATCAGGCCGGGCGAAAGCACCAGCCCCTTGCAATCGATCACTTCGGGATCGTTCGCATCGGCATCGTTGAAAAGGCGCGGGCCCACATCGGCGATCTTGCCGTTCTCGATCAACAGGCCGCCGCGCGCATCGAGATTGCTCGCGGGGTCGATCAGGCGTGCATTGCGGAAGGCGAGCCGTTTTGTCATGGCGCGTTCTTCCCTTCGCGCGGAAGGCCGCGCGCCAGCGCATCCAGCACCGCCATGCGAATGGCGACGCCCATTTCCACCTGTTCCTGGATCACGCTCACTTCAATGTCGTCGGCGACTTCGGAGTCGATCTCCACGCCCCGGTTCATCGGGCCGGGATGCATGACCAGCGCGCCCGGCTTGGCGAGTTTCAGCTTCTCGCGATCGAGCCCATAGAAGCGGAAATATTCCCGCGTCGAAGGCACGAAGGCGCCCGCCATCCGCTCAAGCTGGAGCCGCAGCATCATCACGATGTCCACGCCCTTCAAACCTTCGCGCATGTCATGGAATATCTCGACGCCGAAACGATCGGCGGTGCCGGGCAGAAGCGTGCGCGGCGCGATCAGCCGCACCCGCGCGCCCATCTTGGAAAGCAGGTGAATGTTCGAGCGCGCCACCCGGCTGTGCAGAACATCGCCGCAGATCGCCACCACCAACCCCTCGAACCCGCCGCGCCGCCGCCGGATGGTCAGCGCATCGAGCAAGGCCTGGGTGGGATGTTCATGGCTGCCATCGCCCGCATTCACCACGCAGCAATCCAGTTGCCGCGAGAGCAATTCGGCAGCGCCGGAGTCCTGATGGCGCACCACCAGAATATCGGGCCGCATCGCGTTCAGCGTGGTCGCCGTATCGATCAGCGTTTCGCCCTTGGAGACCGAGGAGGTCTTCACGCTCATATTGAGCACGTCGGCCCCCAGCCGCTTGCCCGCCAGCTCGAACGAGCTTTGCGTGCGGGTGGAGGCTTCGAAGAACAGATTGATGAGAGTGCGCCCGCGCAGGACATCGCTTTTCTTGTTCACGGCGCGGTTCTGGGAAACGTAGGTCTCGGCCAGATCGAGCAACGCCGTGATCTCCGCCGGCGAAACGGCGTCGATGCCAAGCAGATGGCCTGTCTGGAGGATGGGCGCGAGTGTGTTTGGCGCGGTCATTAAAGCCCGGCTTATAGGAGGGGGCATGGAACCAAGCAAGCGCCCCGGTGGAAAGACTTATTTCGTGGCTAACGCGGCCGCCACGGCCTTGGCCGCCGCCGTCACCGCTTCATGGGCCTGGGGCAGCACGGCCTGCATATAGATAAAGTCGTGAATAAGGTCGGGATAATCCGCCACCGTGACGGCCAACCCTGCCCCGCGCAGCTTTTCGGCATAGCGCAGCCCCTCGTCATGCAGCGGGTCGTGCCCCGCCAGCATCACATAGCCATTGGGCAAACCGGACACATCTTCGGCCAGAAGCGGCGAGGCCTTGGGATCGGCGCGGTCTTCCGCCTTGGGCGCATAGCTGTCGTAAAACCATTGGAGCGTTCTGGTCTCCAGGAAATAGCCTTCGGCGAAGTCATGGAGCGAAGGGGTGTCGCCGCCGATCTCCGTCACCGGGAACATCAGAAGCTGGAACCCCACATGCGGCGCGCCCGCGGCCTTGGCCATCTGCGCCACGGATGCGGCAAGCCCCGCGCCCGCCGAATCACCGCCCACCGCAATCCGGTTGGGGTCCACGCCCAGTTGGGCGGCATTGGCTTCGATCCATGTCACGGCGGCAAACGCATCGTCCACCGCCGCCGGAAACGGCTCCTCCGGCGCGCGGCGGTAATCCACCGCGATCACCTTGAGCGAGCCTTCATTGGCGAACATCCGGCAAAGCCCATCATGGGTTTCAAGATCGCCGATCACCCAGCCGCCGCCATGGAAGAACACAAGCGTTGGCTGCGCATCGCTACCCGCCGCCACCGGCGCATAGACGCGCGCCGCGATATCGCCGCCGGGGCCGGGAATAAGAATGTTCTCGGTCTTGCCGATGGGAACATCCTTCGGCCCCACCAGGTTCATCATCGCGACGAACATCTCGCGCGCCTGTGCGGGCGTGAGATCCCACATTGGCGGCGCAGGTTGAGCATTGAGCTGGTCGAGAAACGCCTGGACCAGCGGATCGAGCGGCATACCATTCCCCGGCAAGATTGTTGCCGATGATTTGAACGGGTTAGGCGCGTTCGCGCAAGCGGCTTAGTGAAGGGTGATAGGCGCGTCCGGATCGAGGCGCTGGGTCACGATGTCGTCCAGCAGGACCGCCAGCAACTGCCAGAACTCCGCGCGATCCGTGGCGCCCTGGGCATCGAACGAGGCCACGGCCCGGCGCGCATATTCCAGCGCCATCAGCCCGTGTTCGTTGGCGAGATCCGCCGCCAGCCTGTAAAGATCGTCGGTTGACATGCCTCACCCTGCACCCGGCAGGGTAAGCACCCGGTTAATGCCCGGCGGCCTTGGCAATCAAAGCCTTTTCGGCCTGTGTCGAACGCCGCCCCAAAGCCGCGTTGCGCAAGGGAAAACGCCCAAAACGAACAATCGTGTCGCGATGGCCGAGCGCGAAGGGATAGTTCGTGCTCGCCGTGCCCAGCCGCTGCGCGATCAGCTTCACGCAAAGATCCTGGTCATCCAGCTTTTCCGAATGCATGAACGGCAGATAGAAAAACGCGCGCGCCGCCTGCCCAAACGCCAGATCATATCCCCGCGCCAAAGCCCGCCGCGCCACCTCGCGCGCCAACCCATCGGTCGCAAACGCATCGGCCTTCCCGCGAAACATGTTGCGCGGAAACTGATCCACCAAAATCAGAAGCCCGAGCGCGCCTTGCGCAGAATCCTCCCACTCGGAAAGTTTTCCAGCCCGCGCTTGCCGCCACAACGCCTCGAACCGCGCACGGATTTCCGCATCCAGCTTGGGATCAACCGCAAACCATTTCTTCTCGCCCACACCAAGCCAGAATTGAATGATGTCGTTGGGAGTCATCATATCTCTTCACCCTCCCCCTGAGGGAGGGTCGCGCTCACCCAACCTCAATCACATCATCCGCCACCGACGCGGCAAACAGCTTGTCCACCAGCTCGTGCCGCCGTTCCATCGTCGCGCGCTGGTTGACGTAGCCCTTGTCGGTGATCTCGTTGCCGTCGATGGAAGGCGGCTCCGTCAGCAGGATCACGCGCTTGACGCGCGACGATGTCCCCGGATTGGCCTTGTTGTATTCGGCAAACTTCTCGGCAACGAACGCGCGCACCTTGGGATGCGCCACAATGGCCGCCGGTCCCGATAGCGAAGGATCGCCCGCGATCTCTTTCGCCGCCGCGATATTGGGCCATGCGAGCAGACCCACAAACGGCTTGTCCTGCCCGCACACCACGCAATCCTGCACCAGCGGCGACACGGCATTCACCGCCTGCGCCCGGAGCGTGCCGACCGAAACCCATGTGCCGGAATCCAGCTTGAAATCCTCGGTCACGCGCCCGTCGAACACCAGGCCCTTCTCGGGATCGTTCTCATCCACAAACTTCGCCGCATCGCCGAGGCAATAATAGCCTTCCTCATCGAACGCCTTCTCGGTGAGATCGGGGCGGTTGAGATAACCCGGTGTCACCGTCGGCCCCTTCACGCGCACTTCGAGCTTCTTGCCATTGGGCACCAACTTCAAAGTGATGCCAGGCAGCGGCAGGCCCACAAGCCCCACCCGCTCCGTCAGCCAATGCACAACCGTGATGCCTTGCGTCTCTGTCGCGCCATACATGGTGGTGAGCGGAATACGCATTCCGGTCGAGGCAATCGCCAGCGCCTGAAAGCGTTCGTAGATGTCCTGTGATAGCGTTGCCCCGCCATAGGCCACATATTTCATCTTGGCGAAAAACCTGTCGCGCAGATCGGCGTCGCGCTCCATCGCATCGGCGAGCCAGCCAAACGCGATGGGCGCGGAGCCAAACACCAGCGGCGAAATCTCGCGCAGGTTGCGGATTGTCTCGTCAAACATCCCCGGCAATGGCTTTCCTGCATCGAGGTGAATCGTACCGCCCGCATTCAGGCTTCCGTTGAAGCTGATATTGCCCGCCGAGATGTGGTTCCAGGGCATCCACTCGAGCCCTTGCGGGATTTCATTCGGATCGGGCTCCTCTGTGCGCAACGCTTCCTGGGCCGCCACCACCGCCACCATCATCAGATGCGTCTGCACCACGCCCTTGGGCATTCCGGTGGAGCCGGAGGTAAAAAGATATTTCGCGACCGTGCCATGATCGATCTTCGCCATCGACGCGGTAACATCTTTCGGCTTCGTCGCCACCAACTCGTCGAACGAAGTCGTCTTGCGGTTCGGGATCGGCATCGCGGTCACAACTTCGGTGTCCGCACCCGCAATCGCCGCAATCGCGCGGGCATAAAACGGCCCCTGCTCCGCGAAGATCATCTTCGGCTTTGTCGTTTCGAACACATGTTTCAGCTTGCCGTGATCGCCCGACATCAGCGAATAGGCGACCGATACCGGCGCCACCGGCACCTGCGCCTTCATCGCGCCCAGCATCATCACCGCGTGCCTGATCGAATTGCCCGAGAGCACCATGAGCGGCGCATCCTGCCCCATGCCGCGATCCAGCAGCGCCTGCGCCACCGCATCGGCCTGCCGGTTCGCCTCGCCATAGGTGATGTAGCGCCAGTCTCCCGTGCGCCCATCCGGCAGCGGCGTGCGCTCGCCGATGAAGTTGCGCTCGGGGTGCAAGGCGGCGCGTTCCTCGAAAAGATGGGCGATGGAACGGTGCATCTGCCCCATCGGATGGCGGGAACTTATGTAGGTGGTCCCATCCGCCTTGCGCGTGACATCCACCGAGGCCGGTTTCATCGGCAACGGCTTGAATGGCGGCAGATCAGTTTTCATTTGGATATTCATGGGCTTATCCTCCTGATCGCGAACCACACTTCGCAATCGTTATTATCTGTATATTCCCCTTCGCGCTGGTATAATGTCGGCCAAGCCAAGGGGTGCGCGCATGCGCGGCAATAGCGTCCTGCTCATCATCGGCGGCGGCATCGCCGCCTACAAGAGCCTTGAACTGATCCGCCGTCTGCGGGAGCGCGGCGCCCATGTTCGCGCCATTCTCACCCGTGCGGGCGCAGAATTCGTGACGCCGCTCTCGGTCTCGGCGTTGACCGGCGAAAAGGTTTTCCAGGATCTCTTCAACCTCACCGACGAAGCCGAGATGGGCCACATCCAACTCTCGCGCGCGGCAGACATTGTGGTCGTCGCCCCCGCCACCGCTGACCTGATGGCCAAACTCGCAAACGGCCACGCCAACGATCTGGCTTCCACAGCATTGCTCGCCACCGACAAGCGCGTGCTGATGGCGCCCGCCATGAATGTTCGGATGTGGAACCACCCGGCAACCCAGCGAAACCTGAAAACCCTGCAAGCCGATGGCACGATCTTCGTCGGCCCCAACGATGGCGAAATGGCGTGCGGCGAATTCGGCCCCGGCCGCATGGCCGAACCGAATGAAATCGCCGACGCCATCGAACGCGCGCTCGCGCAAAAATCGCAAGGCCCGCTTTCCGGGTTCAAGGCGCTGGTCACCGCGGGCCCCACCCACGAACCGATGGACCCGGTGCGTTTCATCGCCAACCGTTCCTCCGGCAAGCAGGGCTATGCCATCGCCAACGCATTGGCGCTCGCAGGCGCGGACACGACACTCGTTTCCGGCCCCGTGGAGATCGCAGCCCCCCGTCAGGTAAAATTGCTGAAGGTGGAAACCGCGCGCGAGATGCTGGCCGCCTGTGAATCGGCATTGCCGGTGGATGTCGCCGTCTTCACGGCGGCGGTTGCCGACTGGCGCCCGGAAACCGCCGCCAACAACAAGATCAAGAAAACCGAAGATGGCGCGATCCCGGCGGTCAAGCTGACGCCGAACCCCGATATCCTCGCCACCCTTTCAAAAGCCAACAACCGCCCTGCCCTTGTGGTGGGCTTCGCCGCCGAAACCGAAAATGTGATCGCACACGCGCAAGCCAAGCGCGCGCGAAAGGGCTGCGACTGGATCATCGCCAACGATGTGTCGCCCGGCACCGGCATCATGGGCGGCGACCGCAATCAGGTGCACCTCATCACCGCGCAGGCCACCGAAAGCTGGCCCGATCTCGACAAATCCGAAGTGGGCACAAGGCTCGCCGCGCGTATCGCACAAACATTGAAGGGCAAAGCCGCCTGATGCAGATCTCCATCCAACGCCTGCCGCACGCCCATGACCTACCGCTGCCCGCCTACGCGACGGAGGGCTCCGCCGGCATGGATCTCGTCGCCGCCACGGAAATGGATTTCGAACTGAAGGCCGGCGCGCGCGCCGCCATTCCCTGCGGCATCGCGATTGCGCTGCCCGCCGGATATGAAGCACAGGTGCGCCCGCGTTCGGGGCTGGCGCTGAACCACGGCGTCACCGTGCTCAACGCGCCCGGCACCGTGGACAGCGATTATCGCGGAGAGATCAAGGCGATCCTCGTCAATCTCGGCGACAAATCCTTTTCCATTTCGCGCGGCATGAAGATCGCGCAAATGGTGATCGCGCGCCATGAACGCGCGGTGCTTTTGGAAACGTCCGAGCTAACCCAGACCGTTCGCGGTTCAGGCGGCTTCGGCTCAACCGGACTGAAGATTGCATAATGTTGAAATTGTCCCGCAAAACCCAGCTCGCACTAGAAGCCGTGATCGATATCGCGTTCAACGCGCGCCCCGAACCCGTGCAGGCCAAGGAAATCACCTCGCGCCAGGGCGTGCCGCAGCGCTATCTCGAACAGGTGATGCAGCAATTGGTGCGCGCCGGAATCCTCAAAGGCGTGCGCGGCCCCCGCGGCGGTTATCGCCTCGCAAAGGAACGCCGCCGCATCACGGTGGGCGAAGTCGTGCGCGTGGCCGAGAGCATTGACGATGGCGAGAACGATGGCGCCGATGCCCGCTCCGATCTCGGCGCGCGCATCGTGACGCCGCTGATCCAATCGCTTCAGGATGAGGTGATGACGCGGCTCGATGCGATTTCCATCGAAGACCTTTGCCAACGCGCCCGGACCGCAGGCGTCGATTGCGGCGGCCGCTCGACCGCTGACTTCACGATATAACAGGACAGGAGAACACCATGACCGACCTTCCCAAAGTTCCCGCCAAACATGCTCCGGGCCGCGGCCGCATCTACGATTCCATCACGCAGACCATCGGCGACACGCCGCTGGTGCGCCTTGCGCGCATGCCCAAGGATGCGGGCGTGAAAGCCGATATCCTGCTCAAGCTCGAATTCTTCAACCCGATCTCCAGCGTGAAAGATCGCATCGGCGTTGCCATGGTGGAAACGTTGGAACAGCAGGGCATCATCTCGCCGGGAAAATCCACGCTCGTCGAACCCACCTCCGGCAACACCGGCATTGCGCTGGCATTCGTCGCCGCCGCGAAAGGCTATCGCCTCATCCTGGTGATGCCGGATTCCATGTCGCTCGAACGGCGCAAGATGCTGCTGCTGCTGGGCGCGGAACTGGTGCTCACCGAAGCCTCGAAAGGCATGAAAGGCGCCATCGCCAAGGCGCAGGAAATCATCGCGGCCACACCTGGCGCGGTGATGCCCCAGCAATTCGAAAATCCTGCCAACCCTGCGATCCACCGCAGCACCACAGCGGAAGAAATCTGGAACGACACCGATGGCAAGGTCGATGTCGTGATCTCCGGCGTTGGCACCGGCGGCACGATTTCCGGCGTCGGCGAAGTTTTGAAAGCGCGCAAGCCGAGCGTGAAGATGATCGCGCTCGAACCCGAAGATTCCCCCGTGCTCTCCGGCGGCGCGCCCGGCCCGCACAAGATTCAGGGCCTTGGCGCAGGCTTCGTACCCGCGATCCTCGACCGCAAGGTGATCGACGAGATCATCACCATCTCCAACGAAACCTCGTTCGAAACCGCGCGCAAGGTTGCGCGCCTCGAAGGCATTCCGGTGGGCATCTCATCGGGTGCAGCAATCGCCGCCGCGCTCGAAGTGGGTGCGCGCCCCGAAATGGCCGGCAAGATGATCGTGACCATCATCCCCTCCTTCGCCGAACGCTATCTCTCGACCGCGTTGTTCGAAGGTTTGTAAGAACTCTTTACCCTCCCCTTGGGGGAGGGTCGAAAAATCCTTTCAGATTTTTCGGGGAGGGGTCTGACGGTTGTGGCATTGACCCCGCCCCGAAATTTGCTGCCGCAAATTATCGACCCTCCCTCAAGGGGAGGGTAAGAGGTCTCATATGTGCGGCAAGTTCATCCAGATGAAAGACTGGGAGGCGATGGTTGAGCTGGCAGAGCTCATCCAGAGCGCCGCCGCAGGCCTCACCGAAACCGTCACGCCGATGCGCGTCGCGAGCGTCATCCGCCTGAACGCGGCAGGGCAACGCGAAGTCGCCCGCATGCGCTGGGGCTTTGTGCCGGCAAATGCGCGCGATCAGAACATCGGCACGCAATTCATCCACGCCCGCGCCGAGACCATCGAAGAAAAACCCACCTACCGCGATGCCTTCTTCAACCGCCGTGGGCTTGTGATCGTGCGCAGCTTCAACGAAGGCCGCGAAATAACCCCCACCAAAACCGAGCAGCACGTCATCACCGCGCGCGACGGCACACCGCTTGCCATCGCCGTGATCTGGGAACGCTGGTCGAAGATGCCGCTCGAATCCTTCGCCATGGTCACCACCGCCGCCAATGCGTTGATCGGAACCATCACCGATCGCATGCCCGCCGTGATCGCGCCCGAGGATTGGCCGAAATGGCTGGGCGAAGAACAGGCAAGCGTCGATGATCTAAAGGCGATCCTCAAACCCTTCGAAGGCGATTGGGAAATGGAATCGGCTGCCCGCGCCAAAAGCCCCGCACCGAAGAAACCGAGCGCCCAACAGGAATTGTTCTAGGCGAGCGTCAGCTGCCACGAAACGCCGAACCTGTCATCGCACCAGCCAAACCTGCGGCTGAAGCCATAATCGCCAAGCGGCATCAACACCTGCCCGCCCTCCGAGAGCTTCGCGAAAAGATCGTCGATCTCCGCTTCGCTTTCGCAATTCACGAAAAGCGAGATTGAAGGGGTGAAGCTGAAACCATGCTTCACCGGGCTGTCTATGCACATGAAATCTTGCCCGTTGAGGGAAAAGATCGCGCGGACAATGGAACCTTCCGCCCCCGGTCCATCGGGGCCATAACGCTCAACTTCGGTCACGCCCGACCCCGCAAACAGCGAAGTGTAGAAGTTCATCGCTTCCTCGGCCTTGCCCTCGAACATCAGGAAGGTGGTGATCTTCTGAGTCATGTTGTCACTCCGTTCGATAACAAATGGCACAATTCCCAGAAAGGTCAGCCAAAACAAGGCAGATGAAAAAAGTTTGGCTTTTTCTGTCGAACACCGGGAATTCTGCCTTATACTTGGGACAGATTGAAACGAAAGAAGAGGATTGACATGAAGCTGTATTATTCCCCCGCCGCCTGCTCGCTCTCCCCGCATATCGTGGCCGAAGAAGCCGGCATCGCGCTCGATCTCGTGCGCGTGGACCTGAAGGCCCACAAGACGGCGGATGGCGAGGATTTCTACAACGTCAATCCGAAGGGCTATGTGCCCGCGCTGAAGCTGGATAGCGGCGAAATGCTCACCGAAGGCCCGGCCATCGTGCAATATCTGGCCGATCAGAAGCCCGCGGCCAATCTCTTGCCGAAGGAAGGCACCACCGCGCGCTATCACGCCATCGAATGGCTCGGCTTCATCAATTCCGAGTTGCACAAGACGTTTGGCCCGCTGTTTGGCGGCCAGCTTTCGCCGGATGCGCAGAAGGCAACCAAGGAAAAGATCGTCAAGCGCTTCGAATATGTCGAGAGCCAGCTCAAGGGCGATTATCTGATGGGCGGGCAGTTCACCGCGCCGGACGCCTATATGTTCGTGATGCTGAACTGGGCGCGCTTCATGCAGATAGATGTTTCATCGCTGCCGAAGCTGACGGCCTATTTCGCCCGCATCGGCGCGCGGCCGAAAGTGCAGGCGGCGCTGAAGGCCGAAGGTCTGGGCTAAACCGGCCCCAGCACTTCGTCGAACAAATCGTGCATCGCCTTCCAGGCACGTTTGTCCGTAGACTGATCATATTTGAAACCGGCGACGCCAAGCGCGTCGACATCCGGATTGGTGAAGCTGTGCCCCGCGCGACCATAAACAATCATCTGCCAATCCGCCCCGCCCTCGCGCATCTCCTTCACAAAGGCATCGCGCTGTTCGACTGGAATGATCGGATCGCGATCACCGATCATGACCAGCACCTTGGCCTTGATGTTCTTCGCGTCCTGCGGCGCGGTGGTGGCAAGCCCGGAGTGAAACCCCACCACGCAGCCCACATTCGCGCCGCTGCGCGCCAGTTCGAGAACGGTCGTTCCGCCGAAGCAGAAGCCAATAGCGCCGGTGCGCCCGGGATCGACATTGGGCTGCGCCTTGAGAAGATCGAGCGCCGCATTCGCCCGCTTGCGGAACGTCGGCAAATCGGCGGAGAGCGACGAGACAAAGCTCATCGCATGCGCCATGTCGCGCACAGCCTCCCCGAACAGATCCATCGCGAACGCGACATAGCCCGCTTCCGCCAGCATCCGCGCCCGCGCCTTGGGATGCTCGGTCATCCCGCCCGCCTCATAGGCAACAAGAATGCCGGGCACCTTGCGCCCGTTGGATCCATCGGCCAAGTAACCGGTGAAAGTCTTGCCATCAATTTCGTAGGCGATCTCGCGCGTTTCCATGCTGCGTCTCCAAATATGTTTCTATCGATGCGAAAGAATGCCGCCCAGAACATCGGGGCGATCCGTGCAAATCGCATCCAGCCGAACAGAAAGTGTGCGCATATCCGCCGGGTTGTCGACCGTCCACGCACCGACCTTGAGGCCCAGCGCCCGCGCTTCGGCAACCGCTACTTCCGTGGCATCGGTATAGGTGGGAAACCACCCATCGCCGCCTGCCGCCTTGATCGCGCGCAAGATCGAGCCCCCATACTTCACCGCGTCGAACCCTCCGGCCCAGGGCGAGATCCCTTCCTTCGCCCAATAGCGTATCGCGGCAAGCGCCGGCTCGGCGGGCGGATCGCTCTCGGGCGGCGGGGGCCCTTCGCCGAACCAGCTTTGGTCCAGCGTCGTGAACCAGCATTGCGCCGCAGGTTCGATCTTCTTCACTTGCAGCAACCCGGGCCAATCGAAGCCCACAAAGATCGTATGCTGCAAATAGCCATGCGCCTTCAGAACAGCGACCGTCGCCTCCGCCAATGCTTCGGGTGCGGCCGAGACCGCGCGCTCTGCGAAGGATGTTTTCAGCTCGACGAACAACGTAAATGGCTTCTTCGACATCTTGGAAACGGCAACGACTTCGGAGAGAAGTGGAATCCGTTCGCCATCCATCGGCAGAAGATCGGGGTGGTTGCGCGCATAATCCGTCCCCGGGTCGGCGCGGCCGATGTCATACGCGCGCAATTCCGCAAAACTGAGATCCTTGATCCGCGGTGTGGGGCGCGACAGCCAGTTGCCTTCGAGGTTGCGGCAAATTTCGGTCTTCAGCCGATAATCGTGAAAAACGATCACCTCGCCATCGCGGCTGAGTTGAACGTCAAGTTCCGCGCCGTCAGCGCCAAGCGAAACCGCTTTGCGGAAAGCCGCCAGCGAATTCTCCGGCCAAAGAGCCGCGCCGCCACGATGGGCAATGTTCAGGCAAGCCATGCGATCTGCAAATTGCGATTCCGCCCCATGGTAGGACGAAACCTCGCACAGTGCGAAGCAGGGCTAATTCAGCACGCGCGCGCCACCGATCGTTGCGAGGCGCGGCAAAAGCTGGGTAATGAAATTTCCCCGCCCCGGCCGAGGCGCCTGCTCAATCGGGCGGCTGAACCGGGCGGGCCAGTCATAATAAAAGAGCCCGGACAGTATCCAGGGCGTTTCGCGATCCGGGGCCAGAACAGGCAAGGCCACGATTTCGAAATGCAGCACCGGATAGGTATCAACCGTTGCCTTTACTTCTACCACGCAGGGCTGCCTGGTGCGCAGCAAAGTCCGCATGTCCTCGCGCTGGGCCTCGAAGGCGCTCCGCTCGAACAATTCCGAAAGCTTGCTGCCGGAGATATCGCGCCCGAAGCGCCGCAACAAAGACGTGCCCGCAAGGCGCGCGCGGAAGTCCCTCCCCCCATCCAGCGGCTCATAGACCACCAGATGGCTCATCACGCGGGCAAGGGCGCGCGAAGGCACATCCTTTCCGATCACGAAACCGCCTTCGTCGTTGCGCTCCCGCCAACATACGAACAGATGTCTTGCGTCATAGTGGGACGGTTCGCGCATGACGGTGAAAACTTCCTGGAAGCCCGCCGCATTCGCGTTCACATCTCCCCAAACGAGACCAAGTGCTTGCATAAGGGGTTCCTCGCGAAATTGTGGGAATCATCCGGATCCGCATCAACAATGCAGCCGACAACGCCGCTCATTCGGATGCCCGGCGCCCAATGGTTCTACCACGCGCAAGCTCCCATTTACGTACCGTCTTTTCAAATGCGCGCCGCATTCGAGTCAATATTCGGTGCATCGGTACCGAACATTTTTCCGAAAATTTTTCTCGAATGCGGCGCGAACTATCGGCGCTTGCTACTTCGATGCTTCCTCGCGCGGCCGGTTCTTGCCGATAAAGCCAAACATGTGTCCGGCAACATTGCGCATCTGGATTTCTTCGGAGCCTTCGGTGATGCGGTAGCGGCGATGGTGGCGATAGATGTGCTCGAATTGCTTGTGGCGCGAATACCCCATGCCGCCATGAACCTGCATCGCCCAATCGGCCGCGTTGCAGACAAGGCGGTTGCCGCGATAGTTGCACATCGAAACCTTGTCAGAGAGATAGAGCTGGATCTCCGGGCCGGTCATGCGGTCCATCTCCCAGGCGGTGCGATAAATCAGCCAGCGCACCATTTCCGCTTCGGTTTGCAATTCCACCAACGGCCACTGGATCGCTTGATTTCGCGACAGCGGCTTGCCGAAAGGCTTGCGGAAATTTGCATAGTCGACGCTCTCGTTGATGCAATATTGAGCAGCGCCGACGCCGCTTGCCGCCTGGCGGATGCGGTTTTCATGCACAAAGTGGCGCGCAAGCACGAGCCCATTGTCCACCGGCCCAAACGCGGCACTTTCAGGCACCCAGACATTGGTGAAGGAAACGCGCGCGTGGTCCGTCGGCATGTTGAAGGTCCACATATATTCTTCGATCTTCACGCCCTCCGCGTCCATCGGAACGATCAGGCAAGTGAGACCGCGCGCATCTCCATCCGCCCCGCTTGTCCGGCAGAACACCATGTCATGCGTTGCCATGTGCACGCCGGTGTTCCACATCTTGGCGCCGTTGATGCGCCAGCCATTTCCTTCCTTCACCGCGCGGGTTTCCATCCACGTCGCATCGGATCCGTGATTGGGCTCTGTCAGGCCGAAGGCTATGCGCGTTTTTCCCGACAGCATTCCGGGCAACAACGTCTTCTTTTGCTCATCCGTCCCGAAATCGCGGAACATCAATATTTGCGGAAAATTGCCAACGACGGACGATTCATTCTGCAAATCGTTGTGGAGGCCCAGTCCCATTGCCGCCAGGTGTTCGCGGATCACCGCCATTGCAAGATTGCCGATATTCTTGCCGCCAAATTCTTCCGGCAGCGCCAGCCGCAGGAACCCGGCCTTGTCAGCCCGGCGGCGCATTTCGCCAAGGAGATCCTCCCATTCCTTGCGCGGCAGCCCACCATGTTCGAAATCGGTGCGGGCCCATTCACGGCGATGATCGAAGAACCGGTTGTTATCGTCTTGTTCTTGCAGGGGTTTGATTTCGCGGTCGATAAAATCATCGATCCGTATCAAGAGGTCGGTGACATTCTTGGGAATAGTGAAGTCCATGGTCGTTCCTCCAATGTTAGCGAGACAAGTTTAGCGCCGATCTGTGGGCGGCATGCAACAGCGCGCGCGAGATTGCGCAGGCCTGCTTGACTTCGATTTTGGGCAGGCGTACCCACGTTTCCGTCTGCGGGCATGGGGCCCTCGGACCGCGTAGCGAGACCAAGAATGCAGAGCAGCCCGTGCATGGTTCGCGGCACCGCACCTTCCGATCCGTCGGAAGGCGGCAAGGCCGCATTCGCTCGTGAGGAGAACGCCGCGTAAATCTGCGCCACGTTCTGAAAGTCCACCCCTCCCGAGCCCGGAAAGCTTCGGAGGGGATTTTTGTATCTGCCGTTCGAATGTGTCACCGGGCCGGGCTAATAAAGAAAAGTCCGTGTCATGGCAGAAGTTTTGGAATTCGACGTCGCAACCGCCGGTGAACTTGTAGAGGGTTCAGGCCCGGAAGCCTGGGCAAAGGAAGCGCGCCAGCTTTTGAGGCTGGCGGGCCCGCTCGTCATCACCCAGCTGGCACAAATGATCGTGATGACGACCGACATCGTCATGTTGAGCCGCTATGGCGAAACTTCGCTTGCGAGCGCGGGGCTCGGCAACACAGTGTTCTTCCTGTGCTGGCTGATCGGAACCGGCCCCGCAGCGGCCGTATCGCCGATGATCGCGCATATCCTGGGAGCGCAGCCTAAAGACCGCGCCAATGTGCGCGGAGTCGTGCGCATGGGGCTATGGTCGGTTCTCGCGCTTTCCTTGCCGCTCGCAGTGCTTTTGCTATGCACCAAGCCCCTGCTGATCATGCTCGGCCAAAAGCCTGAACTCGCAGTGGGAGCAAGCCAGTTCGTGTTCCCGCTGTGCTTCGGCCTGCCCTTCGCGTTGGGCTTCCAGGTGCTGCGCAACTACGCGACCGCGCTGAACCGGCCCAACACCTCGCTGATCGTGATGGGGCTCACCGTTTTCTTCAACGCGGTGGGTGATTATGCGCTCATCTTCGGCCATTTCGGCGCGCCGCGGCTTGGTCTGGTCGGCTCGGGCATTGCGAGCGCATGTTCCTATGGATTCAGCTTCTTTGCGATGGTTGTTGTCGTTTATGCGACGCCCACTTTGCGGAAGTATCGCATGTTCCGACGCTTCCAGCGGATGGACTGGCCGAAACTGGCAGAACTGTTCAAGCTTGGTATCCCGATCGGGTTGACGATGATCTTCGAGGCGATGTTGTTCAATGCCTCGATGCTCATCATGGGCACGTTCGGAACGGAATATGTCGCGGCTCATCAGATCGCGCTCAACGTGGCTTCTATCACCTTCATGGTGCCGCTCGGCATCGCGCTTGCGGCGACCGTGCGCGTGGGGTTGGCGGCAGGCGCCGGCGATCAGGCTGGCGTGCGGCGTGCTGGGTACACGGCGATGATCATCGGCACCGGGTTCATGACGGTGTGCGCGGTGGTGATCGGGCTGTTCCCTCACACCATTGCGGGGCTCTACTTCGCGCCGACGCCGCACAATGTTCAGGTGATCTCGCTTGTCGTGAGTTTCCTTTATCTGGTGGCCGCGTTTCAGGTGTTCGATGGCCTTCAGGTGGTCGGTGCGCTCACCTTGCGCGGCCTCAAGGATGCCCGGGCGCCCATGTGGATCGCCGGCGCCTGCTATTGGCTCGCCGGATTTCCGGTTTGCTACCTGCTGGGCGTGACGTTCGACATGAAGGGTCTGGGTATATGGATCGGGCTCGCCTTTGCCTTGCTGATGGCGGCGGTGGCGATGTGCGCCCGGTTTCGTTACCTGACCCGGGATCGCTAGGGGTTGCCGACGGTTAGCCGGAGCGAGGCGGCCGCCTGTTCCCTCTTGGGAAGTTCTCAATGGGGGAGTAGGATAGCTCCGTTCCGGGGAATCTGAGGGTGTCCATGCGGACGTTCGGTTTAGTCATTTTCGGCGGTGCGCTGCTTGTAGCGGCGCCTGCTTTCGCGTCAGGCATCGGCCCGCAGGCCCGCATGAACTTGCCCACGACGGCAAATGAAACTGGCGCGGGCGAAATCCACTCGGCAAAGCCCGGTGACTCGATCGACATCGCTTGCGCCGCATTGGCCACGAACCCCGGCGCGGATGTGCGCGTGGTGCTCATGCTGGCGCCAGTCTCGGGCGAAACGAATACGGGTTATCGCAAGCTGATGGCCACGAACGAGGAAGTCGGCAAAAATTCCGTGCGCTTCCGTGTGCCGGATACGGCGGGGCTCGAAAACCACACCGTACACCTGAAGGTCTATGTGGTGGGCGACAAGGGCTCGCAAAGTTGCGATGCCGGCCTGATGAAGATCGTCTGATCTAAAGCAACGTAACCGCGATCACACCCAACGCGCCTGCCGCGATCCATATCGCGGCGCGCACATGGCGCGTGCGTTGAAGCTGGGCTTCGGCAATGGCGCGAGCGGTGTCCGGATGCAGGCGTAGCCCCCCCTCCCCCAACATGGCGGATATGTTTTCGGTGTTGCGCACGAATTGCGGAAGGCTCTGTGCGAGCTTGCCCAATGCGCCGAATCCAACGGCTGCTTCACGCAGCCTCGCCTCGGGCCCCATTTGCTCCATCATCCAGTTTTCCATCACGGGGCGTGAGGCTTCCCAGATGTCGAAATCCGGATCGAGCCCACGCGCCACGCCCTCGACCACCATCATGGTCTTCTGCAGCAGCACCAGTTGCGGCTGCAACTGCATGTCGAAGCGCCGTGTCGTGTCAAACAATTGCTGAAGAAGCCGGGCCATCGAAACGTCGCGTGCCATGCGCCCGAACACGGGCTCGCCCACCGCGCGCAACGCCTGCGCGAAGGTATCGATGGGATGGTGCGGCGGCACAAAGCCGTGTTCGTAATGCACCTCCGCGATGCGCCGATAGTCCCGGGCAAGAAACCCGGCCAGCGTTTCGGCCATAAAGCGGCGCATCGGCGGATCCAGGCGCCCCATGATGCCGAAATCGACCGCCACCAGACGCCCAGCCTCGTCGACGAACAGATTTCCCTGGTGCATATCGGCGTGAAAGAAACCATCGCGCAAAGATTGCATCAGAAAGGAACGCACCACCGTCAGCGCAAGTTTCTTCGGATCGTGTCCTGCCGCTTCCAACGCGGCATTGTCACGAATCGGAGTGCCGTCGATCCATTCCGTGGTCAGCACGTTTTCCTGCGTGCGATTCCAATCGACAGCCGGAACCCGAAAATTGAGATCGTTACGCGTACGCTCCGCCAATTCGGAAGCGGCCGCTGCCTCCATGCGCAGATCGAGCTCGAGCGCCGTGGATGTCGCAAGCGTCTCCACAACCGCCCTCGGCCGCAACCGGCGTGCTTCGCGCGAGAACTTCTCGGCAATGCGCGCGGCGAAGGCGAAGGCAGAAACGTCCGCCATGAACTCTTCCGCGACGCCAGGCCGCAAAATTTTCACGGCAACGCGGCGCGGCGGATCGTCGGTCGTTTCGGCTTGATGCACCTGCGCAATCGAGGCCGCAGCGATGGGATCGGAAAAAGACGAGAACGCCTGCTCGAGCGGCATGCCCAACGCCTCGGCAACAGCAGCTTTTGCGATGGGCATTGGAAAGGGCGGCAGCCTGTCTTGCAGGGATGCCAACGCGACAGCAACATCGCCACCCACCACGTCCGGACGTGTCGCAAGGACCTGACCCAATTTGATGTAAGCAGGCCCGAGACTCTCGAATGCTTTTGCCAGGCGTATTCCCGGCGCGCCTTCTTCTCGTGCTTTTCGCCCACCACCGAAAATCCAGCGGGCGAATTTCAGGGACACCGGCATTCGATCGGTGAATTCCTTGGGCAACAGCGCATCGTGACGCGCAAGCGTGCGGGCCGCGTGCCACAAACGTCCGATGTCTGCCAGCGCACGTAGCATCAGATCCGCCAGCCCGAATGCATTGCGGCGATGCCACCCATGAAATTGCGCACCTTCACCCGCGAAAGGCCTGCATTCTCGATCATTCTGGCGAACTGCGCCTGAGCGGGGAACTTCCGGATGCTTTCGGCAAGGTAACGATAGGCATCGGCATCACCAGCCACCATCTGCCCGATGCGGGGCAAAACGGAAAAGGAATATCGCTCGTAGAGCGCGTCGAGGATGGGGGCCTCGACCTTGCTGAATTCAAGGCACAGAAAGCGCCCCCCTGGCCTGAGCACGCGGCGGGCTTCGGCCAGAGCCTTGTCTATATGGGTCACGTTTCGGATGCCGAAGGCGATCGTATAGGCGTCCACACTTGCATCAGGCATGGGCAGGCATTCGGCGTTGCCGCACACCCAGCGGATCACACCCGCGCCCAATACGTCGCTGCGCTTCAAACCTTCATTCAACATCGCAGCATTGATATCGCAGATGACGATCTCGGCCTCGCCACCTTTTGCCTTCGCGCGTCTGGCGATCCGCACGGCAATGTCGCCAGTGCCTCCCGCCACATCGAGCACGCGCATGCCGGGTTGCGGATTGAGCCAATCGACGAAGGCATCCTTCCAAAGCCGGTGAACGCCCCCACTCATCAGGTCGTTCATCAGGTCGTAGCGGTTGGCCACCGAGGTGAACACCTCGCCGACGAGTTCTTCCTTTTGGTCCTCGGGTACCTCGCGGAAGCCGAAGGAGGCGGTTTTGTTTGGCACGGTCATGGGCCGTGACCTTACACCACTGTCCCGCCCGCCCGCGATGCGGCAGCATTGCCGGCAGGAGAGCCAGATGCCCGAATTGCCCGAGGTCGAGACCGTCCGAATGGGTCTCGAACCCGTCTTTGATGGACATACCTTCACCAAGGTCGTCACCCGGCGGGGCGACCTGCGCCGCCCCTTCCCGCCCGACTTCGCCAAGCGGCTAACCGGGCGCAAGGTGAAGCGGCTGTGGCGCCGCGCCAAATATCTGCTGGCGGACCTCGATAATGAAGAAACGCTCGTCGTCCATTTGGGCATGAGCGGGCGCATGGCGGTTTATGCCGAAGGTAAGGGCCGTGAACTCGGCATCTATGCGCATGAGGCGGCCCATCCCGAGGCAGGCCATGGCAAACACGATCATGTGGTCTTCGAAACAGACGCCCCCGCGCTGGTTGTCTTTTCCGATCACCGCCGCTTCGGGCTGATGACGCTGATCGAAAGCAGCAAACTGAGCGAAGATCCGCTGTTCAAAGGGCTGGGGCCCGAACCCCTGTCGAAGGATTTTGGCCCCGCCGTTCTAAAAGAAGCGCTCAAAGGCAAGCGGACACCGATCAAATCGGCCCTGCTGGATCAACGTGTCGTGGCGGGGTTGGGCAATATCTATGTATGTGAGGCACTATTTCTTGCGCGCATCTCCCCCAAACGGCTTGCTTCAAAAGTTCAGACCGACAAAATCCCTGCGCTGGTCGATCATATCAAGGCTGTGCTGAAAGCAGCGATCAAGGCAGGCGGATCAAGCCTGCGCGACCACGCCCGCACCGACGGCAGCCTTGGCGAATTCCAGCACCGATTCCTCGTTTATGATCGCGAGGGCAAGCCCTGTCCCGGCCCCAATTGCAAAGGAACAATCAAACGCATCGTGCAGGCAGGACGGTCAACCTTCTATTGCCCGACCTGCCAGAAGTAGCAGAATTGCGTGCTGTCCCGCCATTTCTCCTCCTGCGCTTCACTGGTTTCCATCAAGCCACGTCGTTCGTCAGCGCATCCCACGTCTCTTGGGCGCGGGACGTTCTTATCATGCAGCCGCACGCGGATCGGGCAACGCCTCGCCGGTTTCGAGGAACGTTTTGAGGCTTGCGAGGACCATCGGCCACCCGCCGGAGACGGCGGTAATCAACGCCGAATCCTCAGTGTCGCTTTCGTGGGTGACCGTCAGTTTGATCACAGAGCCCGCTTTTTCAATCGTATAAGTCATGCGCGAATGACCTTCCGCGCGTGCCGCGGCGTGATGTTCATGGTGCCATGAGATCACCAGCTTGTGCGGGCGATCGGCTTCGAGGATCTTGCCGCTATCCCAGGTCTCGCCTTTGGAATCGACCATCGCCCAAGATGATCCTTCGCGCCATTCGGAATCCTGATGCATTCCGAACCAGTACAATTTCACGAATTCGGCTTTGGTCAACGCATCCCACAGCTTGTCGGCAGTGGTGCGAATGTAGGTGACGTGGACGAATTTTGACTTGCTCATTTTTGCAGCTCCTTGATGTAGTCCTGCATCGCTTTCGGGGGTGAAGGGGGATCGGCCTTGAACATTTTTCCCGTTTCGAGAACCGATTTGAGCCCACTCAGGATCAACGGCCATCCAGAACGCCCGCCTTCGAGCAGGCGCGCATCGATCGGCTCCGGATGTTCCTCCGTCATCGTGAAGCGCACGACGCCATCCCCTGCCCGCTCTATTCTGTAAGAGACGATGCTGTCCGGCGGGTGACGCAGTTCCGCAATCCAATCCACGCGCCATGTGAAGCGCACAAAATGCGGCGGATCGCATTCGAGTATCCTGCCCTGTACGTCGACCTTACCGTCCGGCGTGCGATAGATGATGTCGCCGCCGGCCTTCCAATCGGATTCCACGGTGTGGCCGAAGAAATACAGTTTGGTGAATGCCGCGGTGGTAATCGCCTCCCAGCATTTCTCCGGCGTCGTCGCGATATAGGTGATGTAGATTGTGCTCTCGGTGGTGAGCCTGGCCATGGTTTCTCTCAGCGCTTGTGCTTGGTAACGTCGATGGCCTTGCCGGTTTCAAGCAGTGTCTTCAGGCTCGAAAGCACCAATGGCCAGCCGCCAGAAATGCCGCGCAGCATGTCGGATTCCGGTTCAAGCTCATCGTGCGTGACAGTGAGCCTCACATCCTCGTCGGAACGTTCTATATCGAATGTGACGCGCGAGGTTTTGGCAGGGTCGTTCAGTGAGTTCGGTGAAGCCCAGCTTATGACCAGCCTTTTGGGCGCTGAGACTTCGATGACCTTGCCCGCGATATCGGCCGTCTTCGCAGCGTCAAACCGCTGATGTTCCCATGCCGAGCCGGGCTTCCAGTCAGACGCATTGTGATGGTTCCAGTATTGCCGCGTCACCTCTGGGTTGATCAAAGCATCCCATACTTTTTCCGGTGTGCTGCGTATGTAGGTCACATAAACGAATTTTGCCTTGTTCATTTGTTATCTCCTTCCAATGCCTGTTTGAGCGCCGAAAGTGCCGCCAGCCGCGTGCGCTCGTATTTGCCGATCCAGCGTTCGGCGATCTCGTTGATGGGAACGGGGTTGAGGTAATGAAGCTTCTCGCGGCCGCGCCATTGCACAACCACAAGACTGGCCTCCTCCAGAATGTTCAGATGCTTCGCAACGGCTTGCCGTGACATATCCATCTCTTCGCAAAGCTCGTTCAGCGTCTGCCCATTGCGGGCATGAAGGCGATCGAGAAGGCGTCTGCGCCCCTCGTCGGCCAATGCCTTGAACACAGCGTCTACAGTCATGCCTGCTTATATGCAACCATTTGGTTGCATGTCAAGCCCTGTGCGAAATCGCAGTCATGAGTCGGATCCAAATCACGTCCGCAATCGGCATCGACGAGAGTGAAATCGAGGAAAGCTTCATCCAGTCGAGCGGCCCCGGCGGGCAGAACGTCAACAAAGTTGCAACCGCGGTGCAGCTTCGCTTTGACGTGGCGAATTCCACACTACCGCCGGACGTTCGTGCGCGGCTTATGCGGCTTGCCGGGCAGCGGCTGACCAAAGACGGTGTGTTGGTTCTGACGGCGCGCCAGTATCGCTTGCAACAGCGCAACCGCGAGGATGCCCGCACACGTCTGTTCGAAATGATCCGTGCCGCGAGCATTGCCCCGAAAAAGCGCAAACCCACCCGCCCCACCAAGGCAAGCAAGGAACGCCGCCTCGTTGGGAAAAAGGTCACCTCGCAGCGCAAACAGATGCGCGCCAAACAATTCGATGATTGAGCTTTGCCACCTATGGAGTTTCACATGACCTATCAGAACATCCTCACCGCGATCGAAGGCCGCGTCGGCGTTATTACGCTCAACCGCCCGAAGGCGCTCAATGCACTGAATGCGGAATTGCTGGGCGAAGTCGCGCAAGCCATGGAAACATGGGATCGCGACGATGCTATCGGCTGCATCGTTTTGACAGGCTCGGAGCGAGCTTTCGCCGCTGGTGCGGATATCAAGGAGATGGCGCCGCAATCCTACATGGACATGTTCAAGTCCAACTTCTTTGCCGAGACCAATGACCGGATATCGAACATCCGCAAGCCCGTTATCGCCGCCGTAGCGGGCTGGGCGCTGGGGGGCGGGTGCGAGCTGGCCATGCTGTGTGATTTCATCATCGCGGCCGACACCGCCAAATTCGGTCAGCCGGAGATCAATCTGGGCGTCATGCCGGGCATCGGCGGTACGCAACGCCTCACCCGCTATGTCGGCAAGTCCAAGGCCATGGAAATGTGCCTCACTGGGCGCAACATGGATGCGGCGGAGGCCGAACGGGCCGGCCTGGTTTCGCGTGTGGTACCGGCGGCGGAGCTGATTGGCGAGGCCATGAAGGCAGCGCAGGCCATTGCCGAGAAGTCCCTGCCCATCGCGATGATGACCAAGGAGACCGTGAACCGGGCCTACGAGACCACCCTGTCGGAAGGCATCCGGTTCGAACGCCGCGTATTCCACGCCATGTTCGCCACCGAGGACCAGAAAGAAGGGATGGCGGCCTTCTCGGAAAAGCGCAAACCCGGCTTCAAGAACCGATAGAATTGACCCCAAAGCGGGGTCGGGCTATACGCGCGGCCTCTTTAGACTCTCAAGGACGACCCATGCCCAATATCGCCTCGGCCAAGAAGCGCGTGCGCACAACCAAGAAGCGTACCGAAATCAACCATGCGCGCAAAAGCCGTATCCGCAGCTACACCCGCAAAGTCGAGGAAGCCATTGCTTCCGGCGACAAAAAAGCCGCTTCCGCGGCCCTGAAGGCGGCCGAGCCGGAAATCATGCGCGGCGTGTCCAAAGGAGTTATCCACAAGAACACCGGTGCTCGGAAAGTCTCTAGACTGACGAAGCGCGTGAGCAAGCTCGGCGCCTGACAACCCCCGCCAAGACTTGAATGATTCGTTTTTATGACGGGCCCGGACAATGTTCGGGCCCGTTTTTATTATCCGTAGGCAGAATGTCGCCGAACCGTCACGCTGCTGCGCCGCAAAATGCCAAAGCGTCAGGTTAACCCTCTGATTTTCCCCGATTCATCCGGGGTTCCGATTTTCAGTATACGGTACATAAGGTTATCCCATGCGACCGATTTGGCGCCTTCGCAAAACCGGCCCTGATTCGCAATTCGTTCTCTTGCGATTCGCGCGCGCTTGGGGCTAAGGTCCGGCTCACACGGTGGCTGGACGGGCAGAAAATGTTCAACAAAAACAAAGATGAGCACTGTCTTTTGGGGCTACGCCCCCGGAACCGGCCAATAAATCCCAAGTCTTAATCGACTTATACTTCGAGCATAATTGAAGTGCATTGCGGGCGCGTTGCCCGCTCGGGTTCCTTTTGCGGCCGGGTCAAAGTCCATGTCTCATTCGAATGCTTCCGCGGCTTATGCGGGCGATGTCTCACCGGCCGATGCCTGGGCGATGTTGCAAGGCGAGACCCATGCCCAGGTCGTCGATGTGCGGACCACGGCTGAGTGGAATTTCGTGGGGCTGCCCGATCTCTCGGGCCTGAACCGGGAAGTGCAGCTTGTGGAGTGGCAGAGCTACCCCACCATGGCCGCCAATGGAGATTTCATCGCGCAGTTGAATGCTGCGCAGCCGAACAAGGACGTGCCGATTTTTTTCCTGTGCCGTTCGGGTGCGCGCTCGCGCGCCGCGGCCATCGCGGCGACGCGCGCGGGCTACACACACGCCTACAACATCGCGGGCGGCTTCGAAGGCGACCTCGATACAGAACGTCATCGTGGACACAACAACGGCTGGAAGGCTTCGGGCCTTCCGTGGCGACAATCTTAGAGCGAGGGGAATGGAAAACATGGGGACCGAAAACCGTTTGCGATGACGGGGGTGCTGCGGGGACCAAGCGCAGCGAAGGTGGAAGACCAAAAACAAAACGCCAAAGAGCGGACTAGAACCAAAATGGCACAAAACACGAAGACGACACGACCGGACAGCGGAGCTGCATGGGCGGCGGTGCGCGAAAGAATGCGGCGCGAATTGGGAGAAGCGGTTTTTGAAGCCTGGATAGGGCCTTTGACCCTGGTTTCTTCGGCTGGCGATGAAATAACGATTGGCGCGAGCAAACCTTTCGTGCGTAATTGGGTGGCCAACCACTACGTTGCGCGCATCGAACGTGCGTTTCGGGCCGAAGGCATCGAACCGTCGTCGATTTCCATTGTTCTGGCTCCTGAAAAGCCGCAGGTCGGCGGAGGCGTGATGAGATCTGTTTCGCTGCCGCAAGCACCGGTGAATATCAGCTATCTGCATCCGCAGAGCGAACCGAAAGAAGATGAATCCCGCGGCCTCTGGAACCGGATGCTGCATCCGGCGCAATCGTTCGAAAGCTTTATTCCAGGCCCCGCAAACGAATTCGGGCACAGCGCCGCACGCAGTTTCGCCGAAGGCCAGAACGAAGACCTGGCGCTTCTCTATATCCATGGCGGATTCGGGTTTGGAAAAACCCATCTGCTGAACGCAGCGGCGCTCGAATTCCGCAAGCGCGGAAAACGCACGCTGTTCTTGCGCGCCGAAGACTTCATGCGGCATTTCCTGGGCGCGCTTTATCGCAAGGACACGCTGACCTTCAAGGAAGAGCTGCGCACTGCCGATGTGCTGATCCTGGACGATCTGCAGCACATCTGCCGCTCGAGCGCGACGAGTTCGGAATTCCTCTACACCGTCAACGCGTTGGCAGACCTGCGCCGTCGCGTGGTGATCGCCGCGGACCGTCCGCCGGCCGCCCTCGAAGGGTTGGGCGCGGATATCCGCTCGCGGCTTTCCGGAGGGCTGGTGATCGCGCTCGACAAGCCGGATCGCGAAACACGGCTGCGCATCCTTGAATCGCGGGCTGCGGAATTCACACGCGTGCGGCCGAACGTGGTGCTGCCACGCGAGGTTCTGGAACGCATCTCCGACATGGGCGATACGTCTCCGCGCGAACTCATTGGCGTGATGACCAAGCTCGCGACCTATTGCGATCTCACCAAAAAGCCCGTGACGCTGGACATGGCGGAAGAAGCCATTGGCGCGCGCGGTGGGGTGGGCGTGAAAACCTCGATCGAAGATATCCAGCGCAAAACGGCGGAATTCTACAAGCTCGACATTCGCGACTTCCATTCGCCGCAACGCGCGCGCCGTGTGGCTCGCCCGCGGCAGGTGGCCATGTATCTCGCCCGCCAGCTCACGACGCGCTCGCTACCCGAGATCGGGCGGCGTTTCGGCGGCCGCGATCACACCACCGTGCTTCATGCCTGCCGCCGGATCGAAGCGTTGTGCGCCGAGGATCCGGTGTTCCGGCAGGAGGTCGACTTCCTCAAACAGGTGCTTTCACGGCGGGGAGAGGCCTGAAAAGGGCCTGGGTTCGCGGGGGCGTTTCCCGATGTCTCCGCAAAGCCTCCCAGCTATGCCTTTTCAATGCCTGCTGGTATAGTCTCGTGCTTGAGTCTAGGCCCTCCAGAAACTCAAGCAATTCAGTGGCTTAGCGGGCGCGCAAACGGCGTCCGCAGATGGGGGATTGAAGCACCGGATAGCGAAGCGCGAAACGATGAAAATCAACGTCGAACGGGGTGCCTTTTTGAAGGCGCTCAGCCATGTCCAGAGTGTCGTCGAACGCCGTAACACCATCCCCATCCTCTCGAACGTGATGATCGAGGCAGCGAAGGGGCAATTGAAGCTCACCGCCACCGATCTCGACATCGAGATCGTGGAGGCCCTACCCGCAGACGTGCTGCGCAACGGGGCGGCGACCGCACCCGCGCACATGCTCTACGACATCGTGCGCAAGATGCCCGATGGCGCGCAGGTGCAGGCGGAGCTTCTCACCAGCGAAGGCGGGCGGCTTGCCGTTTCCGCAGGCAGCGTGCGGTTCGAATTGGCCTGCCTGCCGAAAGAAGATTTCCCGCAGATGTCATCGGGCGCCCTGCCCCATCGCTTCCGTATGGCGGCGGATGATCTGAAGCGGCTCGTCGATAAGACAAAGTTCGCGATCTCGACCGAAGAGACACGCTTCTATCTGAATGGCATCTACATCCACGCGACCAAGGACAAGGCCCGCGTACTGCGCGCAGTGGCGACGGATGGTCATCGCCTGGCCCGATATGAACTCGACCTGCCAGATGGCGCGGGCGATATGCCGGGCGTGATCGTGCCGCGCAAGACAGTGGGCGAAGTTCGCCGCCTGCTGGATGATGCCGACGGCGCCATCGAAGTATCGCTTTCGGACACCAAGATACAGTTCAGCTTCAACGGGCTGGAGCTGACATCGAAGCTGATCGACGGCACCTTCCCGGATTATCAGCGCGTGATCCCAGCTTCCAATGACAAATCGCTGCTGCTGGATTCGAAGGACTTCGCCCACGCTGTCGACCGCGTTTCCACGATCTCGGCGGACAAAACACGCGCCGTGAAGCTCAATGTGGGCCAGGACAAGGTAACCCTTTCGGTGGTCAACCCTGAATCCGGGACTGCCACCGAAGAAGTGGGCGCGACCTACAGCGCGACGCCGCTCGAAATCGGGTTCAACGCGCGCTATCTGCTCGACATCACGAGCCAGATAGAGGGCAAGGAGGCGCACTTCCTGCTCTCCGACGCCGGTTCGCCGACGATCATCGAGGACAAGGAAGACACGCGCACCCTCTACGTCCTCATGCCGATGCGGGTGTGACGGCGTTGACGCCGCGCCCCGATCACAACATTTCTCCGCCGGCGGAAGGCCAAGCCACCGGTGTGCGACTTGCGGTAACGCGGCTGACGCTGACGAATTTCCGATCCTATCCCGCCGGCGAAATCGCCGCGAGCGGCAAACCGGTGGTGCTTGTTGGGCCCAACGGTGCGGGCAAGACCAATGTTCTCGATGCGCTTTCGCTGTTGTCTCCCGGCAAGGGATTGCGTGGGGCAAAGCTGGGCGAGCACATCCGCAGAGGACCATCGGTTCAGAGCGATGCGCTATGGGCGGTGGCCGCTACCGTTTCACGCAACGGCGAAGAATATGAGATCGGCACGGGACTGACACTTGGCCCCAACGGCGGAGAGCGACGGCAGCTTCGCTTGAACGGCGCGCCCGCGTCGAGCACGGCCGATCTGAGCGAAATCGTGCAGATGAACTGGCTGACGCCTGCGATGGATCGGCTGTTCATCGAGAGCGCGAGCGGACGGCGGCGGTTCCTCGATCGGCTGGTGTTCGGGTTCGATGCCACCCATGCCCGCCGCGCGGTGCGCTATGAAACCGCGATGCGCGAACGCGCGCGGCTGCTCAAATACGGACCGCGCGATCCGGCATGGCTCGACGGGCTTGAGGCCGAGATGGCGGATACGGGTGCGGAAATGATGGCCGCACGCGCTGAAACCGCGGCACGGCTCAACAGGGCGCTTGAACTGCGCGGTCAGGCGGGCGTCTTTCCCTGCGCGCAGCTTGCCGTCGAGGGTGATGCCGATACGCTGGCATTGGAAAGCGCCGATCCCGCATCGGCTTTGCGCGAACGTTTCTCCCGATCGCGGATGCGCGATGCGGAGGCCGGGCGCACGACGTTTGGGCCCCACCTTTCCGATCTGGCGGTGCGGCATACGCGCAAGCGCGCCAATGCGCGAGAATGTTCCACCGGCGAACAGAAGGCCCTTTTGATCTCCATCATCCTTGCGCAAGCGTGGGAGAGTTCCCATATCAATGGAGCCCCAATCCTGCTGCTCGACGAGATTGCCGCCCATCTGGATGCGGCGCGCCGGGCGGCCCTTGCGGAAGAGATCCTCGCACTCGGCGCACAGGCATGGATGACCGGCACCGACCTTTCGCTTTTCGAAGCGTTCGGCACGCAGGCTGAGACCTTTGTGGTCAGCGGCGGCCAATTCGTTCGGCAGGATTGAGCAAATGATTTCCTGGCACGCATTCCTACTTTATTGCGGCATCTATGCGGTGGCCATCGCCACGCCTGGACCGGGCGTTTTTGCCATTGTGGCGCGCGCAATCGGCAGTGGTTTTCGCGCGACCATTCCGATGGCATTGGGAACGCTCGTCGGCGACCTGACGGTGATGACGCTTTCCGTGCTTGGCCTGACGCTGGTGGCCAAGGCTATGGGTGGCCTGTTCCTGATCGTGAAGCTCGCGGGCGCGGTATATCTGATTTATCTCGGCTACAAATACTGGACTGCGCCCATCGAAGCCGATGTGAAGCCCGCGGATGCCCGCAAAGGCTTCCTCGCGCAATATGCGCTGACCATCGGCAATCCGAAGGCCATCGCCTTCTTTGTGGCCCTTCTGCCGACGGTAATAGACCTGAACCACCTGACCGCTGCAGGGTATCTGCAGCTTTGCGCGGCGACCGCCGTGCTTATTCCCGTAATCACGCTTGGCTATGCAGCCCTTGCCTCGCGCCTTCGTGGCGTGTTCGCAAGCGTTGCGGCCCGGCGGCGCATGAACAAGGGCGCGGCCATCGTCATGGCCGGCGCCGGCGTTGGCGTAGCAGTGAGTTAAACCATGTCGTCACCAGCTCTTCCCGATCCCAACGATTACAATTCCGAGAGCATCAAGGTGCTCAAAGGGCTCGATGCCGTGCGCAAGCGGCCGGGCATGTATATCGGCGACACCGATGACGGTTCGGGCCTGCATCACATGGTCTACGAAGTCGTGGACAACGCGGTGGACGAAGCGCTGGGCGGATATGCAAACCGCATCGACGTGGCGCTGAACGCCGATGGCTCGTGCACTGTGCGCGACAACGGGCGCGGCATTCCGACCGACATTCACGCGGGCGAGGGTGTTTCCGCAGCCGAAGTCATCATGACCCAGCTCCATGCAGGCGGTAAATTCGAACAGAACGCCTACAAGGTTTCCGGCGGCTTGCATGGCGTGGGCGTCTCGGTCGTCAACGCTTTGTCGGAATGGCTCGACCTGAAGGTGTGGCGCGCGGGCGAAGAACACTACATGCGCTTCCACGATGGCGACCCCGTGGCGCCCCTGAAGGTCACCGGGCCTGCGGGAGAAAACCGCGGCACGGAAATCACATTTCTGCCTTCGACACGCACCTTCACCAAGACCGTGTTCGATTTCGCCACGCTGGAACACAGGCTGCGCGAACTCGCCTTCCTCAATTCCGGCGTGACCATCATCCTCACCGACAAGCGCGGCGTGGAGAAGAAGGAAGTGACGCTGCATTACGAAGGCGGGCTTGAAGCCTTCGTGCGCTATCTCGATCGCGCCAAGAACGCGTTGATCCCCGCGCCAATCATGGTCGCGTCCGAACGCGAAGGCGTGATGGTGGAGGTGGCGCTGACGTGGAACGATTCCTATCACGAGAGCATGTTGTGCTTCACCAACAACATCCCGCAGCGCGATGGCGGCACGCATCTGGCCGGCTTCCGCGCAGCGCTGACGCGCGCGGTGACGAAATATGCCGAAGAATCCGGCATCCAGAAGAAAGAGAAGATCACGCTCACAGGCGACGATTGCCGCGAGGGGCTGACCTGCGTGCTTTCGGTGAAGGTGCCAGACCCGAAATTCTCTTCGCAGACAAAGGACAAACTTGTTTCCTCCGAAGTGCGCCCTGTCGTCGAAGGCGTGGTCTCGGAATGCCTGAGCCGGTGGTTCGAGGAGCATCCTTCGGATGCGAAATCCGTGGTCGGCAAGGTGGTGGAAGCCGCCGCCGCGCGCGAGGCGGCGCGCAAGGCGCGCGAGCTGACGCGGCGCAAGGGCGTGCTCGATGGTTCCTCGCTGCCGGGCAAGCTTGCCGATTGCCAGGAGCGCGATCCTTCGAAATGCGAACTCTTTATCGTCGAGGGTGACAGCGCCGGGGGCAGCGCCAAACAGGCGCGCAACCGTTCCAACCAGGCGGTGCTGCCACTGCGCGGCAAGATCCTCAACATCGAGCGCGTGCGCTTCGAGAAGATGCTGACGAGCGAATCCATCGCGATGCTCATCACCGCACTCGGCACCGGCATCGGGCGCGACGAGTTCAATGCGGACAAGCTGCGCTACCACAAGATCATCATCATGACCGACGCCGACGTCGACGGCGCGCATATCCGCACCCTGCTGCTCACCTTCTTCTACCGGCAGATGCCGGAACTGATCGAGCGCGGGCATCTCTTTATCGCCCAGCCGCCGCTCTACAAGGCGACGCGCGGCAAATCCGAGCGTTACCTTAAAGACCAGCGCGAACTCGACGACTATCTCGTTTCCGAAGGCATCGGCGGGACGAGCTTTACCTTGCACACCGGCGAAACGCTGACCGGCGCGGACTTCGAGGCCGTTGTCGAAGAAGCGCGCGCGACGGTGGCAGCGCTTGAAGGCTTCCCGACGAATTATCCGCGCTTTCTCCTCGAGCAGGCAGCGATCGCGGGCGTGCTCAACCCGGAAATCCTTGGCGACACTGCCAAGGCAACGGAAGCCGCCGCCTATATCGCGCGCAGGCTCGATCAATTGTCCGACGAGACCGAGCGGGGCTGGCATGGCGAGCCGACATCCGATGGCGGGCTCAAGTTCTGGCGCGAGGTGCGCGGCGTGCGCGAGGCTGTCGCCATCGATGGCGCGCTGATCGGAAGCACCGATGCGCGCAGGCTCGATCGCATGGCGCAATCCCTGCAAAACACCTATCTCAAAGTCGGTCAGCTCAAGCGCAAGGATGAGCAGGTCCAGGTTCGCGCGCCGTCGCAATTGTTGAGCACCATCATCGAATGGGGCCGCAAGGGGCTCGCGCTGCAGCGCTACAAAGGGCTGGGCGAGATGGATGCGTCCCAATTGTTCGAGACCACGCTCGACGAGAACGCGCGCACCCTGCTGCTCGTAAAGGTCGAGCATGCAGACAGTGCGGACGATCTTTTCGCCAAGCTGATGGGCGATGTGGTGGAGCCGCGCCGGGAGTTCATCCAGGACAACGCCTTGTCTGCCGCGCTCGATATCTAGCCGCCCGCCTATCCACGAATTCCGGGTTTTTTGGGTATTCGTTTTCCGAAAAACGCACCCCCCCTCCCCCCTGCGTTTGGGGGAAGGCTGGTCAGCGATCAGGCGGCAATGGGGCCATTTGGGTCTCCGTTCAAAGGTCGCTGTGGAATATAGACCTTCTACGGTATAAATTCAAGGACTAATTTCCTTAGACGCTGGCCCGGACCAGCCAGCAGGCGGCGGGCGGCATGACGCCCTCGGGGCTCTGGTACCTGGCGATGGACGTTGCGATGGCGGCGCGGATTTTGGCGCGCACGGGCTCCTCGAGCTCGGCGGCGGCGCGGGCGGCCGGGCCGATGTTCAGGGATTCAGCGGCCGCCTCTTCCAGCGTGGCGCCCATGCTCATCGTGGTGTCGAGCTTTTCGATCTGGATGGTGTTGAAGCCCGCACCCGATAGGATGCGATGGAGGCGATCCCCATCGGCAAAGGCGAACGGGCCCGGCGCAAGCGGATCGGGCGGATCGCTTGGCGGCAGGAAAGGTTTGGCGGCCACCAACGGCGCATAGGCCCAGACGTTTTCGGGAAGCCCCCGCCAGCAGACAAAGATAAGCCGGCCGTTGCGGGTGAGCGCCGTGCGGATGTTGGCGAAAGCGGCCACCGGATCGGAAAAGAACATGACCCCGAAACGCGAGAAGACGAGATCGAACACCGGCTGAAAATCGTGCGTGGCGGCATCATCTTCCACGAAGGCGATATCCGCGTTGGAGGCGCCAGCGCGGGCGCGCGCCACATTCAGCATCGGAACCGAAATATCGACACCCGCCGCCGCGCCATTGGCGCCAACCTTTTCGCGCAACCGGAATGTGGTGGTGCCGCAACCGCAACCGATATCGAGCACGCGCTCGTCCACTTGAGGGTTTGCGAACCGTATCGCGGCATCGGTGATCTTGGAGAGGCTGCGGTCGATCGTATCCTGATTTCGCGCGAAGCGTTCGCCGCCCGCGCCGTTCCAGAATTCGATCTGTGCCGCATTGTCGCTCATTTCTGTGCCTTCCGTTTGCGCATCGCCAAGGTCCGCAGGCGCAGCGCATTGAGCTTGATGAAACCTTGCGCATCCTTCTGATCGTAGGCGCCCTGATCGTCTTCGAAGGTGACGAGTTTCTCGCTGTAGAGTGAGTATGGCGAGGAGCGGCCAACCACGATCACATTGCCCTTGTAAAGCTTCAGGCGCACCGAGCCGGCCACATATTCCTGGCTCTTGTCGATGGCGGCCTGCAGCATTTCACGTTCGGGCGAGAACCAGAAACCGTTGTAAATCAGCTCCGCGTAACGCGGCATCAGATCGTCCTTCAGATGGGCCGCGCCGCGATCCAGCGTGAGGGATTCCATCGCGCGATGGGCCGCCAGCAGAATGGTGCCGCCCGGCGTTTCATAGACACCGCGCGATTTCATGCCGACAAAGCGGTTTTCGACGAGATCAAGGCGGCCGATGCCATTGGCCTTTCCCAGTTCGTTCAATTTGGCGAGCAAGGTGGCGGGCGAAAGTTTGGCGCCGTCGATGGAAATTGCATCGCCTCTTTCAAAACCGATTTCGATATAGGTGGCTTTATCCGGTGCTTCCTCGGGGGAAAGCGTGCGCTGGTAAACCATCGAATCCGGCTCTGCGGATGGGTCTTCCAGCACTTTTCCCTCTGAGGAGGAATGCAGGATGTTCGCATCCACCGAGAACGGCGCTTCGCCGCGCTTATCCTTGGCAATCGGAATCTGGTGGGTTTCGGCGAATTCGATCAGCTTGGTGCGGCTGGTCAGATCCCATTCGCGCCAGGGTGCGATGATCTTGATATCGGGTTTGAGCGCGTAATAGGCGAGTTCGAAACGCACCTGATCGTTGCCCTTGCCGGTCGCGCCATGACACACCGCATCGGCGCCGACCTTCTCGGCAATCTCTATCTGCTTCTTGCCGATCAGCGGGCGCGCGATGGAGGTGCCCAGCAGGTACACGCCTTCGTAAAGCGCATTGGCGCGGAACATCGGGAAAACATAATCGCGGACGAATTCTTCGCGCAGATCCTCGATGAAGATGTTCTGCGGCTTGATGCCCAGCAGTTCGGCCTTCTTGCGCGCGGGCTCAAGCTCCTCGCCCTGCCCCAGATCGGCGGTGAAGGTGACCACCTCGGCGCCATATTCGGTTTGCAGCCATTTGAGGATGACCGAAGTATCTAGCCCGCCCGAATAGGCCAGCACCACTTTCTTCACGCCCGATACCGCCACGAGAGTCTCCACATAAGCATTTGAAATAACTGAATAAACCGTTTGGGGCGAATTTAGAGTTTTCGAGGCGCCCCTGCCCCTCCCGTCCGTGCATACCAGATACGCGGGGCCCGCGTGAACCTGTCGCTGGCAAGAGATGCGGGGCGCGTTCTAGCGTTGCAGCATGACTCGGAAAACCATCGACTTCTGGTATGAATTCGCCTCCACCTATTCCTACCCCGCCGCGATGCGGGTGGAGAAGGTGGCAAAGGATGCAGGGGTGGAGGTTCGCTTCCGGCCCTTTCTGCTCGGGCCCATTTTCGGCTCGCAGGGGTGGACGGATTCGCCTTTCAACATCTATCCCGTCAAAGGCCGCTACATGTGGCGCGACATGGAACGCATCTGCGAAGCCGAAGGCATTGCGCTGAAGCAGCCGCCGTTTCGTTTTCCACAGAACGGATTGAAGGCGGCGCGCCTGGCACTGGTGGGCGAAGCGCAAGGCTGGATTGGGGATTTTACGCGTGCGGTCTACACCACGAATTTCGCCGAACAGCGCGATATCGCCGATGACGCGACACTCGCCCTTCTGCTTTCCACGCTTGGTGTGAACCCCGAAGCCGCCGCGAAAGCGGCGAACACACCGGAAAACAAGGACAAGTTGAAGGCGCAAACCGAGGAAGCCATTGCGCGCGGGCTTTTCGGCGCGCCCTCTTTCACCGTGGGCGACGAGCTTTTCTGGGGCAACGACCGGCTGGAGCAGGCGGTGGCCTGGGCCGCCAAAGCTTGAATAATTTGTAACCGTTCCTATTACTAATGGGACGATGACCAGCCTTCGCTTCGCAACCGCCGTGCACATCATGGTCCTTCTGGCCCATGGCAAGGCCGATTGTGCCGAACGCGCGGCCCCTTCGCGCGAGCTTGGTTCGAGCATCGGGGCCAATGCCGTGGTGGTGCGCCGGATCATGGCGGGGCTTGCCGAAGCGGGCCTTGTTCACACGCGCTCAGGCGCGCAAGGCGGGGCATGGCTTGCCCGGCCGCCCGCCAAAATCCGCATGAGCGATATCTATGCGGCGGTGGAAGATGCGCCTTCCCATGGCTCGCGGCCCCAAGGAAATCCGGCCTGCCCGGTGGGCCGCGTGGCGCCCGGCGTGATCTGCGGGCTGGTGCGCTCCATCGACGAGGCGGCGCGCACATCGCTTTCGAAAACAACGCTGGCTCAAGTGCTTAGAACCGTCGAAGCCGCGGCTGCCTGAAATTTTGTGCGTGCCCTTGTAAAGCGGATTGCGCCCCAATATGTAACTGTAACAGTTACACACACTAATAGGAGCCGTTATGAGCAAAGTCGCCGTTATCTTCCACTCAGGGTATGGGCACACCGCCGAACAGGCGAAGGCCGTTGCCGAAGGGGCAGCCCGTGTTCCGGGCACCGAAGTCGATCTCATTCGCATCGAGAATGCGGCGCAGGATTTTGCGCCCGTGCTGGAGCGCCTCGAAAGCGCCGACGCCATCATCTTTGGCGCGCCGACCTATATGGGTTCGGTTTCGGGGCCATTCAAATCGTTCATGGATTCAACCTCGAAAGTGTGGGGCAAGTGGAACGACAAGCTGGCGGCTGGCTTCACCAACTCGGCGAGCCAAAGCGGCGACAAGTTGAACAGCCTTATCCAGCTTTCGGTATTCGCCGCCCAGCACGGCATGATCTGGACCAGCCTTGGCCTGATGCCCGGCAACAATTCCACCAAAGGATCCATTGAAGACATGAACCGGTTGGGAAGTTTTCTTGGCGCGATGGCGCAATCGCCCGCCGATGCCGGCCCGGATGTCGGCCCCACCGGCGCGGACAAGAAGACAGCGCAGCATCTGGGCCAACGCGTGGCCGAAGCCGCGCGACGCTGGAAGGCGCTACCGCTGGCGGCTTAAGAACCTATGTGATCGAGGATGAACCGCACGCGCAGCGCCACGCTGGCGTGCGGCACCTCAATCGCGCGATAGCCGAATTCCGGCAGGGCTTCGACGATCACGTTGAACGTGTCGATAGCTTCCTGGAAATCCTGTTTGCGTTCGGCATCGTTCGCATAGATCTCGCGCCACGGCGGGAAGACGAACACATCGCGATTGTAGCGGCAGGTTTTGGCGGCATCGCGCAGGGCTTGCGGAATTTCGCTGCCGATCAGGCGGCAATAGCCGGCAAGATCGGGGATGCCGCGATCAAAGAACACCGGGCCTTCATTGGCGGATAGCTGCGCGAAATCTTCCACAGCGCGCGCAAGCATCAGATCGCGATAGGCGATGCGATCCCCGTTGTGGTGGATGTTTCCGCCAATGGCGGCCTGTTCCCGGATGATCTTGCGGCCGCTTTCTTCGACGCAGGCAAATCCGCGCTCGCGCAACGCCTCCAACACCGAGGTTTTTCCCGCGCCGGGACCGCCGGTGAAAATGTGGAAGTTTTCCCGGATCACCACGTTCCACCGTCGACACGAATGGTTTGCCCGGTGGTGAAGGACGATGCATCGCTTGCCAGATAAAGTGCGGTGCCCACGATTTCTTCCGGCTTCCCGAAACGCTGCAATCCCAGCGATTGCTCATATTGCTTGTTCTCGCGCCAGACAGTCGACACATCGGTGAGGAATGGGCCGGGCGCGATACAGTTTACGCGCACCTTCGGCGCGAAGGCCTTGGCGAGCGCCATCGTCATCACATTGATCGCGGCTTTCGCGCCGCCATAGGGAATGGTGTGTGGCATCGGCACGAAAGCCGCCGTGCTCGACAGATTGATGATCGCCCCGCCCTCGCCCGCCACCATGCGTTCGCCGACCAGCGATGAAAGGCGAAACGGGCCTTTGAAATTGATGTCGATCACCTTATCGAACAGGGCTTCGGTGGTTTCGGTAAGCGAAGGCGCAAGCGGCGACATGCCCGCATTGTTCACCAGAATATCGACGCGGCCGAAATGCTTGTAGGCGGCTTCGGCGAGTTTATCATTGTCTTCCCAATGGCCGACATGGGCGGCGATGGGGAGTGCGCGGCGGCCCAGCGCCTCCACCTCGCGGGCCACGGCTTCGCAGGCTTCGAGCTTGCGGCTGGCGATCACCACATCGGCACCGGCGCGCGCAAACCCCAGCACCATTTCGCGGCCGAGACCGCGGCTGCCGCCGGTAACGAGCGCGATCTTGTTGGAGAGATCAAATTTCATGTTTCGTTTCCTTTATCCTTCCCGGGAGTGTGCCATGGCTCGCAATCATGGGCTATGGCAGTGTTGCCTGGCCGGAGTGTTGCGATGCTGCATGTGCAAATCCACAAGACCCGCACCGCCACGATTGTGGAATTCGTGGCGGATTATCTGATTTTAAACAGCGCCGCGGACGCGCTGGATTTGTGGATGCAGGCGCGCGGGCAGCAGGCGGATGGAATTGCGCTGCATGTTGCAAACATTGCGCCCGCGTTCTTCGACCTCAAAACGCGGATTGCGGGCGATATCCTGCAGAAGCTTGTGACCTATCGCTGCCGGTTGGCGATTGTCGGCGATATTTCGCCTTACACGAAGAACAGCGAAAGCCTGCGTGCGCTGGTGCGGGAGAGCAACCGCGGAAAAGATGTGTGGTTTGCACCGACGATGGATACGTTGATCGACAACGGGTGGTGATCAGCTGGGCATCCGCGCGAGTTCGGCGGATCGCATTTCGGCCATGCGTTCGCTGGCGCGCTGTTTCACGCTTTCGCTTTTGAGTTGGCCGCATGCCGCCATGATATCCCGGCCGCGTGGGGTGCGCACGGGGGAGGCATAGCCCGCGCGGTTCACGATCTCGGCGAATTTTTCGATCTGGGTCCAGTCGCTGCATTCATAGGGCGCGCCGGGCCACGGGTTGAACGGGATCAGGTTGATCTTGGCGGGGATGCCGCGAATGATTTTCACCAGTTCGCGGGCATCGGCCAGACTGTCATTCACGCCTTTCAGCATCACATACTCGAAGGTGATACGCCGCGCATTGGAGACGCCGGGATAGGTGCGGCAGGCGCCAAGCAATTCCTCAAGCGGATATTTCTTGTTGATGGGTACGATCACGTCGCGGATTTCATCGCGCACGGCGTGCAGCGAGATGGCCAGCGACGAACCGATTTCTTCCCCCGCGCGCGGGATCATGGGCACAACGCCCGCGGTCGAGAGCGTGACGCGGCGTTTGGAAAGCGCCAACGCATCGCCATCGGTGACAATGGAGAGAGCGGCTTTCACATTGTCGAAATTGTAGAGCGGTTCGCCCATGCCCATCATCACCACATTGGTGACGCTGCGGCCGGGCGCGCCGCTCGGCCAATCATCCAGCGCATCGCGCGCAACCAGCACCTGGCCGACGATTTCGCCCGGCGTGAGATTACGCACGAGTTTCTGGGTGCCGGTGTGGCAGAAGCGGCAATTGAGCGTGCAGCCGACCTGGCTGGAGACGCAGAGCGTGCCGCGGCCGGGCTCGGGGATGAAGACGGTTTCGAATTCGATGCCCGGCCCTGCGCGCAGCAGCCATTTGCGCGTGCCGTCATTCGAAATCTGTTCGGTCACCGTTTCGGGGCGGGCGAGCGTGAAGCGTTCGCCAAGCTGCGTGCGGAAATCCTTTGCCAGATTGCTCATCGACTCGAAGTCGCGCGCGCCGTGGACATAGATCCAGTTCCACAGCTGGCGCACGCGCATGGGTGCGGCCTTCGCATCGATGCCGGCTTCAATCAGCGTCGATTTGAGTTCGGCCGGCGTGAGCCCGATCAGCGATGTCTGCTTTACATCTTGCACTCGGCATGGGCCTTTTTCAGTGCGGCGGAGATACCGGACAGGGAATAGGCATCGGTCGTGGCCGTGCCCCTGGAAGACGCGCCCGTTACGGTCAGCCGCGAGCCCTTTTGCATCGCGGCCACAAGCTTTGCTTCATCGGCGGAAGATTTGAGCCACGCGCTTCCCTTGTCGCCTTCGTTCTTGGTGAAGAAGGTGAATTTGTCCGAGCCGACCGTCACGCCGACGGTGCCATTGTCGGGATAGGCATAGCCCGGAACGATCTGCGGTTCGGCCTTGGCTTTGCGGGCCGGAAAATCGCTGATCAGGAAATAGATCGGGTCGCGCTTGGCGCTTTTGGGCTCGCTGGCGACCGGCTGGGAGAGCGCGTAACACGTCTTGTCCGCGCCTGTGCCGGCGGTGAAGGCCGACCAATTCTTGAAGGTGCCGAGTGCGGTGGGCTTCTCGGCGGCCGAGGCGGCGGTGGCCAGTGCGAGGGCGGTTGCGGCACAAAAAATCGGAAGCAGACGCATACGCTTATCCTTCGTTGTTCACTTGCAGGTGGACCCGCGGGCGGATGCTTACGGCAGCATCAATGCCCGAATATCGGGTGGAGACTTAACCTCCGCAACCGCTTGTGTCCAACCCGATATTCCCCCTTTACGGGGGAACCTAGGCGGATTGACGGCGGATCTCGGCTTCCACATCCGGCAAGCGATCCTTGCCGAAGAATATCTCGTCACCCACGAAGAAGGTGGGCGCACCGAAGGCCCCACGGGCGACGGCCCTGTCGGTATTCTCCGCCAGCCGCTGCTTGACCTCCGCCGATTGGGCGGCCGCCAGCAGCGCATCGGCATCCAGGCCGGATTCCGCCAGGGCGGCACGGATAACTTGCGGATCGTCCATCTTCTTGGGGGCTTCCCACATGTGATGGAACACCGCATCGGCATAGCGCGGCAGGATGCCCATCGCATCGGCAGCCACGGCGCCGCGCATGATGGCAAGCGTGTTCACCGGGAAGAACGGATTGAACTGGAAGCGCGAGATATTGTGCTTGCGGATGAAGCGCGCGGTTTCCATCTGCTCATATTCGAGTTTGTTCTTGATGTGGCCAAACGCCGTCATGGGCGATTGATTGCCGGTGAGCTTGAAGATGCCGCCCAGCAGCACGGGCACATAACCGAAATTCGCGCCGGTTCGCTGTTCGATTTCCGGGATCACCTGATGGGCGAGATAAGCATTGGGGCTTCCGAAATCGAACAGAAATTCCACCTGCGCCATCACCAGCTTTCCTTGTAAGGCCTGAGATCGAGTTCGAAAGTCCAACCATCGCGGGTCTGGCTGTGAAGCATCCAGTAGGCGTTTGCGACAGATTGCGGGTCCATCAGCTGATCGGGCTGAATGCTGGCGACCGCTTCCTCTCCGCCGCGCGCCTTTATGCGTTCGCGCACGAAGGCGGTATCGACGCCCGCATCGATAATAAGATGGGCGACATGGATGTTCTTTGGCCCCAGTTCACGCGCCATGCTCTGGGCAACCGCGCGCAAGCCGAATTTGGCGCTGGCGAAAGCGGCATAGCCGACGCCGCCGCGCAAGGACGCGGTGGCGCCCGTGAAGAGGATCGTGCCCTTGCCATGCGGCAGCATCAGGCGAGCGGCTTCGCGGCCAGTCAGGAAGCCGCCATAGCAGGCCATCTCCCACACTTTGCGGAACACGCGCTCGGTGGTTTCGAGCAGCGGGAAATTCACATTCGCGCCGGGATTGAATATGCAGACTTCCAGGGGCGCGTGCGCATCGGCTTCGTTGAGGAAGGCGGTAATGTCTTCTTCCTTGCGCGCGTCCAGCCCGCGGCCAAAGCACTCGCCGCCTTCGGCTTCGATTTGCTGTTTGAGGGTGGCAAGTTTATCTGCGCTGCGGCGGCCGGCGAAGATTGTGTAGCCTTCGGAAGCAAAGCGCCGGGCAATTGCCGAGCCGATGAAATCGCCTGCTCCGATGATTGCCGCGGTCGCGTTGCGCTTTTTCATTCTATTTCCGGCCAATCTATTCTCTGAGGCCAAACCCGATGGAATAAAGCCGTAGCACGATGGCAAACATAATCGCGACCATCGCCAAAGTCACCCCGACGCCAAGGGATTCCGGGGCTTCGCTGAACCCGATCATCGAATGGCGCAAGCCGTTGATGAAGTAAAAGAACGGGTTGGCCCACGCGATCCAGCGCAACCAATGCGGCAGCATTTCAACGGTGTTGAACACGCCGCCCACAAAAGACAGCGGCGTGATAAAGAAGACGTTGAAGATGGTGAGCTGTTCGAAATTCTTCGCCCACAGCCCGATGACGTTGCCGAGCAGGCCGAACACCGCCGATACGCCGATGATCCAGAAGATGAATTCGCCGATGCCCCGGACGGAAGATGCACCGAACAGCGCCGCGATGATGAGAATGCCCACCGCCGTCACCACCGAACGCACGATCACCGGCACCAGCACGCCCGCGATCATCTCCGCATAGGAAAGCGGCGAAACCAGCGTTTCCTCAATGTAGCGAAGGAAGCGCGAGAAATAGACCTGCGAGGTGGACTGCAGGAACGCGGCGTTGACCACGTTCAACATCACGATGCCGGGCAACACGAATTCGAGATAGCGATGGCCGCCGATGGTGGCGATGCGCCCACCCACGACATAGCCGAAGATGAAGATAAAAAGCAGCGCCGAAATCCACGGCGCGACGAAAGCCTGAATCGGCACGCGCATCAGCCGCGACATCTCGCGGCGGATGATGGTCCACAAACCCGTCCAGTTGATGTTCATCGCCCTGCTCCCGCCGCGATGTGTTCCGGCGTCGCGCCCGTGGCGCGCAGATAGGCCGTTTCGAGGCCGCCGGGCTCGGTGAAGAATTCCTGCTTGGGGCCATTCTGCACGATGCGGCCCTTGTTCACGATGGCGATGTTGCGGCAGAGACGCTCCACTTCTTCAAGATAATGCGAGGTGAGCAGGATCGTCTTGCCCTCGGCATTCAGTTCCTGAAGGTATCGCCAGAGATCGCGGCGCAACTCGACATCCACCCCCGCCGTAGGTTCATCGAGGATCAGCAGTGCCGGATCATGGATCAGCGCGCGCGCGAGCACGACGCGGCGCTTCAAGCCGCCCGACAATTCGCGGAACTGCTTCTTGGCATGCGGCACCAGATCGAACTTCTCGATCAGCATATCGGACCGGCGTTTGCGATCGGCCCGGCCCATGCCGAAATAGCCGCCCATCCAATCGAGGATCTGGACGCAATTGGCGAAGGTATCGATATTGAATTCCTGCGGGCTCAGGCCGATATGGCGGCGGGCCTCGCGATAATCCTTCACGGCGTCGACGCCGAAAATTTCGACAGTTCCCGATGTGATGGTGGCGATGCCGGTGACGCAGTGGATTGTGGTGGACTTGCCCGCGCCGTTGGGGCCGAGAAAGCCGAAAAAATCGCCGGGCGCGATCTCCAGCGACAGGTCATCGACGGCGACGGTGCCGCCTTTGTAGACTTTGCGCAGATGCGAAATGGATAGGGCTGGTGTCATGCGTTCTTCGAGTCGGTGGGTTTGATATATAGGTATCTCACGAAAGGCCAACAAGATGATCCATGTGGGAATTGGCGGCTGGACCTATGAGCCCTGGCGGGGGCTGTTCTACCCCAAAGGCTTGGCTCAGTCGCGCGAACTCGAATTTGCCAGCCGCGCCGTGACCAGCATCGAGATCAACGGCACATATTACAGCACGCAGAAGCCCGAGAGCTTCCGCAAATGGGCGAAAAGAGACCCCAGACAATTTTGTGTTTTCCGTGAAAGCGGTGCGCTTTGCGACCAACCGGCGGGTGCTGGCCGAGGCCGGGCCTTCGATCGAGAAATTCGTTTCGAGCGGGATCACCGAACTGGGCAAAAAACTGGGGCCGATCCTCTGGCAGTTCATGCCGACCAAGAAGTTCGATGCAGAGGATTTCGCCGCGTTCCTTGCCGCGCTCCCGAAGACGCAAGATGGGCTAAAGCTTCGCCATGCCGTGGAAGTCCGCCATGAAAGCTTTGTCACGAAAGAGTTCGTGGCGCTCGCGCGCAAGCACAACGTGGCCATCGTGCTGGCCGATTCCGCGAAATACCCGATGATCGCGGATATGACCGCGGATTTTGTCTATGTGCGGCTTCAACAGGCACAAGAAAAGATCGTCACGGGATACACGCCCGCAATCATCAAGAAATGGAGCGAGCGCGCGAAGGCCTGGCAAGCCGGTGGCGGCGTGAAGGATCTGCCTGCGCTGGCCGAGGCGCCCAAAGCCGTGAAACGCGATGTGTTCATCTACATGATCAACGGCGCGAAAGAGCGCGCCCCTGCCGCCGCAATGGCGCTGCTCAAGGTTTTGAAATGAGAGGCGCGATTGCCTGCGCCTTCCTGACCATGTTCGCAACGGCAACGGCATCTGCCGATGATGGAGGCTTGCGCGATCTGTGCCCCGACCGGCCGGGCAAGGGAACTTCGGCTTGCACCGTGGACAGCGGGCATTTTCAGCTTGAGGTCGATGCTTTCGATGGGGCCTTCCAGCGCGAAGGCGGCGTGACCACCGACACGTATTTCGTCGCCAATCCAACGCTGAAATATGGCCTGTCAGACAATCTGGATATCGAGGCGAGCCTTGCACCCCTTGAAACCATCCACACGCATGATGCATCCGGCAGCGAGACCGAAACGGGCATCGGCGATCTGTTCCTGCGCGGCAAGCTGAACATCGCGGGCAATGAGGGCGGTGCCTGGGGCATCGCCATCGAACCCTTTCTCAAAATTCCGACGGCGCGCCGCGACATCGGAAACGGAGCGATGGAAGGCGGCGCGCTGGTGCCGCTGTCGCTTGATCTCGGCGGCGGGTGGTCGCTCGGGTCCACGCCGGAAATCGATGTCCTCAGGGATGAAAGCGGCAGCGGCTACCATGCCGATATCATCAACGTGCTGGGTATCGGGCGGGCGTTTGGTGATCACCTGACGCTTGGCGCCGAGGCATGGGCTTCCAGTGATCTCGATCCGGCGGGATCGACGCAAAGCTATTCGATTGATTTCGATGTGGCGTGGCAGCCCGACAACGATACTCAGCTCGATGGCGGCATCAATCTAGGGCTCAATCGGGCAACACCCGGCGCACAGGTTTATGCGGGCATTTCGCGGCGCTTTTGAGCATGAAGAAATCGCCCGATCCCATCTTGCCCGATCTTCTCAAGCCGGGGCTCCGCCTTGTGTTCTGCGGCACCGCGGCGGGAGCCGTTTCGGCCAGGCGGGGGCAATATTACGCCCACCCACAGAACAAGTTCTGGCGAACGCTGCATGGAGTCGGTTTGACGCCGCGTTTGCTTGATCCTTCCGAATATCCGCTTCTTGAGGGGTTTGGCATTGGGCTGACCGATATCGCCAAACATGTGGCAGGCATGGATAGCCAATTGCCGCCGGGAAGCCTTGGGCGCGCCGCGGCGGCAGCGCTGCGCGCGCGGATCGCCGAACACCGGCCCGGCGTGCTCGCGTTCACAAGCCTCACCGGCGGCCGGCGCGTCATGGGCGCAAAGGCTATATTCGGCAAACAGCCGGAGACATTGGGGGAAACGGAAGTGTGGATACTCCCCTCGCCTTCTCCGGCGGCGCATTGGAACTGGAACGAGGCGGTTTGGCGCAAATTGGCCAAACGTGTCAGCTAGTCGCCATATTGCTTTCCGAGCCTGGCGCAGACCGCGTGAAATTCGGTGATGGTTTCGCGGATGATCTGTTCCACCGGCTTTATCTCATCGATGCGGCCCGCGACCTGGCCGGACAGCGCGATGGACGCTTCCATATCGCCGCCGAAATAAAGCGAAAGCGCATTGGCGAATTCGCCCATCACGTTTTCGGGCGGTTCCTTTTCGTAGCGCGTCGTCTTTTCGGTGCGCAGCGCGCGCAAGGCGGGGCCGGGGCCAAAGCGGTTGAGAAATACCGTGTCGGTTTCCTGCGCTTCGAGGATCATCTTCTTCCAGTTGTTGTGCACGGGCGATTCCGCCGCGGAAACCATGCGCGTTCCCATCTGGATTCCTTCTGCGCCCAATGCGAAGGCGGCAGACATGGTGCGGCCATCGACCATGCCGCCCGCGGCGATCACCGGCACTTTCACCTTTTCGCAAACGAGCGGCAGCAGAACCATCGTGGCAACATCGCGCGGATTCTTGAAGCCGCCACCTTCACCGCCTTCGACCACGAGGCCATCCACGCCTGCATCGACCGCGCGCAACGCCGCCTTCAGCGAGGGCACGACATGGAAGACGATGAGACCCGCATCTTTCAGCGCGGCGCAATATTTTTGCGGATCGCCGGCCGAAGTGGTGACGAATTTCACACCCTGATCGATCACGAATTTCACGATATCGGGATCGCGCACGAAGGCCTGCGCGATATTCACGCCAAAGGGTTTGGTCGTCAGCTCCCGCATCTTCTGGATTTCGAGGCGGACTTCGCCAAGCTGGCCGGAGGATGTTTCGATGATGCCCATGCCGCCCGCGTTCGACACGGCGGATGCGAGCCGGGCGCGCGCGATCCAGCCCATCGGGGCCTGGACGATGGGGTATTCCACCCCGAGCATCCGGGTGATGCGGTTTTCTATCGGTTTTGACATTCATTTCCCCTTGTTGCGACTGGAGCCAGCCTAGCGTCGGACCGCGCCCGGTCCTAGAGTTTTCGGCGAAGAGGAAACAGCCCATGCCAAAACTCAATCGCCACGGCGTGAACATTCACTATGAGGTTCATGGCGAAGGGCCGGTGATCCTTCTTACCCATGGCTATTCCGCAACCGCGCAGATGTGGCAGGGGCAGATCGCGCCCTTCTCGCGCGGCCACAAGCTGGTGCTATGGGACATGCGCGGGCATGGGCAGAGCGATTATCCCGAAGATCAATCGGCCTACAGCGAGGAAGCAACCGTCGGCGACATGCTGGCGTTGCTGGATCTTGTGGGCGCGAAGACCGCGATTGTGGGTGGGCTTTCGCTTGGCGGCTACATGTCGCTGGCGTTTTATCGCGCCCATCCCGAGCGCGTATCCGCATTGCTCATCATAGATACCGGGCCTGGGTTCAAGAACGATGAGGCGCGCGAGGGCTGGAACAAATATGCGCGTGAAACGGCGGACCGGTTCGAGCAACAGGGGCTGGCGCAACTGCAATCGGCGAGCAAGGAACGGGCGATGGCCTCGCACCGCACGGTGGACGGGCTGGTGCGCGCCGGACGCGGGATGCTGGCGCAAAAGGACGACCGGATCATCCGATCGCTGCCCGATATAAAGGTGCCTTCGCTGATCGTGGTGGGAAGTCAGGACAAGCCATTCCTCAATGCGTCTGATTACATGGCAGCGAAAATTCCAGGGGCGCGGAAGGTTGTGATTCAGGGCGCGGGCCACGCAGCCAATATCGACCAGCCGGAGGCCTTCAACCGGGCAGTGACGGAATTCCTCGAATCGGCTGGATAATCGCCTTCCTTGACGGCGGGTTTGCGGCGTCGAACAATGGCTTTAAGCTATTCGAGGAAACGCCCAATGACCGCCAAAATCCCAGACCTTTCCATGCTGGACCGCGCGCTGGACGAGGCACATCTGCCCGCGCTTTTGGTGGCGTTGTCCCACATCACCGGCAATGCCGATCATCTTCGCGACGATCTGAAACCTGTCTACGATTTCTTCGGTGATAGCCGCATCGGCGGATTGTCGGAAGCCAAACAGGCCGAGGTGAAGGCCATCGCCAGGAAAATACTCACGGAATATTTCACCAACGGCGCAAAGCTCGCGCCACAGCCTTCCGCCGCCGATCTGCGCAAGATGATGGATTTCGTTGTCGGCGCACCGATCCCCGAACATTATGTTCCGTTCCTGATGGAAGAGCTTGCGCTCGGCGGCGATGTGAAGCTGCCGCAATGGCAGACGCCGAAGCTCAAATCCGCCGCGCAAAATATGCACGTGATCGTCGTTGGGGCGGGCATGTCGGGCATCCTCTCCGGCATACGGTTGCAGCAGGCGGGAATTTCGTTCGAGATCATCGAGAAGAACGCCGATGTCGGCGGCACCTGGTTTGAGAACACCTATCCGGGATGCCGGGTGGACAATCCCAACCATATGTATTCGTTCTCCTTCGAACCAAACCACGATTGGCCTTATCATTATTCGACCCAGGAAGTGTTGCTGAACTATTTCCGGCGCACCGCCGACAAATATGGCCTGCGCAAGAACATCCGCTTCGAGACGCAAGTGGTTGAAGCGCGCTTCGATGAGGCCACATCGCAGTGGCATGTGCGGGTGAAGAACAAGCATGGCGAGAAGACGCTGGTGGCCAACGCCGTCATCAGCGCGGTGGGGCAGCTCAACCAGCCGCGTGTGCCGGATATCAAAGGCGCCGGCTCGTTCAAGGGGCCAACCTTTCATTCCGCGCAATGGCGCCACGATGTCGATCTGAAAGGCAAGCGCGTGCTGGTGATCGGCACGGGCGCATCCGCGTTCCAGTTCGTGCCGGAGATCGCGGGCGACGTGGCCGACATGAAGGTGTTCCAGCGCACGCCGCCCTGGCTTGGGCCGACGCCGGATTATCACGACAAGGTGGGCGAAGGGAAAAAGTGGCTGCTGGAGCACGCCCCCTTCTACGACAAATGGTATCGCTTCTGGCTGTTCTGGATGCTGACGGACGGACTCTACGATTTTGTAAAATCCGACCCGACCTATAACGGCCCACCGACGGCTGTGAGCCCGAACAATGCGATGTTGCGCGAGATGCTGATGGCGGCGATCAAACCGCAAACCGAGGGCGCGCCCGAATTGTTCGACAAGATCATTCCCGATTACCCGTTCGGCGGGAAGCGTTCGCTCCGGGACAATGGCGTGTGGGTGGAAGCGCTCAAACGGCCGAATGTGGAATTGGTCACCGATGGAATCGAAGAGATCAATGCCAACGGCGTGAAGACGAAAAGCGGCAAGCAGCATGATGGCGATGTGCTGATCTACGGCACGGGGTTTCAGGCCAGCAACTTCCTGCGCACCTTCAAGGTTGTCGGCCGCGATGGCGTGGAACTGCATGAACGCTGGAACGGCGACGCGCGCGCCTATCTCGGCATGACGGTTCCGGGATTTCCGAACTTCTTCATCATCTATGGGCCGAACACCAATATCGTGGTGAACGGCAGCATCATCTTCTTCAGCGAATGCAGTGTGCGCTACATCATTGGCGGCCTGAAGATGCTGGCCGAAAGCGGGCACGTAACGATGGAAGTGAAGCCCCAGGTGCACGATGCCTACAACGACAAGGTAGATGCCGCGAACAAGCTGATGGCATGGGGAGCGCCCCAGGTTTCCAGCTGGTACAAGAACGCCACGGGCCGCGTGAGCCAGAACTGGCCATTCCCGCTGGTGGATTATTGGAAGGCAACTTTGCAACCCAATCCGGCAGAATTCACCTTCGGCGAATCACCCTCAAAGAAGGCCGCTTAAGAGTTCCACGCCCGCAGCAATCGGAATGCAGTCAGCGGCAACACCTGAGAAGTTGTCTTATGCAACTTTTGAGACATGGCGTACAACGTCTATACGTGGTCTTGGAACCACTGGCGCAAATTTCGTCTTGATTTCAGATGATCATCCGATGCCTGCGTAACTCGGATTAATTTGGCTGGATCGCTTGTCCCATGACTATAGAGCCGATGATTAACATTCCGGCCCCGCGCACCATACGCGTATGCCTGTATGTCGCGATCTCCTCGGCGGAACAAAACCAACCAAAGCCATTCTCTGCCTCCCAGCGCGTCAAACGTTTTGCCGCCCACATCGCCGACATCGTATCGTGGTTCGTTCTCAGACGCAGCCGCGCCCGCCTGCATCATTGGGAAACGATGTCGAACACCAACAAGGGCGACATCGCCATCCGCGAGACCCTGAAACCGCAGCTTCGCGAGGCGCTCGCCCCCCACAATATTGAATTCACCGAGTTGAAATGGGGCCAGCTCAACGAGCATATGGCCGCCCGGCTGGACCGCGCCTGCGATCTGTTCGTGATCGGCGGCAGCGGCTACATCCGCGCCGATGTCAATGGCGAGCTTCCGCCCAATGTGATCGAGGACACGAAGGCCTTCGCCAAACTCAGATGCCTTAAGGTCGCCTACGGCATCGGTTGGAATTCCCTGCTCGATCAGGCCGACACTTCCCAAAACCCATTCAACGAGACTGGCCGCCACCAGTTGAAGGCGTTCCTGCAAACGGTCGACCTGGTGTCGGTAAGGGATCGCGCGACACAGACCCTCGTGCGCGAAACGTCCGGCAGGCAGGCTGCCCTGACCGGCGATCCGGCACTGTTCTATTCGGATCTGTTTGCTGCCCGCCCTCCCCGGCCAGAACGGAAGAAGCTGCAAATCGGCCTGAATATGGCGATGCACGGCAAACGCGCCGCCGGGCGCGTGGAAAAGATGTTCGACAAATACTGCGAATTTCTCACCGCCCTTTCGCACGAATACGATGTGACGTTCCACTATGTGCAGCATTCGCAAACCGAATGCGTTATCCCGCTATTGCTTGCCTCACGCGGAATAGTGGTGCGGTGGCACAATCCGCCTGCCGACGAACTATCGAATTTCTATCGTTCGCTCGATATCCACATCTGCCAGATGATGCATTCCAGCGTGCTCTCGCTGGGTGTCGGCGTGCCCACGATGAATTTCGGATACGATATCAAGAACCGTGGCCTGTTCGATCTTATGGGGCTATCGGAATTCTATTTCTCATCTTGGGAATTCGATCAGGAAGTGGCGCTCGCGGCAGCCGGGCGATTGATCCACGAAGGTCCAAGCCTCAAAAAACAAATTGTATCGCGCAAGGAAAAATTGCGTGGCGATCTCGACCTGTTCCTGGGCGATATTCGCGGCGCGCTGATGTGTCCTTGAGGTTTACCCCCGCCAGCGCCTGATGCGTTTCAGGTAATATTCCACAAGCAGCAACCGGCGATACTTCTCGACCGGCTTGCGCATCAGTTCCGGAAAGACGGCAAAGGATTTCTGCTCTCTGGCCCTGGCGAAAGCCAGGTGGCTGCATTGAGAGAGATAGCTGCGCAATTTGTAGATCCGGCGACGGATGAAGCTAAGGTGAAAGCGCTGCGGGGAAACCCGCTTGCGCGGGCGCCATTGTTTCGCGTGATCCTTGAGCCATAGCCGATAGGCGAGCCCGCCACGGCGGTGGTGAAATCCGCCTTCTTGCGACTTGTAAGCATCTTCCGCCGACAATGGTTCGATATCCAGCCGCTTGTCGCCATGTGCGGCCGCAACGAGCCCGGCGGCAGCGGCTGTGCGCACGATCAGAACATTGGTTCCCTTCGGGTCGCCGACATATTGCGGAAGCCAGGCATCGCCCACCGAAATATCGGCAAGTTCGCCCACCACGTCATCGCAAAACTCGCAAGCCTGCGGCTTGAAGAAGCCCAATCCCCATTCCCGACCGAACAGATCGACCATCGGCGCCTCAACCTGCCTGCCCGCCCCGTCGCTTGCGGAAAATCCGTAATCGTTCGCGCCTCTGTTCGCGAGCTTGCGGCGAAAATCGACAGACGCGAGATCATCCGGCGCGATGCCCAATTGCCAGGCGAGCGAAGCGGCAAAATCCGCCGTCTTCATGTGACCGCAAAAAAGCCCGACGAAAAAGACAACCCTTTCTTTCATCACGGGATCGTTCGCGCAGATGTTCCTGAGCGCTTTCAGGAAGCAGGGAATCCCCACAAAGGCATATTTGCCAGGTGTTTCGTGCACCTGCCGAACGACCTGGGAAATCTCTATAGGGTAGTACCGTGACTTTGATCCGGCCTGCACCTGGGCCAAATGTTCCGAAATCTCGTAACAGAACAAAGGTTCGCCCGGCGATCCTTCGCGCGCGCGCACATGGATGACGCGATCCACTACGCCCTGCCGCAAGGCTTCCGCCAGCAGCCATGTTCCCATGCCGCCGGAACTTCCCGCCGCGCGATAAGGTTCTTCGACAACATGCCCCGCCCAGATTTCGCGGTAGTGCCCGAGATAAGCGGAATGGTGAGGCGCATCGCCGAACAGCTCACGGCCCAGCGTGTCTTCGTCTTCACCGGCGGATGTGAACGGACATACCCGCTCTGCCATATCCAGCGCAGCGCCGGGGCGAAGTTCCGGGCGGTAAAGGCCGTTTTGCGGCCGTTGCAGTTCTATGCTTTCGGGTTGCATCGCCGCACATGCGCCGCAGCCGATGCAATAGTTTCCTTCGATAACCTTTAGAAGTTCTCTGGCTTTCTCATCCGCCATGAATTCGTCCGGGACCGCTTCGAAGCTGCATGGCCCTCACCCACCCGTTTTGCAAGATACCGACGATATCACGTTCGGCGGTGGGTGGTCGGCCACTGATGGTCCACAATA
>Ga0265331_10000128_pt1 | contig 99243 bp, 89 predicted proteins | sample 41923metaG_FD_202088 | JGI IMG/M metagenome (GOLD analysis project Ga0265331, IMG submission 202088) | Rhizosphere microbial communities from Carex aquatilis grown in University of Washington, Seatle, WA, United States - 4-19-23 metaG | ecosystem: Host-associated > Plants > Roots > Rhizosphere... | reverse complement strand
CACGCCGCGCGGAATGCGTCCGCCCAGTCGCTGGAACTTCTGCGGATCGCGAAGGAACTCGACGATCTCCTGCAAATCCTCCTTCGCCTCGTCGACGCCGGCAACGTCCTCGAAGGTCACGCGGCCTGCGGATTCGGTGAGAAGCTTGGCTTTCGACTTGCCGAAGCCCATCGCCCGGCCGCCGACGCCGCCCTGCATCTGACGGCTCATGTAGATCCACACGCCGATGAACAGCAGCAGCGGAAGGCCGTTGATGAGCACCGACGACAGCAGGCCGCCGGCGTCGTCCGGCGCCTTGGCGGTGATCTGAACCTTTTTCTCCTCGAGCCGGGCAACGAGGGCCGGATCGTGCGGCGCATAGGTCTGGAAGGTGCGGTTGTCCTTGAAGTGGCCGGTGATCTCGTTGCCGGCGATCGTCACGTCGTGGAGGCGTCCGTCGTCGAGCTGGGTCAGCAACTCGGAGAAGGTGATGTCGCGCGCCGCCGTCTTGGGCGCCCGCTGAATATACATGACCGCCAGCGTGGCGATGAGCGCCAGGGCGACCAGCCAGGGCATGTATTTTTTCCAGTCGATCTTCATTCGAACCTCCTGCAACGGGTGCGGGCTGCGATTTCCGCATCTTATGTTTATTCGAAGGCGCAGCGCCCGTGACATTGTCACTATGCTTTTGGAACAGATCCAAGTCAGGATGGCGCTGTGGCCAAATTAAGTGCATAATTCGCCAAACGCGCCCGGAACACATGAGCAAGATTGTCGTCGCCGCTCTCGAAAACTGCCTCGGCTCCGCCTATCTCGGCGTCGTCGACATGCTCTCGCTGGCCGGGCGAGCGGTGGCGCGTGCGCTCGGGGGGGAGCCGCCCTTCTATGCGGTGACCGCCAGTCTGGACGGTCAGTCGATTGTCGACGGGGCCGGGCGCCGTTTCGATGTCGACACCTCCTTCGAAGAAATCTCCGCCTGCGATGCGATCATCGTGCCGAGTTTCGCCCCTGCCGCCGACGGCGGCCCGCCGCGGACGGGCGCCCATGCGGGCGTCGCCGCCTGGCTGCGCCGCCACCATTCGCGCGGGGCGATGGTCGCCGGCTGCGGTTCGGGCGCCTTTCTGCTGGGCGAGGCCGGCCTGCTCGACGGGCGCCGTTGCACCACCAGCTGGCAGCATTTCGAGGCCTTCAAGCAGCGCTACCCGCGCGCCGACGCGGCTTGGGGCGCGCCGCTGATCGACGACCGGCGGGTCGTAACTTCGGCCGGGCCGCTGTCCTGGATCGAGACGGTCCTCCACGCCGTGCGCGTCGTCGCCGGCGCCGAGGCGGCCCGCATCGCCGCCGATTACACGCTTTCCGAGGCCGCGCAGGCCAAGGGCTCCGCGCTGGCTCCGGCGCTGCAGTCGACCGGGACCAACTCCTTTCTCGCCGATGCCGAGCGCATCGTGCGGCAGGCCGGGGCGGCGCCTTTCGCCGCGCATGATCTCGCGCGGGCGCTGTCGACCTCCGAGCGCACGTTGCACCGGCGGCTCAAGCTCGCCAGCGGCGAGTCGCCGAAAAGCTTCATCGATCGGGTGCGTGTCGAAACCGCCCGCACGCTGCTGGAGACCAGCGGCAAATCGGTCAAGGAACTGGCCGGCAGCGCCGGCTTTCTGGACGAGGCGAGCTTTCGCCGGGCGTTCCGCCGCTTCGCCGGAATGGCGCCCTCGGCCTACCGGGTGCAGGCCCGCGCCAAGACCCAGAGCAAGGCCAATGTCTTCGCGGTGCGCAAGGAGTCGGAACTCATTCCCGAACTGCTGACGCAGATTCTCGATTCCTGCGTCAACGGCGTCACGCTCGCCGATCCGGACCAGCCGGATTCGCCGATCGTCTACGCCAACGCGCAGTTCCAGAAAATCACCGGCTACGGCCTCGACGCCATTCTCGGCCGCAATTGCCGTTTTCTGCAGGGCGAGGACCGCGAGCAGGAGGAACTCTCGCGGCTGCGCGACGCCATCGCCCGCCGCGCGCCGATCGAGGTGACGTTGCGCAACTACCGCGCCGACGGCAGCCTGTTCCACAACAAGCTGAACATCACGCCGCTGTTCGACGCCGAAGGGCGGCTCATTTACTTTCTCGGCGTGCAATACAATGTGTCCGATCAGGTGCGGGCGGAAACCGAAATCGGCGATCTGCGCGCAAGATTGCACGCCCTTTCGCCCGCCGAACTCGGCTGAACAGGCCGACACCGCCTTGCAGCATTGATGCGCGTCAACAGGCGCGACAAATCGTCGCGGCGCTGCACGCGAAAATGCTTTCCAAAACGTAAACAAGCGATTGCAGCATGGTCACAGCCGGCGCGCACGGTTGCGCCCGCGTTTGTCGACGCGCGCTGCAACATCGAATGACGCTTGGCGCTTGTCGTTGTGCGTGCGTTACTTTCCCACACTCGGTGGATGAACGCCGGGATCGAGCGAGGGGGACACGCCATGCATGCGATGACCGCGATTCTTTCCATCGGCGCCATCTGCGCCGCCATCACCATGGTGATCACCGCCCTCGCCAACGTCTGAACCGACCGCGAGGACACCACAAAACGGGCCGGCGCCTTCGCGTCGGCCCGTTTCGTTTTCAGCCGCGCGCGCGTTTCCTTTCGGCGGGCCGCGGTCGCGTCTCTGTCGGCGTCTTGCTGGCAATGGCCGTTCGGCGTCGCCCGCTTTTCGCCGGGCGCCGGCGCTGCGATCCGCCCGGCTCTTCCATCTTCAGCACGATGAGCGCCGACAGGCTCGGTCCGCCCTCCGCTCGCAACTCGGCGGCGCACCGATCGATCTCCTCGAACAGCTCCGCGAGCCGCGCCCGCCAGGCAAAGCGTGTGCGCCCGGCGCGCCGGTAGCTTTCTTCCATGCGCGCGCTCATCGTCGGGAAATTTTCGTCGGTGACGAAGTGTATCATTCAGGATCTCCTCGCTTGGGTGAAGGTTGTCCAGCCGCGCAGGGCGTCGGGGCGCAGGGTCGGCGGATCGAAACGGACGCCGGCCGCCGCCGCCGCCGCCCGGACATGCGCATCGAAGGCGCCGCCGAGTTCGTAAACTGCTGCGAGCAGTTCATATCCATGGAGCCGCTGCGCCGGGCCGAGCGGCGCGCCGGCATGCCCGAGCCGCCCGGCCCAGCGATGCGTCGCCGCATCGTAAACGGCGACGACATGGGTCAGTCCCAGCGCGCGTCCGATGTCGTTGACGGCGAGCGCGATCTCGGTGAGCGCGCGGCCAATGCCGGCGACCCCGGCGCCAGGCCGCAACAGGAGTCCGCGCGCTTCCCATATCCGCGGACTGGCGATGCGTCGTCCCTCCGGCAGCAGCTCCGGCGCAGCGCCGTCGAGCAGATCGAAGCTGGTCGTCGGCAGCAGGGTCAGTGCGCCGGCAGCGCCGGCGTCGTCGACGCTGACGACGCGCAGCGCGCCGGCGTCGTCGACCTGCTCGACGACAGAAAGGGGAAGGCGGCGGTAGAAACGCGCCTGCGGCATGGCGCGCAGCTGGATGCAAAGGCGGGCGCCCCGTGGCGCGCCGCCGGAGAGAAGTTCGATCAATTTTTGCCCCGCTGCACAAGAATTCGATGAAAACGAATAGGCGCGCGCATCGGCGCCGGTCACCTCCCGAAAAAGGGAGGTCCGTCAGCGCCTTCGCTGCGGCTCCAGCGCCGGATCGCAGGAAAGGCTGATCAGACCCAGCGACAGCGCGCGCGCCACCGTATGGGTGGTGTTGGCCGTCTCCAGCCGCGCCCTTGCAGTTTCGAGATGAAAGCGCACGGTATGCGAGCTGATGCCGAGGATCAGGGAGATGTCGTCGTCGGTCTTGCCCAGCGCCTTCCAGCGCAGGCAGCTGGTTTCGCGCGCCGACAGCCGCGCCGGCGGCGTCTCCTCGGCCTTGCAGCCGCGCAGCGCAGCGGCATGGAAATTCCAGGCGACGACCATCACGTCGCGCAGCAGATCGGCGCGCATCGCCGCCCATTCGCGCGCGTCGCAGCGGGCGGTGACCGTGAACAGCGCGAATTCGCCGTGGCGGCCGCGCAGCGGCACGGTGAGGCCGCTGGAACCCACGTCCAGTTCCTGCGCCTCGCCGAAGAAGCGTCGGACGATCGGGTCGCTGCGATCGATGTCGGCCCAGTCGACGGGAAGAATGCCGCCGAGACCGGCGCGCAGCACCGGATCGATGTCGATGTAATTGCGCTGGGCGTAATGCCTTTGCCAATCCGGCGAGCAGGTCATCGCCAGCAGCGGCCGCCCCCCGCCGGAAAACGGCATGTTGAGCGCGCCGTAGCCGACATTGTGCAGACCCCAGGCGCGCACGAAACCCTGCAGCGACTCGATCGCCGCATCGGCGCGCGCGGTCTGCGCCAATCGGTTCACGACCTCGAAGAAATCGTCCCTGCGCACATCGGCCGCCCGCTGCTTGGCGCACATGCCGAATCGGATGCCTGCGCGTCGTTTTGCGCGAGTCGGACTATCGGATATTCAACCGGAGGTAAATATATTCCTGCGTGTGCCGGCCTGAAAATCACATGCCGTCGTCCTTTGGGGGCGTGGCGCGCGGGGCCGCCTGGACCTTGCCGCCCAATGTGCGGGCGATGATCGGCTCCGTGGTGCTGGTCCATCCGGGGCCGGCTGCGCGGGTCGGGGTCGGCCCGTCGCCGGGAACGATGTGCACGACACTGTAGCCGTGGCGCTTCAGCGCTTGCAGGAGGTCCGGCAGCATCTGCGCCGTCTGGGCCTTGGAGTCGTGGAACAGCACGATGCCGCGGCCCGCCGCCTCGAGCCGGCTCATGACCAGAGCGAGTTCGGCCTGCGGCGTCATGGTCTTCCAGTCCGAGGCCCAGATGTCGGAGCCGAAGACGGTGATCTTCCGCTGTTCGAGTTCGGCCAGCAACGCCGGCGTATCCGCAAAGCCGGGGAATCGGAAGAACGGAACCCGCGGCTCCACGCCGGCCGCGCCATAGGCCGCCTTGTCGTCCGCGGCGATGCCCTTGTCGATGTCGGCCCGCGCCGCCGCCTCGGACAGCCCGCGCAGGGTGGCCGCCGGATGGCTGTAGGAGTGGTGGCCGACGCTGTGGCCCTCGGCGACCTCACGCTTCACGAGGGCTGGGCTGGCTTCGGCGTTGTGGCCGATGAGGAAGAAGGTCGCCCGCACACACTCCGCCGCCAGCGCGTCCAGCACCTTGCCGGTCGGGGCCGCCGGGCCGTCGTCGAAGGTCAGAACGACCTCATGGTCGCGCAGATCGAGCGTGCGTGGGTAGCTTTGCAGGCCCAGCGGCTGGGCCTGAGGCCCGATCTCGATCGTGCGCGCCGTTCCCAGCGCCTCGGGGCCGCAGACCGCGGGGGCGCTCCGAACGGCGGACGCCGGAAGCGCGCACAGGGCAGCGACGACCGCCGAACCAACGAAACGTCGCAAATAATGGGTCATGTCGCCCCTCGCCGGTATGATTCCCCCGCCGCGCGGGTTAAGAGCCGCTGGCCAATATACGGGATTCGCGCATGCCGCTCGATCATCAGGACAAGGCCGACGAGGAAATTTTCGACGTCGAAGGCGGCGGCCCGTCGGCGGACTTCGTCGAGGAGGTCGAACGCGCGGTCGCGGCGCAGGACGCTGCGCGCGTCCACGAGCTGGTGGAGGACCTGCACGAGGCCGATCTCGGCGCGCTCCTCGACCGGCTGGAACACGACACGCGGCCGCAGCTCATCGCCCTGATGGGCGAGGATTTCGACTTTTCCGCCCTCACCGAAGTCGACGAGGCGACGCGCGACGACATCCTCGAAGACATGCCGATGGCGGCCATCGCCGAGGCGGTGCGCGACCTCGAAAGCGACGACGCCGTCGCCATCCTCGAGTCGCTGGAGCCGAGGGAACAGGCGGAGTTGCTCGAGGCGCTGCCGGCGCACGAGCGCGTGGCGCTGCGCCGTTCGCTCGACTACGCCGAGGACAGCGCCGGTCGCCTGATGCAGACGACGCTGGTCGCCGTGCCGCCGTTCTGGACCGCCGGCCAGGTGCTGGATTTCTTCCGCGAGACCGACGAAGACGTGCTCCCCGACAGTTTCTTCGAGGTGTTCGTCGTCGATCCCGGCTACCGCTTTCAGGGCACGGTGTTTCTCGACGCGCTGGTGCGGGCGAAGCCCGCCGTGCGGCTCGACGAGATCATGCAGGCCGACCGGCGGCGGGTTAAGGTGACGCAGCTCGCCGACGACGTGGCGCGGCAGTTCGAGCGCTACAATCTCGTTTCCGCGCCGGTGGTGGACGAGGCCGAACGGCTGGTCGGCGTCATCACCATCGACGACATCGTCGACGTGATCCAGGAAGCCGCCAGCGAAGAGATCAAGGCGCTGGGCGGCGTCAATCCGGAAGAAGAACTCTCCGACACCTTTCTCGAAACCGCCAAGAGCCGCTTTTTGTGGCTGCTGGTCAATCTCGGCACCGCCTTCATCGCCGCCTCGGTGCTCAAGCTGTTCGAAAACCAGCTGGAGAAGATGGTGGCGCTGGCCGTGCTGGCCCCGATCATCGCCAGCCAGGGCGGCAATTCCGCGACACAGACCATGACCGTCGCCGTGCGCGCGCTGGCGACGCGCGAACTCTCGCGCAACAACGCCACCCGCGTCATCCTGCGCGAACTGGCGGCGGCGGCGGTCAATGGCGCGGTCTTCGGCCTGATCACCGGCGTCGTGGCCGCCGGCTGGTTCCACAATGTCGGGCTGTGGCCGGTGATGGGCCTCGCCATGTTCACCAATCTCGTCGCCGGCGCGCTGGGCGGCATTCTGGTGCCGCTCACCCTCAACAAGCTGAAGATCGACCCGGCCGTTTCGGCCTCGGCCTTCGTGACCACGGTCACCGATGTGGTCGGAAACTGGAGTTTCCTTGGAATCGCCACGATCTGGTTCGATCTGCAATGACTTTCCCGCGGCGCGGCGAATCGGCGCGGGGCTCCACGCGTTAACGCGCCGTTACCGGATATGGGATAATTGGAATGTCATGTGCTCGTTCGACCTGTTCAAAGGCTCTCGCGTTCTGAGAGCCGCTGCGCTGCTCCTCGCTTGCGCCACACTTGCGGCCTGCGGCGGCGCCATCGACCCCGGTTACTCGGGACGAAGAGGATTCACGACCGCTGCGCCGTTGCACAACGCGAAACGGGATCCCTCCTTCCTCTCCTATGCCGTGCCGGAATCCGAACTCGCCAATTTCCCGGCCACGCGCAGCGCCGAATTCGCCATCCACGGCATCGACGTGTCCAAATATCAGGGCGACATCGACTGGCAGGCGGTCAAGGACAGCGGCGTCGCCTTCGCCTTCATCAAGGCGACGGAGGGCGGGGACAGCGTCGATTCGAGGTTCCAGCGCAACTGGGCGGCGGCCAAGGCCGCCGGGGTGCCGCGCGGCGCTTATCATTTCGTCTACTGGTGCCGGCCGCCGCACGAGGAGATCGCCAATTTCAAGTCGATCGTCCCCAATGACCCGGATGCGCTGCCGCCGGTGCTCGATGTCGAGGCGACGCCGACCTCCAGAAGCTGCAAGCGCACGCTCTACCGCGAGGAAGTGCTCGACGACATGAAGAAGATGCTCGTCGAAATGGAGCGTCACTACGGCAAGAAGCCGATCATCTATTCTTCGGTCGACTTCTACCAGTCGATCCTGCATTCCGACGCCCTCGGCGAATATCCGCTGTGGGTGCGCTCGACCAAATACCACCCGGCCGTGCGCTACGGCGCGCGCAAATGGACCTTCTGGCAATATCGCTCGGACGGCTCCGTGCCCGGCATCGGCAATGCGGTGGACCAGAACGCGTTTCATGGCTCGGAAGCGGACTGGAAGCACTGGCTGCGCGAGAATGGTGGGTGAATCAAAGAGCGTGCGTGTCCTTAAAATTTTGAAGGGAATCGATAATGAGCAAGCAGCACCCTAAAGAGTTTGGCTTTCAGAATGGCTTGAATATTGAAGTGAGTGGGCATGGTAACTTAAAATTTAAAGAATTGACCCCACTTGCGCGGACCGTAAAGGATGTGGTGTACGTAGCAATTTTGGAGCCGGGTGGAGAATGTCTTAAGGTAGGAATTAGTGAAGGAAATTTACTGATTCGCTGGAGGGCAACCTGTAAAACATTCGATAAGCTGCCAGGGGTGCGCGAAAGTTTGCGAAAACATGAGACAGCATATGGAGAATCGATTGTCTCGTTCGCGAAAAACAAAACTATTCAAGTATGGTTTAAATCATCTGAGCGCAATAAGCTGTCTTACGTTGATCGTTATGTATCTATGCGCTCTGGGGAGGAGGATTTCTTAGATGATTACTATGAGCCGTGCATGGGAAGAAAATTGAGTTTGCGCAAGCAGCGTGTGGCTAAAATCCCGCGCGCGCGACGCCTCAGGGATGCCGGGATTAAGTCGTAAGTTGTTTCGTTACAACGATGGTGGATCGCGCGCCCACAGGAAGGGCTATGAGATAAGGAGTTTCTGAATAAGTTTGCAGCGTGCCGACAATGGAATGCCGCCGCTTGCGCCCGGCCTCCCGCCCGCGTAAAGCCGGGCCGGGGTTTCCGGGACCAGAGCGCATGTCGATCATCAAAATTTACATGAGGGTTCTGGGGCTTCTGGCACCGGAGAAGCGGCTCGTCGCCCTGCTGGTTGCCGGCAACCTCGCGCTGGCGGCGACGCAATTCGCCGAACCGATGCTGTTTGGCCGCATCATCGACATCATGACTCGGGCGCAGGGCCGCGCCGAACCGCTGCAATGGTCGGAGTTGCTGCCCTCGGTCGGCGCCTGGGCGATGTTCGGCCTCGCCTCGATCGGCGGCTCGATGATCATCGGCCTTCATGCCGACCGCCTCGCCCATCGCAGCCGCCTCGCGGTCATGTCGAACTTCTTCGACCATGTGCTGAACCTGCCGCTCAGCTTCCACACCAATGTGCATTCCGGCCGTCTGCTCAAGGCGATGATCGAAAGCGGCACGACCATGTTCGGTCTGTGGCTGTCGTTCTTTCGCGAGAACTGCTCGGCCTTCGTCGCCCTGTTCATCCTGTTGCCGGCGACGCTGCTCATCAACTGGCGGCTCGCCAGCCTGCTCATCGTGATGGTGATCGTCTTTTACGTCGTCACCACTTACGTGGTCGGAAAGACCCAGAAGCTGCAGGAGAATGTCGAGCGGCACAATTCCTCGCTGGCCGAACACGCCTCCGACGCGCTCGGCAATGTCCCGGTGATCCAGAGCTTCACCCGTATCGAAAGCGAGGCGCAGGCGCTCAAGAACATCACCGCCGACGTGCTGGCGGCGCAGATGCCGGTGCTGTCCTGGTGGGCCGTGGTGGTCGTCGCCAGCCGCGCCTCGGCGACGCTGACGCTGCTGGGCATATTCCTGCTCGGCGCCTGGCTGCATCTGCGCAATCTCGCCACCATCGGCGAAGTCGTGACCTTCATGAATTTCGCCACCATGCTGATCGGCCGGCTGGAGCAGGTGGTGGGCTTCGTCAATTCGCTGTTCCAGCAGTCCGGGAAGCTCAACGAGTTCTTCGACATTCTCGACACCCGTCCGGCCGTCGCCGATCGCCCGGACGCGCAGGACGCGGGGCGGCTCGCCGGCGCCGTGACCTTCGAGGAGGTGAGCTATTCCTATGACGGGCGGCGCCAGGCGGTGCGCGGCGTGTCCTTTACCGTCGAGCCGGGCCAGAACGTCGCGCTGGTCGGCTCGACCGGCTCGGGCAAATCGACGACGCTCGGTCTGCTGCACCGCATCTTCGATCCGGACGCGGGGCGCGTCGTCATCGATGGCGTCGACATCCGCGACTACACGCTGCTCTCGCTGCGGCGGAACATCGGCGTGGTGTTTCAGGAGCCGATGCTGTTCGCCCGCACCATCGAAGAGAATCTGCGCATCGGCAAGCCGGATGCGACGCCGGAGGAAATGACTCGCGCGCTGGAGTTGGCGCAGGCCAGCGAATTCGTCGCGCGCCAGAGCGACGGCTCGGGAACGCGCGTCGGTGAGCGCGGCCGCACTTTGTCGGGCGGCGAGCGCCAGCGCCTCTCCATCGCCAGAGCGCTGCTGAAAGACCCGCCGATCCTCGTCTTCGACGAGGCCACCAGCGCGCTCGACGCCACCACCGAGCGGCTGATCCAGAAGGCGCTGGACGCCGCCACCAAGGGCCGCACCACCTTCGTCATCGCCCACCGCCTCGCGACCGTGCGCAACGCCGACCGCATCCTGGTGTTCGATCAGGGGCAGATCGTCGAGAGCGGCAGCTTCGACGAACTGGTCGCGAAGGGCGGGCGGTTCGCAGAGCTGGCCGCGGCGCAGTTCATGACGGGGGCCAGCAACCAGGGAGCGAAGGTGGAGGCCTGACGCGCGCCTCGGCGTCAGGCGCGCGTTTCAGGCAAGGCCGCTTTCCTCAGAGTCGCGAGGGGAAGGAACAGCGACATGGGGCGGCTTGTGAAAGCCCGAAAGCCTTGCAGCCGGTAGAATGCCAACGCATTCTCGTCCTTTGCATCGACGATCAACGCGAAGGCTTTCATGTCGCCGTTCATCACGCGCAGGGCGGCGTCGGCAAGCATCGCGCTCGCGAGGCCACGCCGCGCGAAGCGTCGATCGACGGCGAGGCGGCCAATGAGGGCCGCGGGCAGGATCGGATAGCGCGGAAGGCGTTTCAGGGTTTTTTCGGGAAGATCTTTCGCCGGAATGCTCGACGCCGAAAGCGTGTAATATCCGGCGACCGTGTCCGTCGCCTTCTCCACCAGCACGAAGCAACTCGCCACGAGTTTCTTCATGTCCTGACCGGCCTGGGTTTTCAGATAGTGATCGAGCGCGGGAGCGCCGCAGGAAAAACCCGACCGCTCGTGCGCTCCGAGAGCCTCGATGACGAAGCTGCCGCTCACCGCGATTCGTCGATCAGATCACCGTGACGCCGGAAGGCGCGGCGCAGCGCCGGTTCAGGTTCGGGCGGATCGAGGATGGCTGCGACGAAGGCGCGCTGATCCTCGAGCGACAGCCGGATGATCTGCGCCTGCTCGATCCGTTCTTCCGCCGCCTTCTGCGCCGCGGCGACGACGAAATCCGTCACGCTTCGCCCCTCGAGCTCGGCGGCGCGCCGGAGCAGCGCCTGGAGATCGGGTGTGATGCGAGCTTCGAGGCGCGCGCTCTTGATCATCGGGATGCTCCATTTCGGAGTTCAACTGTACGGCGCTCAGCCGCATCCTGTCAAACGACACGAGGCCGCTCTGCTTCCCCCCTGCCGGGGAAGCGGCTATGAACAGCGCAAAATCGGACCTCCAGCAAGGAACGCCGCCTTGAACCAGCACGTCCCCAATTCGTACCGCACCGGCCCGGACGAGAACGGCCGCTTCGGCATTTTCGGCGGGCGTTTCGTCGCCGAAACGCTCATGCCGCTGGTGCTCGGTCTGGAGCAGGCCTACGCCACGGCGAAGGAGGACCCGGCCTTTCATGCGGAGCTGAAGAGCCTGCACACCCATTATGTCGGCCGCCCCTCGCCGCTCTATTACGCCGAGCGCATCACCGAGCATCTGCGGGCGCAGGCCGGCGAAGGCATGGGCGCCAAGGTCTATTTCAAGCGCGACGAGTTGAACCACACCGGCGCGCACAAGATCAACAATGTGCTCGGGCAGATCCTGCTCGCCCGCCGCATGGGCAAGAAGCGCATCATCGCCGAAACCGGCGCCGGCCAGCACGGCGTCGCCACCGCCACCGCCTGCGCGCGCTTTGGCCTCGATTGCGTCGTCTACATGGGCGCGGTCGATGTCGAGCGGCAGAAGCCCAATGTCTTCCGCATGAAGATGCTCGGCGCCACGGTCGTGCCCGTGCAGTCGGGCGCCCGCACGCTCAAGGACGCCATGAACGAGGCGCTGCGCGACTGGGTCACCAATGTCGCCGACACCTTCTACTGCATCGGCACCGCCGCCGGCCCGCATCCCTATCCGGCCATGGTGCGCGATTTCCAGTCGATCATCGGCGTCGAGACGCGCGCGCAGATGATGGAGGCGGAAGGGCGCCTGCCGGATTCGCTGGTCGCCTGCATCGGCGGCGGCTCCAACGCCATCGGCCTGTTCCACCCGTTCCTCGACGAGCCGTCGATCGAGATCTACGGGGTGGAGGCCGCCGGCCATGGCGTCGATGTGCCCAACGGCCATGCCGCCTCGCTCACCGGCGGGCGGCCGGGCGTGCTGCACGGCAATCGGACCTATCTGCTGATGGACGACGACGGCCAGATTCTCGAAGGCCACTCGATTTCGGCGGGTCTCGATTATCCAGGCATCGGGCCGGAGCACAGCTGGCTGCACGAAAGCGGCCGCGTCACCTATCTCAACGCCACCGACACGGAGGCGCTCGACGCCTTCCAGTTGTGCTCGAAGCTCGAGGGCATCATCCCGGCGCTGGAGCCCTCGCATGCGCTGGCCCGCGTGCTGACGCTGGCGCCACAAAAGCCGCAGGATCATCTGATGGTGATGAACATGTGCGGCCGCGGGGACAAGGACATCTTCACGGTGGCGGAGCATCTCGGAGGGATGTGAGGCGTTTGCGGGAGCCCCCTCCCCAACTCGCCTCCGCTTCGCGGGAGAGGGACAGGCAGGGGGCGATTCTGCGCGCGTGATTGCCGCCCTCACCCCCAACCAGGCGGCGGCGGGCTCTGGGCCAGCCGCCCGCCGATCCGCACGGGCGCGATCATGCGGGCGAGGCCGTCCGCGCCCGCCTCCACCGCCACCCCGCACAGCGTCGCCTCGCCGCCGGCGGGCTCATAGCGGGCGCCCGGCGTCTTGCGCAGGAAGCGGCGCAGCGGCTCTTCCTTGTCCATGCCGATGACGGAATCATAATCGCCGCACATGCCGGCGTCGGTCTGATAGGCCGTGCCGCCCGGCAGGATCTGCCCGTCGGCGGTGGGGACATGGGTGTGGGTTCCGACCACCAGCGTGGCGCGGCCGTCGGCGAAATGCCCGGTCGCCATCTTCTCGCTGGAGGTTTCGGCATGCACGTCGATGATCGTCGCATCGCAGGCGAGGCCGAGCGGACAGGCGCCGATCTCCCGCTCCAGCGCCGCGAAGGGATCGTCGAGCGGGTCCATGAACACCCGCCCCATGACGTTGACGACGAGAATGCGATGCCCGCGCGCGCTTTCGTAAAGATAGGCGCCGCGGCCGGGCGTGCCGGGCGGGTAATTTGCCGGGCGCAGCAGTCGCGGCTGGCGTTCGATGAAAACGAGCGCCTCGCGCTGGTCCCAGGAGTGATTGCCGCCGGTGACGACATCGGCGCCGGCGGCGAGAAACTCGTCGCAGATCGCCTCGGTGATGCCGAAGCCGCCGGCCGCGTTCTCGCCGTTGACGACGACGAAATCCAGCGCCCAGTCGCGCCGCAGTTGCGGCAGATGGCGGGAAACGGCGGCGCGGCCGGACTTGCCGACCACGTCGCCCAGAAACAGGATGCGCAGAGCTGACATTGCGGTTGTTTATCCCTCGCGGCGCGCTTGCGCCAGCGTGGGTTCAGAACCGAAGCACGGAGTAGGGGGCCGGGTCTGTGAAGGGTGTCTCTCCCGTCATCATTTCCGCCAGCAGCCGGCCGGAGACCGGGCCGAGCGTCACGCCGTGATGGGCGTGGCCGAAATCGAACCACAGGCCGGGGTGGCGCGGCGCCGGGCCGATCACCGGCAGCATGTCGGGCAGGCACGGGCGCGCGCCCATCCAGGGCTTTGCGTCGAGCCGCTCGCCCAGCGGCGCGAAGCTGCGGGCGATCTTCTCGCAGACGTCCACCTGCACCGGCGTCGGCGGCGCGTCGCGGCGGGCGAATTCGGCGCCGGTGGTGAGGCGCACGCCGCGGGTCATCGGCGCCAGCACATAGCCGTTTTCGGCGTCCAGCACCGGATGGCGCAGCGGCGCGCCGCTCTGCGCATAATGCATGTGATAGCCGCGCTTGAAGCCCAGCGGAATGGCGTAGCCGAGCGGCCGGAAAATCTCGCCGGACCACGGCCCGAGCGCGACGACCATGTCTTTCGCCGCCAGCATCCCGTCATGCGTCTCGACACTCCAGCGTCCGTCGCCGCTCTCGCCGAAGCTGCGGGCGTCGCCGGAGAGAAAGCGTCCGCCGCGCGCAACGAACAGATCTGCGTAGGATTGCGCGAGGCGGCTGGGATCGTCGATCGACATCGTGTCGAGGAAATGCGCGGCGCCGGCGAGCGGCGCCAGCGCTGGTTCGCGGGCGTGCACGGCGGCGGCGTCGAGAATGTCCACCCGCAGCCCGTAGCCGCGCAGCTTCTCGGCTTCTCTCGCGCCGATCGCGAAGGCCGCCTCGCTGCGGAACGCCTTCAGCCAGCCAGATTTGCGCAAAAGATCGCCGGAACGCGCCATTTCCACCAGCGCCTGATGCTCGGAAACGCAGTTCTCGATCAGCGGCCGCACCGCCGCGGCGTTTTTCGCGACGCGCTCCGGCGCGCTCTCGCGCCAGTAGCGCAAGAGCCACGGTCCGAATTCGGGGATCGCCGAGACATGGTAATGCGCCTCGGGCAGCAGATTGAGCGCATAGAGCGCGAGGCGGCGCGGATCGCGCGGGAAGAGATAGGGAAACAGCGAGGAGCGCTCGATCAGCCCGGCGTTGCCGAAGCTGGTCTCCAGCCCGGCCGCGCCATGACGATCGATGATCGCCACATCCCGTCCGCGCGCCTGCAAATGCAGCGCCGCGGAAACGCCCACCATTCCCGCGCCGAGAACGACGACATCGGCCGTCAGCATCGCAGCCTCCCTGTTGCAGACTTACGATGCAAATATAGGACCGCGACTGCGCCGTTGCAGGATGCGCGGGCGGCGATCACCGACAAATGGCTTTCAGAAACGGGCGGCGTCGGGGCCGAAAATGAAGCTGCCCTGTTCGCCATTCGAGAAAACGATACGCCCGCGTCCCGACTGGAGGCCCGGATCGCGCCGGGCCACGACATGCGCCGTTCGTCCGTCGCTGCATCGGCCCGTGAGTGTGATCACCCTGGCGAGGGAGAGTGCGTCATATTCGCCGACACAGCTCGTCCTGCTCCCGGCGATTTCGAAACGACCGCCCGACAGTTCCCCTGTCGTGGAGCCGCGCAGGATCTGGCCATTGGGCAAGGTGACCTTGACAGGCGCAGTGGCGGAGCAGCCGCCCATGCTCAAACCGATCGCCGCAATCAGCGGCAAGCCATGCCACGCCCGCATCGTCGCATCTCCGGCCCGCGTTCGGCGGTCATGAACCGACATCCCCGGATGCAGGCCATACCGTCGATGAATCTGCCTCGGTCCCCGGTTTTATACAAGCTTGCGCCGAGGCCGCGAGCCAACTGGCCTTGTTTGCCGCCCCCTGGAGATGGATCGCTCCGCTCGCGATCTCTCCCTCACTTCCCCGGTTCGGGCGGCGTCAATGTCTGCGGCGGGTCGGACGGTCCCCACAGGAACTGCGAGGGGTCGCGCTCGATCGATTTCACGGCGTGATCGATCGTTCCCATCGTCTTGCGGGCGTCGATGGCGAGCATCTCATATTGCTTCAGACCCGAGCCCGAAAAACGGGCGAGATTGTGCGAAGCGCCGGCGATGTCCGTGGTGATGCTGCGCAGTTTCTTCGGTTCGAGCGCCGCCAGCGTCCTGTCGAGCCGCCCGATCACCTTGTCGAAATTGCGCGATGTCTGGGCGAGGTTGCGGGTGAAGACGGCGGTATTGTCGAGAATGCCGTCGACCTTGGCGACAGTCTTGTTGCCGAACAGCCTGTCGAGATCGGCGGTCACCTTCTGTGCATTTTCCAGCGTGCCCTTGAGATTGGCGAGGTTTTCATTGTCCAGCGCCTTGTCCAGCCGGGAGAGAACCTCGCCGGCTCTGGTCGAGAGGTTCTGCACATTTTCCAGCAGGTTCTGGATTTCGGAGCGCTCGGCCTGAATGACCGGCGGCTTGCCGTCGCTTCTCGCGACGAGATCGGGCGCGCCCGGCGTGCCGCCGATCAGCGCCACATAGGAGACGCCCGTGAAGCCGGTCTGCTCGAGCCGGGCGCGGGTGTTGGTCTTCACCGGCGTTCGCTTGTCGATCTCGATCAGCACGTCGACGCGGCTGGGATCGTTTTCGGAGATGGCGAGATGGGTGACCTCGCCGACCTTGAGGCCGTTGAACTGCACCGCGCCGCCGCGCGACAGCCCCGCCACCGAGCCGGAAAATTCGATTTGATAGGCGGTGTGGCGCGTCGTCTGGCTCGGCCCGGCGAACCAGAACACGAAGCCGAAGGCCGCCACCAGCACCGCCAGGGTGAAGGCGCCGATCATGGCGAAATTGGCGCGAGTCTCCATTCGTCAGCCCTCGCCGTCCGCGTCCGCGCCCGTGAGGCGGGCGCCGCGGACGCCGTGAAAATAGGCGCGCAGCCATGGGTGGTGCGATGCCAGCATGTCCTCCATCGTGCCGGCGGCGATGACTTTCCCGTCCGCCAGCGCTGCGACCCTGTCGCAGATCGAATAGAGGCTGTCGAGGTCGTGCGTCACCATGAAGACGGTCAGTCCCAGCGTCTGCTGCAGTGTGGCGATCAGTTCGTCGAACGCCGCCGCGCCGATCGGGTCGAGACCCGAGGTCGGCTCGTCCAGAAACACCAATTCCGGGTCGAGCGCCAGCGCCCGCGCAAGGGCCGCGCGCTTGACCATGCCGCCCGATAATTCGGACGGAAATTTGTCGGCGGCGTCGGCCTTGAGCCCGACCAGCTCGAGCTTGAGCATCGCCAACTCGTCCATGAATCGCTGCGACAGATCCCGGGTCTCGCGCATGGGCATCTGGATGTTCTGCTTGACGGTGAGACCGGAGAACAGCGCGCCGTTCTGGAACAGCACGCCCCAGCGCTGCTCCAGCGCGCGCCGCTCGGCGGGCGCGAGGGTGTCGCGGTCGCGCCCGAAAATCTCGATCACGCCGGCGCGCTTGGGCACGAGGCCGAGAATGGCGCGCGTGAGCACCGATTTGCCTTGGCCCGAGCCGCCGACGAAGCCCAGCACCTCGCCGCGCCGGACGTCGAGAGACAGGCCGTTCATCACCAGCCGCTCGCCGAAGCCGACGACGAGATCGCGTACGCGAATGACAGGTTCGGGCGTAGCGGGAAGTGTCATGAAGCGCCGTCAGTAATCGATCGCGGCGAAAAATATCGCGAACAGGCCGTCGACCACAATTACCATGAAAATGGATTTGACCACCGAGGCGGTGACCTGCCGGCCGAGCGATTCCGCCGAGCCCGCCGTCGACAGTCCATCCATGGCCGCGATCAGCCCGATGATCAGCGCCATGAACGGCGCCTTGATGACGCCGACGAGAAACGTGTTGGTCTTGATCGCCAGCTTGAGCAGAGACAGGAACGCCGCCGGGCTGATGCCGCCATAGCTCCACGAGACCAGCAAGCCGCCGAACAGCGCCGACATGTCGGCGACAAAGGTCAGCATCGGCAGGGCGATGATCAGCGCCAGCAGCCGCGGCGCAACCAGCACTTCGATCGGTGACAGGCCCATCACCCGCAGCGCGTCGACCTCTTCGCGCATCTTCATCGAGCCGAGTTCGGCAGTGATCGCCGAACCGGAGCGTCCGGCGATCATGATGGAGGTCAGCAGCACGCCGAGTTCGCGCAGAACGAGGATGCCGATGAGATCGACCGTGAAACTCGTCGCGCCGAAGCGCAGCAGCTGGAAAATGCCCTGCTGGGCGACGATGGCGCCCACGAGAAGATTGATCAGCGCGATGATCGGCACGCTGCGCAGGCCGATGCTTTCGAGATGGAACACGAGCGACGTGCCGCGAAACAGCCCCGGCCGGCGCGCCATGCGGCTCAGCGCCGAAACGAATTCCCCCAGAAAGCCGAGCCCGGCGTAGATTTCGTCGCCCACCGCCGCGACATGGCGGCCGACCGAGACAAAGACGTCTACGAGCGGATTCGTTGCCGGGCGGGCCGGCGCGTCGAAGGCGCGCCAGTGAGCTTCCTCGAGCAGCACGTCATGCTCCTGCGTCGCCTTTTCGACGACGACAGCGACGCCGCCCTGCGCCAGCCTGTGCCGCGCCCGGTTGACCAGCCAGGCGCCGGCCGTGTCCAGCCCGCCAAGGCCCGACAGGTCGAATACCACCAGTGCGTCGCCGCGGCCGGCGGCGACCAGCTCGTCCGCTCGCTGTTCGAGGCGGCGGGCAGCCACCAGCGTCCAGTCGCCGGACAGCGCGAAACGCGTCCGCCCGTCCGCCCGCGTCGCGGCGAACTGCGGCCCCTGCTTCGTCTCGTTGTCGGCCATGATGCTGTTCGCCACCGTTGCGCGCGGACTTGCAAAAACTCTTAAACTCGTGGATTGCCGGGTCAATAGATTGCATGTGCTTCGAGGAGCGACCGTGGCTGTCACGCTGACACTTGCCGAAGAAGCCTTCCCGATCGCCGGGCGCTTCGTGATTTCCCGCGGCGCGCGCACTATAGCGCAAGTCGTGGCTGTCACGCTGCGCGACGGCGAAGCCGTGGGGCGCGGCGAATGCGTGCCTTACGCGCGCTACGGCGAATCGCCTGAAAGCGTCGCCGCGGCGATCGAATCGGCGCGCGACGCGATCGAGGCCGGCGCTGACCGGCAGGCGCTGGGCGCGCTGCTGCCGGCCGGCGCCGCCCGCAACGCGCTGGACTGTGCCCTGTGGGACCTCGAGGCCAAGCGCTCCGGCCGCCCGGCCCATGCCGCCGCGGGCCTTGCGGCGCTGGCCTCCTGCATGACCGCCTATACGCTGTCTGTCGGAACGCCTGAAGAAATGCGCGCCGCAGCCGAAAAGGCTGCCGACCGGCCACTGCTGAAGATCAAGCTGGCCGGAGCCGGCGACGCCGAACGGCTTGCCGCCGTCCGCGCCGGGGCGCCGGCCGCCCGGCTGATCGTCGACGCCAACGAAGCCTGGCGCGAGTCGGATATCGAGGAAAATCTCGCCGCCTGCGCGCGCGCCGGCGTGTCGCTGATCGAGCAGCCGCTGCCGGCCGGCGCCGACGGCGCGCTGGCGGCGATTCGCCGGCCGATCCCGATCTGCGCCGACGAGAGCGCCCATACGCGCGAGGGGCTGGCCGCGCTCTGCGACCGTTACGACGCCGTCAATATCAAGCTCGACAAGACCGGCGGCCTCACGGAGGCGCTTGCCATGGCGCGCGCCGCGCAAGGCCTTGGCCTGAGGATCATGGCCGGCTGCATGGTCGGCACTTCGCTGGCCATGGCGCCAGCTGTTCTGGTAGCGCAATATGCCGATTGGGTCGATCTCGATGGTCCGCTGCTGTTGGCGCGGGATCGCGAACCGGGACTGGTGTATGAAGGCTCGACCCTTCAGCCGCCCTCGCCGACGGTGTGGGGGTGACGCGCCGCCGCGCGTGGTCAGGCTCCCGCCAGCCATGGCGACCATTTTGTCGTCATTACGCCGACCTGTCGCAACTTCGCCTTAGTGCCGGCGTAGCGAATCTGGAGCCTGTGACCTGAAACTGTGCAGGTCTTGCCGCCAGAACGCCAGGCCCCTTTGGGAGGACACCCGAGAATGGCTCGTTTTTTCACCTCGTTGATGCTCGCGCTGGTCTTCGGCGCCGCCGGCTTTGCGGCCGGCGTATTCTTGCCGGCCGACAAGGCCGAACAGATCAGGGCGATGGTCGCCAAGGCGCCTGGCAAAGCTCCAGCGCCTGCCGTCGAACCGGCCCCGGCGCCGGACGCCGCGCCGGCGGATCCCGCTCCGTCCGAGACCAGGACCGAAGCGCCGGCGGAAACGTCGCCTCCCGCTGAAACCGCTGCGCCTGCCGAGCCGGCTCCGCTCGCCGCTCCGGCGGCTGCGACCGAACCGGCGCCTGCCGCCGCCGAACCGGCCGCGCCCGCCGCCGAGAAGCCGGCCGAAAAGCCTGCCGCGGAAAAACCTGTCGCCCACAAGAAGCCGGCGCCCAAGCCGGTGGTGAAGAAGCCGCCGCCGCCCAAGAAGAAGCCGGCCGCGCATGCCAAGCCGAAGGAAGAGGAAGCCCCGGCCGAAGCCGCTCCCGCCGATCCGCAGTGATCTCATCGGAAACCCGCCGCAGAAACGGCGGGTTTCCTGTTTCGGGAGGCCGCGCCAAAGGTTCCGCGTCGTTTCAGTCTGCGTGCGTGACGAGCGCCGCCATGGCGCCTTTCAGCGCCGCACGCACATCGGGATCGGCGATCGAGCCGGCGGCGTCGATGCTGTCGCGGGTGACGGCGATCTTGACGCAGGCGTCTTCGACGATTCGGGCGCCGACGAAACCGAGCACGGAGCGCAAGGTCGCATAGGTGGCGTCGGAGCCGCCATGCGAAGAAGGATTGATCCAGCCGACCGGCTTGCCGTAGAGCCCGCCGCCGACCGTCCAGTCGAGCAGATTCTTGAAGGCGCCGGGCAGCGAACCGGCATATTCCGGGGTCGAGAAGAACACCGCGTCGGCGCCGGCGAGCGCGGCGCGCAGATCGGCGACCGGTTCGGGCAGCGGGTCGCGATCGTCGTCGAGACAAAAATGCGGCAGATCGCCGAGCCGCCGGTAGATCACGGCCTCCATGCCGGCCGGCGCCAGCCTGGCCGCGGTCGCGAGGGCCGCGGCATTGGCGGAGCCGGCGCGCAGGCTGCCGCCGACGAGGAGAATGCGTCGCGCTGTCGTCTTTTCGCTTGTGGTCATTGCGGCGCTTCACCGAGACTTGCGCTTGCGGCGTCATCGACGAGACGCCCGTCGTCGAATCGCAGAATGCGGGTGCAGATGCGCAGGCTTTCAGGGCGATGGGCGATCACCACGATCGTGGGCGCCTGATCGAGCGCTGCGAACCGCGCGAGAATTTCGGTTTCGCTGGCGAGATCGAGGGCGCTGGTCGCCTCGTCCAGCACAAGCAGTTGCGGGCGGCGCAACAGGGCCCGGGCGAGGGCGATGCGCTGGCGCTCGCCCCCCGACAGGCGGGCGCCGCGCTCGCCGACGATCGTCTCCAACCCCTCCGGCATGGCGTCGACGACGCGCGTCGCGCCGACGATGGCGAGGGCGTGGCGAAGGTCGGCGTCGCTCGCGTTCGGATCGGCCCATTGGAGATTTGCGCGCAGCGTGTCGTGGAACAGGAAGGCGTCCTGCGCGACATAGGCGAGTCCGCTGCGCCAGGCCGTGAGCGCCGCGCCGCGCAGGGGGGCGTCGCCGATCGAGATCGCTCCCGTCTGCGGGGCGACGAGCCCGACCAGCAGATCGGCGAAGGTGGTCTTGCCGGCGCCGGAAGGTCCGGTGACGCCGACGATTTCTCCCGGAGCAATGTCGAGATCGACATCGCGCAGCCCGGCGCCCGAGTCGTGGAGATAGGCGACGGCGCGAAAGCGGATCGGTCCCACGGGGGCGGGTCCCGACGCATTGCTGGATCTGGATCCCGCGGCGGGCGCCATGTCGCGTTCGAGCCCGCACACCCGCTCGTAAGCCGGCAGCGCATGGGCGAATTGCTGACCGGCGCGCAGCAGCGTCTGCGCCGGGCCGGAGAGCCGTGCGAGGACGAACATCAGCGTCAGCACCACGGGCGCCGGCAGATCGAACAGGCCGAAACCGACAAAGGCGCACAGGCAACCGGCGAGGCCGGTCACAAGGCCGACGAGCTGCTGACTGTCGGAGGTTTGCAGCAGAAAACTGGTCTGACGCCGCAGGATCGCGGCGATCGCCGTCTCGAACTGCGCCACGAAACGCGCCTGAAGATTCTGGCTCACCGCCAGTTTCAGCGCGCCGAGAAACTGGCCGAGCGAATGGGCGAGCGTCTGGCCGCCGGCGCCGATGTCGACGCCGGCGCCGTAGCTGCGTCGCAGAAGGACCAGCGCCGCCGGCGCTGCAACGCCGATCGCCGCGAGGCAGATGAGCGTGAAGGCCGGGGCGAGCCACAGTGCGACCGCCGCCTGATTGACCAGCAGGACGGCGGCGACGACGCTGTCGAGCAGCACATTGATCGCGATGCCGGTCTGCAGAATGTCGACATGGACGATCTGGCCGATGCGCCCGTGCTGCAATTTCGCGACGCTCTCCCAGGGAGCCGCGGCGAGGGCGCGGAGCAGGCGGGCGCGGCGCTGTTCCACGAAGCCGAGGCGCAGCGCCACCAGCGCCCGCGCCCGCGCCGCATTGGCGCCCGCCCGCAGCGTCAGCAGCAAGGCGAACACCAACAGCAAGGCGGCCAGGCGCGCGCGTCGCGTTGCAAGGCCGAGCATGGCGAAGGCCGGCGCAGCCATGTCGCCGGCCCCGGTCTGCGTCGCGGCGGCGAGAAACGGGACGAGCAACAACACGCCGACATTTTCCAGCAGCGCCGCCGAGAGCGTCAGGCCCAGCGCCGCGGCGCCGCGGCGCCCGGCGTAGCGCGCGAAATCCCGCGCGAAGCTCGCGCCACTGCGCGCCAGCGCGGCTAAGGGGACTGCGCGCCAGTTCATCGGCGCTTCTCGTAAACGCCGTCGTCGCCCGCCGTAGTGCGCAGCAGCCGATTGTCGGGCCCGTAGATCGGAGCCGCGACATCGAGCGGCGGCGCATCGAAGACGCGAACAAAGCCGGCGGCGGCGCGCGTATCGCAAAAACGGAAATTGGCGTGACGCAGCGCCAGCAGGCCGCCCGGCGCGAGACAGCGCGCCAGCTCGAAAACGCTGGCCTCGAAATCGACAAAGCGCAGCAGCGGCGCGCAGCTTTCGGGCGCGGCGCCAAGATCGGCGTGACGATAGACCGCCATGGCGAAGATCGCGTCGTAAACCCCGTCCGCCTCGGCTGCGGCGGATGCGGCGGTCTCGAAGACGAGCCCCGCATCGCCGCCGCCGCGCCGCAACTGCCGACGGGCGGCGGCGATGTTGCGGCGATTGATGTCGATCCCCTTGATTTGCGCTCGCGGAAAATAGCGACGCAGCGTGAAAATTTCTTCGCCGCTCGAGCAACCGAAGGAGAGGAGGCGCGCCGACGCATCGGCGCCGAGCCGATCCCGCACATAGCCGAAAATTCCCGGGTAGCGGTCGGCGCCGGTCGTCGGTTCCGGCTGGAACAGGCCCTGCGGCCGCTCCAGCGTCAGCAGCGCCAGATTGCGTGCGCGCGCATCGTGCGGATGGACGATCCAGCGCGCGCCGGCCTTGACGATTTCCGCAAGCCGTCGCGCCGTCATGACGAAACCGTCTCCTCGCGCCGATGACGCGGCCTTCGCCGCCGTCCTCCCCCGTCGATAGCAAAGCGCGGCGGCGAGTCAAGCGAGCGTCCGCGGCGGATCTGTCCGTCAGAGCCTCACACGAAGCAGCCGATCTCCGCATAGGCGTCGGCGGGGTATCCGACCACTTCGACGCCGGCGGCGTCCAGCCAGGCGTGGGCGTCGAAACCTTCTGCGAGCGAGGCGGCCGCCGCGGATCGGGCGGCGCCGAAATGCAGCGCGCTGGCGACGCCGCGGCGCGCCAGCATCATCCGTGCAGCGATGGCCTGTGCGAGGCAGAGGGCTTCGAACGGCGCGCGCTGCGCGGCGGCGCGCACGGCCCATCCCACTTGCGCCGCAAGGCCCGCCTCCAGATCCCCGACGGCGCGGCGGGCGATCAGCGCCCGCGCCTCCTGCGGCGAGGTGAAGACGCCCAGCCGGGCGGCGAGGCGCGGGAAGGGAACGAAGCGCAGCGCGAGGGCGGCGAGGGACACTGCGAACGTCGCCTCGATCGCCAGCGCTTTCGCCTGCGCGTCGAGTCGCAGGAAGCGCGTGGCGTCAGCCAGGATCGAACGCCACTGCCCCATGCTTCACCAGCTCCGCGACGAAGGCGTCGACTTCCACCCGGCACTGGTCGGGCTCCACATCGTATTCCTCTTCTAGGCCGGAGCAGAGCGTCTCGACATCGCAAGGCGTCGCCAGAAGGTCCCAGATGCGCGCGCCAACGTCGTTGAGGCCGATGTAGCGGCCGGTCGCAACACTCATCATGACCAGTTCGTCGCCGACCTTCGCTGCGAGCCAGTCGTCGCGTCTGTGCACTTTCATGCTCGCCATCTCCCGCTCGCTGTCACCGGCCGCATCACGCGTCATACCCCAGACGGCGCATCATTGCAGCATGATCGCGGACGATCTGCGCCGCCTGCGCGGCGGTCAGTTCGTCGCGCCAGCCATCGACGCGGCCCTGCCGGAAAAACGGCCCCTTGCCGTGTCGCGGCCTTTCGCGGAAGCCCCGTTCGCGCTCCTGGCTCTGCAACTGCGCGAAATCCGCCGCCGCGGCTGCGCGGGCAATCTCCGCCGGCGCGGCGGGGAGGCCAGCAAAGTCGAGCACCCGCGCCAGTTCGCGCGCAGGGTCCGAAATCATGTCTTCGTAGCGCAGCAGCAGGACAGGAATTTCGACCTGCGACAGCCAGCTCTCGGCATGGTGGCTCCACCCCAGCAGACGCTGTCGCAACTGCTGTTGGGGTCGCAGGTCGGTTCCCCCGCCAAAGCAGAACTTTTCGTCGGCCATGAAAGCGATGGCCTCGTCGACGCAAACCCCGGTGTGATGCGCCAGCGAAGGCGCCACGGAGCGCGGATCGCGCACGACGAGAACGGCGCCGGCCGCCCCGCGCGCGCCCGCGAGCAAAGGCGCGCCCTGCGGCGTCGTCACCCAGGCGTCGTGGACCTTCACGAAACGTGCGTCGAGCTTCGTCGCCTCGCGCCCATACTCACCATTCGCCAGCGCTGCGTGAACGCCGGGCCGAAGGAGGTCGATTTCGTCGGCGGTCATGATGTTGGAGTCGAGCAGGGTGATCTGGTCGAACGGCTCGCGGGCGCTGGCCATGCCGCCCGCCTCGGACGGCGCGTTGATGTCGAGCGTCTCGCCCGGCGCGAGAACGAGCGCCGCCAGCAGCATGCGCAGCCAGGTGTTGCCGGACTTGGGATAGGAGGCGAGCCAGTAGGTCGGCGTCATGACGCGCCGAAACCGAGCTCGGCCCAATGCGCCTCCAGTTTCGTCACCGTGTCGGCAAGCTGGTCGAGGTCGAGCGGGCGCTCGAGCAGATGAACGCCCGCGGCGCCGGCGATCGCGGCCGCGGCGCGCAGATAGAGCCCGTCCTGTCGCAGGCGGCGCACGAGATGCGGGCGAAAGGCATGATTGCCGAGCACGGCGGCGGCGTCGACGAAGTTCATCGGGCGAATGCGTGCGTCGGCCTGCAGCTTCGTGAAGTGAAGCGCATAAACTGCGCGGATCGGCATGGCGGCCGGCGCGACTTCGCCCGGATCGACGTGGAATTTCTGCAGGCGGTTGCGCACGGGGATGCCGCGCTGCGCGTCGAGGCCGAGCTTGTCGATCGACTGCGCCCAAAGCTTCAGCAGACGTCCATCCGGCAATACGGTGGGCGGGCCTCCGGCCGCATCGAGAGCGATGGCGCAGAAATCGTCGGTGACGAAGGCGTGACCGCGCTGCGCCAGCGCCGCCGCCAGCGTCGATTTGCCGGCGCCCGACGCGCCGCAGAACAGCACAGCGCCGCCGCCGACGGCGACAGCGCTGGCGTGCAGCAGCGGACAGCCGCGCTGGTGCAACAGAATGCCGAAAGCGGTCGCCCACAGGAAGGCGCGGGCGTCGTCGATCGTCGCCTCGCCTTCCAGCTCGAAGTCGATCGATCGCCCCTCCCGCGCCAGAAAGCGCGCGACGCCGGGCACGCGCAGCAGAAAGGCGCCGTCGGAGAGCGTCCAGTTGGGGCCGGCGGCTATGACGGGCGAAAGGTCGGGCGGCGTGGCGTCTTGCCGGATCGTCACATCCGGATGGTCGACCGCCGGCGCATCGACAGCGCCGGGAAAGGCGATCTCGCTCGCGACGGAGAGTCCGGCCAATTGGTAAAAATGCACGCTACGCCTCGAAGGGTTGTCGCAATGGACCACGACGCCGGCGACGACGCGCGGCGCGGCTTTAACCGAGGCGCGGCGCGAAAGCAAACGCGCGTCAGTCGCCGCCGTTCGCCTTCCGCCGCAACGTGTCGAGTTCACCGTACAGAGTTCCGAGCCGGCTGCGGGCGGCGGCGCGGATGGCGGCTGTCGCGGCGGCGCGCTTTTCGTCGGCGTCGGGCGAAAACGTGAACTGTGGGGCCTTGGCGTCGCGTTGCGCCGCCGCCCGCATCGCGGCGCTGTCGGCGCTCGATGGCGAGAGGCCGAAATGCGGCAGGATTTTCGTGAAGAACGCCTCCGGCAAATCCGCGTAATCGACGAACAGCCCACCGCCGCCGGAATAATGTTCTATGGCCGCCGCGCAGCCTTTCGCCAGCACCTGCGCACAAAAGTCTTCCGGACCGAGCGGCTCGGCGTCGCCCTCGCCCTGGAGTTCGGCCGGCAGCAGTCCCGGCACGGTCTGCATGCCGCGCGCCCGCATCTGCGAGACCAGCACCTCGACCGGGTCGCGATACAGGAACACCCAGGGCGTTTGCGGGAAAGCGGCGCGAAACAACGGCAAGGCGATGCTGTGCCAGCTGTCGAGCTTGACGAACAGATCGCCCGCGCCGGCGACGCGTCGCCCCAGCGCCGCTGTCATGGCGACAAGCGCCCGGCGGCGGTCGTCGTCGCACGCTGTGGGCAGAAATTCGCGTAGCCGCACCATGGCGTCGACCGGCGGCGCCTCGGACAGGACGATGTGATGCTGCGCGGCGGCGAGCATCTGTGCGACCAGCGTCGAGCCGCAGCGCGACATGTGGAACACGAGTCCGCGCGGCGCCGGCGCATCGTCGGGCGCTGCCGCGAGGAAATCCTCGAGGGTTGTGCGCCAGCGGCACAGGCGGTTGAACGGGAGCCGGCGCACGGCGCGCGCCGACATTTCGAAGAACGGTTCGGCGAGCGGTACGTCGCCGAAAAAGGCCCAGTCGACGACAATGCGACCGTCGGCGCCGCGCAGCACGCCGATCGGACGCCAACCCGCCGGCGGCCAGTCGTGCGTGAAGATCACGGGCGGCGCGGAGAGGCCGAGGGGATCGGGATGCAGCGCCGCGGAAACGGCATCCGGCGAAAGCGTCAGTCCACGCGCCGCCGCTTCCGCGCAGGCGCGCGGGACAAAGGCGTCGTGGCGCTCGAGCGCGCCGAGCGCCCGCTGCACGGCGGCGTCCTGGAGAAGCAATTGGCGAAACGAGGCGAGAGCGTCCATGGAGCGCCTTTTGGAAGGGCTTGCGCGAAAGTGAAATCGACCCGATGCTGCGCGGCGCCAGCGTCCACGTTCCGGCCTGCGTTGGCAAGGGCGCCGTCGCCGCGCGAGGATGTCTTGCAGACGAATTTTCCCGATCGCCTGTTGCTGCCGCGCGCTTTCGATCCCGCGCGGCTCGCCGGCGATCTCGCGGCGATCGAACGGCGCGTCGGCTGGACCGAACATTTCGTGAAGCAGAATTACGACGGCGACTGGAGCGCCATCGCGCTGCGCGCGCCCGAAGGCGCGACGCATCCGATCACCATGATCACGTCCTTCTCGTCGAATGGAGCCTTTGTCGATACGCCGTTGCTCGATCATGCGCCGTACATGCGCGAGACGCTGGATTTCTTCCAGTGCCCACTGCAGAGCGCGCGGCTGATGCGGCTCGCGCCCGGCTCGGTCATCAAGGAGCACCGTGACGTCGACCTCGCTTTCGAATGGGGCTTTGCGCGTCTGCACATTCCCGTGGTCACCAATGCGGATGTCGACTTCCGGCTCAATGGCCGGCGGGTCGACATGGCGGCGGGGAGTCTGTGGTATCTGCGGCTCGCCGATCCGCACAGCATCATCAACGCCGGCAGGGCGCCGCGCGTGCATCTTGTCGTCGACGTGAAGGTCGACGGCTGGCTCGAGGCCTTGTTTCACGAGGCGACAGCGTCGGCAGATGATTGACCACATGCGACCGCGCACGCTACATGCACGGCGACATTCGTTGCGGGATCGACCATGGACAGACATCTGACCTTCGAGGATTTCAGGGATCTCGTCGGGGCCTCCTTCGCGCTGTGCGATGATGCCGGGGCGGCGCAGGTCGAACTGCGACTTGCAGAGGCGACGGCGCTTCCGGCGCGCAACGGGATTCCCGGGGGCCGGCCGCCGTTTTCGCTGATCTTCTCCGGCCCGCTCGACCGTTTCGCGCCGCAGGGGCTCTATCTTCTGAAGAATGACAGTTTCGGCGAAGCGACACTGTTCATGGTGCCGGTGGGACAGACCGCCGAGGGCTTCTCGTATCAGGCGCTGTTCAACTGACGTCCACGCGCGACGGCTTGTATGCGCGCTCCATCTCCAGATAGACGCCGTGGTCGCCGACTTCCGCGAAACCGAGGCGCTGGTAGAGCGCCAGCGCCGGATTGAATCGCTCGACGAAGATCGAAACGCCGCGGCCTTCCCTGCGGCCGGCGTCGATCAGCGCCTCCAGTATGCGCGTGCCGACGCCGCGTCGGCGCCACTCCGGCAGCAGCGAAATATCGACGATGTGGAGGCGACGCCCACGCCGTTCCAGATAGAGACGGCCGACGCGAACGCCGCCGCACTCCAGCACATCGAAGGCGCACGCAGCGAAATGCGCATAGTAGTGCCGGCGCTGCGCGTCGAACTGCTGGCGCAGGAAGGCGCCTTTTTGCGCCTCCGTCCACGGGGCAAGCGCCAGTTCCTCCGCCCGTGTCGAGGCGTAGAGTGCTTCCAGAAAGGGAATGTCGGCTTCGCTCTCGCGGCGGAGAGCGAAGCCTTCTGCAACAAGGGCCGGCGGCAGCCGGAAGTCCGGAGGCGCGTCGCCGGTCATGGATCGTCAGTTGCGCGTCGGGTAGATGCCGTTGACCGCGATGCAGAAATTGTGGGCCAGTAGTGGCTGCAGATTTTGATGCGGCTGCGACCCGCCGTTGTTGCCGACGGCTTTCGGCGAAAACGGGGCGTCGAAGGCGACGGCGGTGTTGTTGTAGGCCTTGCCGCCGGCTCCGGAAATGCCGAGAAACGCGGCGGCGCCGGGCGAGGTCTGCTCCTGGGACAGCGTGCCGCCGGCCGTCGTCTGCACCGAATGGCTGTGGGCGGGCATTTCGTTTATTGTCAGCGTTTCGGTCGACGCACCGGTCGTTTCGCCGAGCACATGCGGCGTGAGACCTGCGCCATTGCCCCAATGCATCGGGGCGCGCTCCTGCAGATTCGGCAGGTTGAACGTGTTGACGCCGTCGCCGCCGAAGGTCGTTCCGAGAATGGAGAACAACGCGGCGTTCTGGGAAATCGACATGACCTGGCCGTTGCAGAACGCCCAGTTGATCGGCGCGAAGTGAAAACCGAAGGCGCGGATTTCGCCGATGAAGGGGTCGGACATGAAAAGCTCCCTTGGGCTGTCAGTTTCTGCTCGGGAAGATGCCGGCAAGCGCGATGATGAAGGTGAGGCAGAGCGTCGGCATCATGTTGCTGTGCGGCTGGTTGCCGCCGTTGACGCCGACGCTGCCCGCGGCAAGGCTCAACGGCGATGGCGGCGGCGAGGACCCGTCCGCGACGGTATAGAAGTGCCCAGGCGGCGCAATGACGCCGGGTAGGGAGGCGGCGCCGATCGCCGCGGCGTTGGCCGCGACGGTCGAGGCGTTCAGCGGATGATTGTGCGCGGGAATGGTGGCCTGAGTCAGCGTCACGTGTTCGACGCCTCCTGTCTGTCCGATGACGCGCGGGGTGAGGCCCGGTCCCTGGCCTTCGCCGATGGCGATACGGCCCTGAAGGTCGGGAAGCTGAAATGTCTGCACGCCGTTGCCGCCGAAGGTCGTGCCGAGCAGCGCGAACAGGGCCTGATTCTGCGCGATGGCGATCGTCTGACCGTTGCACAGCGCCCAGTTGCGAGGCGCAAAGTTGCCGGTGAACATGCGTATTTCACCGATGAAAGGGTTCGACATGACGAGGTCCTTTTCCCGAACGAGTAGCGCCGACGATCAGTTGCGGGCGGGAAAGACGCCCTGAATCGCGATGCAGTAATTGAGCACCAGATAAGGCTGCATGTTTTCGTGCGCCGCGCTGTTTCCCGTTTGCTGCACGCTCAGCGGGTTGAGCGCCTGCACAGCGGTGTCCGGCGCGTAATGCAGGCTGGTGGCGGGATCGACCTTGGAGAGCGTGCCGGACGGAGCGGGAGCCAGCCCCGCTTGCGAACTGCCGCTCAGCTTGTGCGAATGGTTCGGCAATTGACCGAGCGTCAGAGTGACCGATTCGACGCCGTCGAGCGCGCCTTGCGGGTGTTGAGAACCGAAGTGGATCGGCGCCCGGCCCCGCATATCCGGAAGGGCGAAGTTCTGTGTTCCATTGCCCCCGTATTGCGTCCCCAACAGGGAGAACAACGCTGCATTGGCTTGAATTGCCAATAGCGACCCGTCGCAAATGCGCCACCCATGCGGCGCCCAGTTCCATGGAAACAGCCTGATTTCACCAAGATAGGGTTCCGACATCGCCAACTCCCTTGCAGGTCAGTTCTTTGCGGCCAAAACTATCCTGTCGGAACAGTCAGTAACATCCAGACGCGCGCGTCTCGAGCATGCGCTGCGGCGGGATGCGGGCAAGTCCGACGGGACCGTTCTGCCGAATGCCTATCAATCGTTCACACCGGAGGGCGCGTTGCTTTGCCCGAAGTCGAAATCTGATCAAAGTCTAGACGAGATTGCAGCTAACGCAAGTCTGATTCACGACTTTTGAGGCAATTGTCCGGGAGGAGCGGCCGGCTCGCGGGTTGCGGTTGCGCGCATTCTCGTTTATAAAGTAACGGTTTCAGCGGACTCGGGGCGAGGAGCATGCTCGCGCTCGCTGACGAGGGGAGTTTTGCGATATGGGCGATACGGAAGTGCGCCATGGCGTGACCGCGGACGACGGCGCGACGGTCGAGGCGCGCGCGGCGCGCAAGCCCTGGACGACGCCCAGGGTCGTCGTCGGCGAAGTCGCCGACGCCACACGCAAATTTTTCAGTCCGGAAGCCAGCGGCACATCGGTGCACGCGCTGTCGTGACCAGATCGCGCGGGGTTCTCCTCCGCCACGATTCAAGATCGACAGCCCCGCATCGGGGCCGTTGCGCGAGATACCCATGCTCCTGAATGATGCCGTCGGAGCCTCCGCCGCCGCGAGGAGCTCGACGGATATGAGCAGGCCACAGCAGGTCGACGACGCGGGGGTGGCGACGAGGGCGTCTCGGTCGACGGACGCAGGCCCTGGACAGCGCCGATCGTCATTGACCGCGTAATCGCCGTGGGGACACGAAAGGCCTCTTGCGGCGAGAACGAAGGGACGAGCGATCAGGCACTGTCCTGATCGCCGAACGTCGTCCGATTGTCGCCGCGCGCGCGCTCGATGAATTTTGCCAGCAACAGCGTGCGCCTCACGAAAATCCCCTCCACGGCCGTCTTCTGCTGATCTTCCGTCATGTCGCGCAGGGCTGAAAGCCGTGCCGTCAACCGGTCGAAATCGATATATCGGCGCAGCGCCGGATCGGCCGCGAGTCGCGCAAATTCCGCCTCCACCTGCGGCAGCGCGCCGAGCAGACCGGCGTTGGGGATCGGTTCGATTTCGTCCTGCCGCGCCTCGCGACACTGGAATTCCGGCGGATAAATATCCGCCAGCGCCTTTTGCCCCAGCCAGCGATGGCGCCCGTCCTTGATGTAGAGTTCGACCGGAATTGCGAGCGCGAATTCGACGATGCGGCGATCGAAAAACGGCCGCGTCAGATCGAGCCCATGCGCCGCAGCCTCATTGGCCCGCAGGCGCCGGTTCCGGCCGATCCAGTTGTGCAATGAGGCCATCATGCGCGCATCTGGCGCGCGGTTGGGTTGCTGTCCGCCGATGTAATCGTGTCGCTCCAGTTTCCGCTCGCGCAGCAGCGCCTCGGCGAAGTCGCGCGCGATGAACCGGTCCGCGCCGACGCGGCGGAACGGGCGCTTCGCCCGTTTGAGCCAATCCGGAAGAAGCTGCTTGAGCGTATTGATCGCGATCAGCGACGCGGGAAAGTCGCCGGCCCGCACTTGCGCCCGGAACTCGCGCAGGAACAGCAGAAGCCGCCCCTTCGTCACAAGGTCCGCAAGTGTGTTGCCGAGGCGCATGTTGATCGTGCCGTCGCCGCCGATGCCGTCCATGACGAGGCGCGCCCCCGACCGCGCGGCTTCGCGAAACAGCGCATTGCAGAGATAATGTGCGGTGAGGCCCGGCCCGTCGGCCATGTCACAGGCGCGCTCGATGCCCTGCATTATGGTCTCGTCGCTCTGCACGAAATACCGAACGTCGAGATGCGGCATGACACGCTTGCACGCCTCGACCCAGGGCCGCACGCTCGTATGCGGACCGGAGTAATCCTCCGGCAGAACGGAAGAGAAGGCCAGCAGCTTGCGGCCCTGTCTGCCCATACGTTCCTGTGCGAGGCCGGCGATGGCGCCGCTGTCGAAGCCGGCGCTCATGAGCAGCGCCGGGGGCGCGATAGTGCGGCGAACGCGGCAGTCGACCGCTTCCGTGATCAGCCGGCGGTAGGTGTCGATGTAATAGGCTTCGTCGCGGCCGATATGCGCGGGGTCGGCGTGCGGCTCCCAGTAGGCGCGCGTCTCCATGCGGCCTGTCGCATCGATGCGCACGGCCTGTCCGCCCGACGGAAAGGTCACGCCTTCGAAGAAAGTGGCGCCGTCGCCGGCAGGAACCTGCAACATCAATTCACGGCCGATCTCCGCTTCGCACAGCCGCCGCGGAATGTCGGTCAGCGCGAACAGCGCCTTGATCTCGGTGGCGAAGGCGAGGAAGCGGTCGCCATGATGATAGAAGATCGTGCGCTGGCCGAGAGGATCGCGCGCGAGATGCAGTTCGCCGCGGCGCGCATCGTATATGGCCAAAGCGAAATCGCCGAGGAGATGCTCGGGCGTCGCCGCGCCCCATCGCCGCCAAGCGGCGAGGATGACGGCGCTGTCGGGAAGGACTGCCAGCGCGTCCTCGTCGATGCCGAGCGTCTCGGCCAGCGCCTCGCGATTGTCGATGCGCGCGTCGGCGACCAGCAGCAACCCGGCGTCCCTGTCGCGCGCAGGCTGGGCCTCTGAAAAATCCTCGCGATTGACCCGCAGCAGACCATGCCCGACGCCAACGGGCCCCTCGACCACGATCTTGCGGCGATCGGGGCCGCGATGCGCGAGCACATTGCCCATGCGCTCGATGTCGGCGGCGGACGGCGAGAGGCCGTCGAAACGCAGTACGCCAAAGATGGCGCTCATGACGGCCCGTCCTGCGGCGCCAGCAACGCGCCGGCGCAGAGGGCGAACAGCGCAGCGATCGCCGGCATGCGCAACGGGTAGTCGACAATGGAATGGGCGAGCAGCAGCGTGATCACCAGCCCCGCGGCGACGCCTTCGGCCTCGTGCGCGCGCAGGGCGCGGACGAAGGGGCGCGCGAGCAGGGCGAGGCCCGCGACGATCGCCAGCGCCCCCGCGACGCCGGCTTCGATGACGAGTTCGAGAAAATCGTCGTGAGCGTGATTGACGATCGCCGGCACGATGTCCGCCCGCTGCTGATACAGCGGGTAGACGCGCTCGAAGGTCCCGAAGCCGGCGCCGAAGGGAAAGAACCCCAGCGCAGTGCGCAACGACACGCCGGCGATGGAGAGGCGGTCGCCGCCTCCCGTATCGGTTTCGAGGAAACGCAGGAGGATGCGTCCCGCGCCGAAGGCGAAGAGCAGCGCCAGCCCGCCCAGCGCCGCCAGCGAGAGCCAGAGACGTCCATCAACCCATCGCCCGGCGCGTCCGCGGCGGCGTTCGCCGCGGATCAGGACCAGACTCGCCGCGAGGCTCGCGGCGCCGAGGACGAGCGCGGCGCGCGATCCGGTCATGGCGAGGCCGAGCAACAGCGCGAGGCAGACGCCGCCGAAAGCCAGCGTTCCGCCGAGGCGCGCCCGCGCCGGGGCGAGCAAAGCGGCGGCGATCGGGAGGGCGCAATAGAGCAGGGCGGCGGTGTGGTTGCGATTCGCGAAGGCGCCGACGCCGACAGTGGTGTCGGTCGGCCGCCAGAACCGCAGCGCGCTGTCCGGGCCTTCCATGATCTGCGCCATCTGCAGCAGCACGGTGACGAGCGCGGCCGCGAGCGCCAGCGCGAACAGGATGCGCCGCTGCGCCGAGTCGCAGCCCAGCGTCCCGAGAAACAGGGCGAGCGCCGGAAGCAGCGCCTGCGTGGCGCGCCAGCTTTCGAAAGGCGCGACGGACAGCGCAAACCAACCAGGTTCGAGTCCGGCGGTCCGCAGCGCTTCGACGAGTGGCGCGCGTCCCGGAAGAGCGGTCCACAGCGCCGCGGGGAGCGGCGCCAGTTGCAGGACGCACAGCGCGACGACGCCGGCGAGGAACACCGCCAGCGTCCGGCGACCACGCAAAAGCCGTGGCAGCGTCGCGGCCGTCATGGCGACCAGCGGCAAAGCCGAAAACTGCGCCAGCGCGCCCGGCAGATCACCGCGCGTCGCGCCGCCGAAGACCAAAGCGCCAGCGAGCGCGAGGGCGCAGGCAAAGAGAAGGCCTCGCCCCTCGACGAAGCGCCGATCCGGGACAGTCGGAGAAGACGTTGTCATCGTGGCGTGTCCGGCGTTGCTCCACCCGGCGCGCCGCCCCGTGTGAGCGACAAGGCAGTGAAGCGGGCGGTTCCGGAAATCTCGGTTTCGGACTCGATGCGGGCGTCGAGCGCGAGCGTGAGGATTTGCGCCGGGCATCCCTGAGCCGGCGTCTCGAATGCGATCGAAAACGGCGCATCCGTGCGATCGCCCGCCAGAAGGCCGCCGGCGCCGAGCAGGGCCCCCGGCGCGTCGAGACAGGCGATGGTCCAGCGCAGGCCGCGCGGCGTCTGCAGATTGTCGGCGCTCTCGCGGCCGGCGAAGACGTAAGGCCCCGGCGGCAGAGCCAGCACGTGGCGCAGATGTGCGAAGGGCGTCCGCCCGCCATAGAAATCCACCACAATGGCGCCGGCGCGCGGGTCGAAGGCGACGGCGGAGCCGGGCAGCGGCGGGGTCTCCCAGTCGAACGGCAGATTGGCCGGAGTGCGACGCAGGTCGGCATTGAACAGCAATGGAGCGGAAGAGCGCAGCTCCGGCGGCAGTGAGGCGCGCCACGCCCGCTGCGCCTCCTGCGCCGCGCCGTCGCGCAGCAGACGCCACAGCAGCGGCCGCAACTCGTCGGGGCCGACCGGGGCGCCGGCGGCGCTCAGCCGATCATAGAGACGCACCACCGGCGCGCTCTGCGGCGCATCGAGCGGCAGGCGCTCCAGCAGCCATTTGCGCCACGGCGGCGCCGGCGCCAGACGTTTGGCGAGCGCCGCCTCCGCGGCCGGGCCGATGGCGAGGAGTCTCGCGACGGACGGCGCAGCCTTTTCGGCGATGAACGGGCGCCCGCGCAGCAGCAGGTCCAGCCGGTCCACAGCGGCGCCGACATCGTTTGTCGCGATGGCGCGTTCGTAGAGCCAGCCTTGCGCGAGGAGATCGACCGGCAGATGCGCGGCGGCGATGGTCATCGTCCGACGCGCTGTTGCAAGATCGCCTGTTTGCGCTTGCGCGGCCCCGAGCACAGCCAGCGCCCCGGGCGCCAGCGGATCGATGGCGAGAAGCGATCGGAGCGCCGCGGCGACCTTTGGAAAATCCGGCTTCGCGGTCGCCAACGCATTCTGCGCCGCGAGGGTCGCCGCGGCAGCGTTGCGGCCATCGAAGCCGAGTGCGGCGGCAGGATCGCGCACCGCCAGCCGGTCCGCGGCATGGACGCGGAAAATCTCGACAGCGAGCGCCAGGGTCAGCGCCGTTGCGCCGATAGCGCGCAGCAGGGGACGCCAGCGCCTCACGGGATCGTCAGCCCCAGTTCGGGGTCGAACCACGCGACAGCGGCTACCAGCAACAGCGAGGCGAGCAACAGCGCGGCGCCGCGCCAGCGGCGGGCGTTGCGCGGCGTGTGGGCGGTCGCCGCGTCCGGGCGGCGGCGGGCGCGGGCGAGTCGGCGGCGCGGCGGAGCGGCGCGGGGCGCCGCCGTGGGCGCATCGAGTTCGCGCCAGGCGGCGATCACCCGCGTGGCGAAGGCGGCGCGCCAGTCTTCGCCGGCGCGGTCGGGGTGCAGCCAAAGCAGGAGAAAGCGCATGTTGCGGCGAACGTCCGCGCGCGGGTCGCCGGGCCGCGCGCCGAGAATGCGATGGCGGTCGGCGCCTGCGAACAGCAGAACCTGCTGGATATAGAACTCGGCCGCCGTTCGTACGGTCGCCGCATCACGGCCCGTCGCCGCGGTCGCCGCAGCGAGAGTCGCTTCGCAGCCGGCGACGATGCGGATCACATCGGCGACGCCGTCGGGCAAGGGTCGGCTGCGAGCCATCGCCACCAGCTTGGGCATGGCGGCGAGGTCGATGGCGTCGAATACGGCCCGCCCCGGCGCCATGTCACGCCTCCGGCAATTGCCGGGCCGCCGCACGCGCGCCGGCTCCGTAGGAGTGGTAGTCGGAGCCGCCATAGCCGTAACCATAGCCGTATCCGTAGGAGTGATGCGCCTTCGTCGCGTCGAACTTGTTGAGCAGCGCGCCGAGCAGATGGGTGTGAGCAAATTGCAGGCGTTTCACCGCAGCCTGCACGACGCGCCGGCGGGTGCGGCTGGAATCGACGACCAGCAGCGCGCCGTCGGCGAGGCTGCCCAACACCGGTGCGTCGGCGAGGCCGACGACCGGCGGTCCGTCGATCACCACGATGTCGAAATTGGCGCTCGCTTCCGCCAGCATCGACGCGAACCGCGGCCCGGCCAGCAATTCCGCCGGATTGGGCGGCAAGGGCCCCGAACTCATCAGCGTGACGCCCTTCACGACGTCGGCGTGGACGACTTCGGCCGGCGTCTTCTGGCCGGTGAGCACGCTGGTGAGGCCGACGGAATTGTCGAGATCGAGCGCCTTGTGCAGCGACGCCTTGCGCAGATCGGCGTCGACGAGAAGCACCCGCAACCCGAGTTGCGCGAGAATGGCCGACAGGCACATGCTGGTGAAGGACTTGCCTTCGCCGGGCTGCGAACTGACGATGAGCAGGACGCGAGGCAGGCCTGTCGCCGTGGAAAATTGCAGGGTCGTGCGCAGGGAGCGGAAGGCTTCCGCCATGGGCGAATGCGGATCCTCCAGCACTTCGCGCGCAGCAATCCTCTGATCGTCGGCGGTTTCGGACATCGGCACGACGCCGAGCACGCTGAGGCCCAGCGTCTCCTCGACTTCCTCCGGCGTGACGAAAGTGTCGTCGAAGAATTCCCGCACGGCGACAGCGGCAGCGGCGATCACCATGCCGAACGCCAGGGCGACGCCGATGTTGAGCGTCAGACTGGGACTCGACGGGCTGCCCGGGCGCTCGGCGCGGTCGATGATCTGCACATTGTTGGTTGCGACGGCGCCGGTGACTCCGACTTCCTTGTATTGCTGCAACAGCCCGTCGTAGAGCGTGCGATTGGTGTCCACCTCGCGCTGGAGAATGTTGTAATTGATGCTGCGGTTGCGCAGATCGAGCACTTCGGTCTTCAGGCTCTCCATCTTTTTCGAGAAGGACGCTTCCTGATCGCGCGCGGCCTCGAATTGCGATTTGATCGAGCGCTTCACATTTTCGATCTGCTGGCGGATCTGGCGGTCGTATTCGTTGATCTGGGCGCGCAACTGGGTCATTTCCGGAAAATCCGGCTTCATCAGACGCAGCTTGTCCTGGTATTGCGCGGCAAGTTCCGCGCGCTTTTCACGCGCCTTCTCGATCAGCTTGTCGTCGAGGACCTGCGGCAGCGAGGCGCCGGAGGCGGTCTGCGTCTGTGCCCAGACCTGCTCCTTGCGGATGCGATCGGCCGTGGCGGCGGCCAGCGAGTCGTTGAGGGCCTTGAGATTGGCGCCGGCGACCGACAGCTTGTCGTCGACATTGACGATGCCTTCGCGCTGCGCATAGGCGACGACCTGCCGCTCGGAGTCCTCCAGCTTGAGCTTGAGCTGCTTGAGCTTGTCTTCGAGGAAGGAGCGGGCGTAGGCAGACGCGTTGAAGCGCCGGTCCAGCGTCATGGCGACGAAATTTTCGGCGAGGCCCGTAGAGACGCGCTGGGCGATCGCGGGGTCGTTGGCGCTGTACCCAACCTTGACGATGCGTGAACCCGGCACCGGCTGTATCTGTGTGCCGGCGCGCACCATGCCGATCGCCCGCGCGCTTTTGGCGGCCGCCGAGTTCGCCGCGGCGTCGGAATCCGCGCCGGCGCCGAGCAGGCTGGCGAATGCGCCTTTCTTCGGCTCGAGGAAAGCTGGATCGTCGGCAAGCTTCATCGCACCGACGGCGCGCTCCGCCAGCGCGCGGCTTCTCAGCAACTCGTATTGCGTCGTGTAGAATTGCGGATCATTGCCGTGCTCCTGCACACTATCCTGGTTGCGCAGGACTTTCGTCGCCTCGCGGTCGATCTGGATGGTGGTCCAGGCGGTGTAGGTCCGCGGCAGGAACCAGGTGACGACGAGGCCGCCGAAACCGAACAGGGCGATGATGGCGCCGATCAGCACACGGTGCTTGACCAGCAAGCCGAACAGCTTGAAAAACACCCGGACGCTGTCGTTTTCCTGCGGGTTTCTCGGCGGGGCATAGGCGCCGAGGTCACGCGGCGGCTCGGGGACCAGCGCCGGCGACCGGCTCCGGGTCGTCGCCGGCAGGGGCGCCGGTTCCTGTGCGGCGTCGTTGTCCGCTTCGGCGCTCATGGCGCTTGCTCCCTGGAACGGATCGTCACGGGACCGCCTTGACGCCGAGGCCGATCACCGCCGGCACGGTGTTCTTGAGCACCTGCAGGCCGGTGCGGGTCACCGATTCGTCGACGAAGATGGTGTCGCCGCCGAACACTTGCGGATCGCGCATCGCGCCGGTGCGGATCCCCCCGATGTCGATGCGCGTGCTCACCTGACGGCCATCGGCGATGCGCGTGAGGGTGACAGTGCTGTCGCCCACGTCGTTGAGGCCCTGCGCCAGCGAGATCGCCTGCAGCAGCGTGGTCTTGCCCTTCAGCGTATAGACCCCGGGATTGCGCACGGCGCCGTCGAGCGTCACCCGGGCGCCGACGGATTCCTTCACGAACACCGACACCTGCGGCGATTGCAGATATTTCGCGCCGAGCTTCGAGGCGATTTCGGTTTCGAGCGCATGCACGGTCTTTCCGGCGGCGTTCACCGCGCCGAGCAAAGGCATGGACAGGCGTCCCGAACCGTCGACCTGCGCCGTGCGGCTGAGGTTGGGAAACTGATAGACGTTGATTTCGAGCACGTCCTGCGCGGCGATGCGGTATTCGCTCTCGGTCGCGCTGGCGTGCTCCTTGATGCTGTCCGGCTCCGGAAGCGCCGCGGCCCCGCCCGGCGCATCGACGCCGAGGCCGGCCGGATTGCAGGCGGCGAGCGTCACGGCGCAGCACAGCGCCGCCCACACTCCCGTGCGTCGCCGCGTCGTGGTCATCCGCTCGCCCTGCATCGCCAAACTCCCTTGCCGCGCCGCGGCGCGTTCAATACCCCGCGACGGCCGGAGCGAAGCTCCGCCGCGCTTTGTCGCCGATCGGCGGCGCATCCCTGACGGGCGCATTCTCGACGATGGCGCGCGGGCGCCAATAGACGAGATTGGCGGCCTCCTGCGCGCCGACGCGCGTCGCCGCAGCGTCATGGGCAGCGCGCATGCGGGGCCGTCGCCGTATCGCGTCATGGGCGTCGCTGGCCAGAATATGGCATTTGCCCTCGTCGAGCATCCGCTCCGACCAATATTTCGGTCCCCGGCCGAAATCGCCCAGCAGCGCTCCGGCGGTGATCTGCATCCAGACGCCGGCGTCGAACAGGCGGGTGATCACATCATAGCCCCGGGTGATCCAGGTCAGGCGTTCGGGATGGGTGAGGATCGGCGTGAAGCCCGCCGCGGCGAGTTCGAAGAAGAATGTCTCGATGCGCGGCGGCATCACGTGGTGGGGCGGCTCGATCAGCGCATAGCGCCCGCCGGCGAGAGTCGGCGCGGCGCCGCTGCGGAGCTTTTCGGCAAGGCCGGGCGCAATGTGGATGTCAGCGCCGGCGACCAGTCCGAGATCGATGCCGGCGTCGTCGAGAGCGCCTTGGAACTCGGCGATCGCGGTGAGGATCGACTCGCCTTCGTTGTCGTAGACACCCGGCATGATGTGCGGCGTGCAGGCGACGAGGCCGACCCCGTCCGCAACGAACAGGCGCGCCATCTCCAGCGAATCGTCGAGGCTGCGCGCCCCATCGTCCAGTCCGGGGAGAATATGGCAATGAAGATCGATCAAGGCGACTCCCTGCGTCCAGCCCCGCGGACAGGCCGACGCCCCGTAACTCTTACACAAGCCGAGCGCCCGGAACAAGAATTCCGCCCCGGCAGCTTTGCAGGCGGCGCCGTGGCGGTGGCAATCGTCCGCAAAATGCGCTAGAAAGGTGTGGCGTAACGGCGTTTTCGGGTCGTATCTATGGTCGCTTATCGATTCTTGACGCTTGCCGGCGAACTCGGCCTCGTCGCCCTTGCGACAGTCGTGGCGCTGCTTCTGCGAGACAATTTCGAGACCAGCGCCGAACATCTTTCGGCGCTGGCGCCTTATCTCGTGTCCACCCTGTTCGTCTGTTCCGTGGTGTTTCCGGCGCTCGGCGTGTCGCGCAGCCTCTGGCGCCACACCTCGATCCGCGACGGACTGACCATCACCGCGGCGGCGGTGGCGGCGGCGATCGGCGCGGTGATGCTCGGCTTCAGCTTCAACCGTCTCGATGGCGTGCCGCGCTCGCTGCCGATTCTCCAGGCGGCGTCGATCGCCGGCTTTCTTCTGGGCGCACGGCTGCTGGCGCGCCTCAGCGGCCATGCGCGGGACAAGGTCGCTGCGCGCGCCGCCGCCCCGGCCCGTGCGGCGGGAGCGAAGACCGTTCTGGTCGTCGGAGCCGGGCGGCTTGCAGATCTTTACTTACGCTGCGTCGATGAATTTGCGCCGGATACGGTGCGCGTCGCCGGCGTGCTCGGCGACCACGCCTGGCAGATCGGACGGGCGATGCGCGGCGCGCCGATCGTCGGCACGACGGAAAATCTTCTCGACGCGCTGAAGACGCTGGAAGTGCACGGGGTGTTCGTAGATGCGGTGGTGGCCGCCGCGAAGATCGAGAGTTTTTCCCCGCGGGCCCGGGCGGCGCTGCTCGAGGCAGAGCGCAGCGGCCGCGTCACGCTGGAGTTTCTGGCCGACCAGATGGAGCTGGCGCTGTGCGTCGGCGAGGACGAAGACTGCCGGACGCGTCCCGCCGGTGCGCCGGACCTCGCCGCAGAGCCGGCCCTGACGCTCGCCGCGAACGCCTTGGAATGCATCGCCGCCCGCCCGATCTGGGCGCACAAGCGCCGTATCGACATCTGTCTCGGCCTCCTGCTGCTAGTCGTGCTGTCGCCGGTCATGCTGATCGTGTCCATCGGCGTGCTGATCGATGTCGGACTGCCGATGACTTTCTGGCAGCAACGGCCGGGTCGCGACGGACGCGCCTTCCGCCTGCACAAGTTCCGCACCATGGGCGCGGCGCATGACGACGCCGGCCGACGCCGGCCGGACGCCGATCGCCTGTCGGCCTTCGGCGCCTTCCTGCGGCGGTCGCGACTCGACGAGTTGCCGCAGCTCGTCGACATCCTGCGCGGCGACATGAGCTTCATCGGGCCGCGGCCGCTCCTGCCTGTCGATCAGCCCGGCGACAGCGCCGCCCGGCTCGCCGTGCGCCCGGGCCTCACTGGCTGGGCGCAGGTGAAGGGCGGTCGGCATGTCTCCGTGGCTGACAAGACGGCGCTCGATCTGTGGTATCTGCGCAACGCTTCGCTGTGGCTCGACGCCTGCATCTTTGCCGCCACGGCGCGCGTCGTCTTGCAGGGCGACGCCGTCGACTCTGCGGCGATCGAGCGCGCATGGCGCGACCTGCGGGAGGGCGAAACCCGTGCGCCGCGCGCCGGTCGCCGTCCCGTGCTGATGCGCGCCGTCACAACGCCGCACGCCTCCGCGGCGCTGCTGCGTCGCCTTGCTGCGGCGGGCCGGCGGGCGGCGCTGCGGCTGGCCTCCGGAGACGATCGTTCGTGATCCCGGACCGCGCTGAACTGCTGGCATGAGCGACGCCGATCTGCCGCTCGTTTCCGTGGTGTTCGTCACCTACAACCGGCCGCACACGCTGGTTGCGACTTACGAAACCTTTCTGTTCACCACCGATTATCCGCGCGAGCGACTGGAGCTGATCGTCGCCGACGACGGCAGCGATCCAGACGTGCAGGCGCTGGTGAAACGCCTCGACTTCGATGTCTTTTGCCTCTCAGTCGTCAATCGCGGCCTCGGCGCCAATATGAACACCGGGCTGCGTGCAGCCCATGGCGAATTCATTTTACTTTTGCAGGACGACTGGATCTGCATGTCGTATCCCGGATATCTGCGTGACGCCGTAGCGGCGCTGCGCGCCTGTCCCGATGTCGGCATGGTCGTTCTCGACGCCTGGAGCGGCGCGATCACCCAAGAAGTTCGCCGTCTCGGCAATATCGATCTGCGGGTTCTGACAGCGGTTTCGCCGGACTCCGGACTTCGCGGCCGGACCTATACCGACTGGCCGCATGTCAAGCGCCGCGACTTCCACGACATTGTCGGCTGGTATCTCGAAGGCGCGCCGATGACAGTGACCGAAAACGCCATGACCGACGCCGTTGGGCGCCAGGACCGCTACAAAGCAGCGATTCTCGAGGGCGGCGCACCGTTCACGCACATTGGCGACCGCTACAGTTTCAATCCGGGTCGGCGCATATCGCGGCTCGAAACCCTGGTGTCCGCCGCGCCGCTCGGGCGCGTGGCGATCGCGCTGGCGCGGCGGCTGCGGCGCGCCTTGCGGCGCTGGACCGGCCGGGAGGGCATGTGAAGACCGTGCCGCCATGATGAAGAGCGCCGCCCGCAATTTTCTCGCGCAGGCCCTGTCGCTCGGCATATCGTTCTTCGACCGGATCGTCGTCGTTGCGCTGCTGGTGCGCAGCCTCGGAGTCGACGCCTATGCCGACTGGGTGTCGCTCGGCGCGCTCGCAGGTCTGCTCGGATCGGCCGAATTCGGCGTCGCCTTCTATTTCGGCAACGCCCTGCAGCGCGCCCACGCGACCGGCGACGAAGCGGCGTTCCAGCGCCTTGTCGGCGTCGCGCTCGGCGTTCTCGGCGCAGTCGCGAGCGCTCAGGCGCTCGCCGCCGCCATCCTCCTTTCTGCTGTCGACCTGTCGCGTCTCGCGACATTGCGAGCGCTCTCCCCGGAGGCGGCGACGCTGTGCGCGGCGCTGCTCTGCGCTGCGGTGGTGTCGAGGATACTGCGCGGCGGTCTCGTCCAGATCTATCGCGGACGGGGGCAATATGCACGTGGCGCGCTCGTCGATCTCGTCGCTGTCGCCGCTGTCTCGCTCTCCGCCGCTCTCGTCGCGCTCGCAGGCAGCGGGCCAACGGCGCTGGCGCTGGCCGCACTGGTCGTCGATCTCGTATTCGGCTGGGGCGTGGTCCTGATCGACATCGCGCGACGCTTCGGCTTTTTGCGGCTGCAGCCGCGCGCGCCGCACCGCGCCGAATGCGACGACATGTTCGCCTGCCTGCGCTGGAGCGCGCTGTATCAGGCCTGCGCCGGTCTGCTGTTGTGGGCGCCGCCGCTGATCCTCGGCGCAGCCGGCGCGCCGGCAGCGGCGGTCGTCGCCTTTACCGTCATGCGCACCCTCGTCAATCTGGGACGGCTGGCCAGCGGCATGGTGGTCAACGCCATCGCCGTAGAGCTCACCGCCGACGTGCATCTCGACCGCCGCGCGGCGATCGCCGGTCGCGTGTCGCAACTCGGCCGTTTCACTGCTGTTGCAACCGCTGTCATGGCGGTCGCCGGGCTATGGTACGGCGCCGAGGCGCTGCTCCTGTGGACCGGGCGCGCCGATCTGTTCGAACGCTCGGTGCTGGCGGCGCTCTTCGCCGGCGCCTTCGCGGCGGCGGTGGCCGGCCCCCTGCAAACCCTGCTGGCCTTCGCCAATGCGCCGCGCACGGCCGGGCTCGCCGCTCTGGTCAACGCTGCGATCGGCTTGCCGCTGGCGGCGGCGGGCGCCGCCGCTTTCGGCGCGGCGGGCCTCGCCTTCGGTCTGGCGGCGGGCGAAGTGGCGGCCAGCGTCGTCACCCTCGGCCCGGCGCTCGCCGGCCGCCTGCCGACGCCGGGCGGACCCTACGCGCTGCGCTGCATCGGCGCGGCGTCGGCGTCTGGCCTGTGGTGCGCCGCTGTCGCCACCGGCCTCGACGCGGCGCCGATGGCGGGCGCCGTCGGCTTTGCCGCGAGGATCGCCGGCTTCGCGGTCTTTGCCGCCGTCCCGGCCCTGCTCCTTGCCGTTCCAGTCGAGGTCCGCCGAAGACTCGACGGCTTCCTGCGCGCCCGTGTGCGGGGAAACCGATGAACGACGCCCTGCCTCTGTCATCGTGATGTAACAACATCAGGTTTGAGCTACCGGGCGCGCTCGACGCCCTCGTCGCGCAGGTTGATGAACGTTGATCGCGATCGAGCCGAACACGTCTGGTCTCGCCGATCCGGCACGCGCATGGTCGCTTGCGCGCCAATTTCGACCATTGCTGAACGAGCACGGAGGGCAGTCGGGAGACCCGTCCAGTGGTCAGGGACAGTCGGTGTGAATCCGCAGGCAGAGCGCCGACGCTCGCCCTGCACAATGATTTGTTGCTCCTCACAGTCGTCGTCGGATCCGGTTTCGCCGGATTGGGGTACGAGCTGGTCTGGACCCGCATGCTCAGCTTCGCGCTGGGAACCGAAATGATGGCGACTCTCGGAGTTGTCGGCGGATTTTTCGGCGGGCTGGCGATCGGGGCATTTGCGCTCGATCCTTTCCTGCGCAGGGCGCGCTCGCCCGCGCTCGCCTACGCGGCACTGGAAGCGGTGATCGGCGTCTGGGGACTGATCAGCATATGGCTGCTTCCGAACGGCGCGCGCATCGCGTCATTGTTGCTTGGAACCGATCCATCGCCGATCGTTCTGTGGTCCGTCGCCTTCGCATTGCCCGCGCTGCTTCTGCTGCCGGCGACCGCGTCGATGGGCGGAACGCTGGCGGCGCTGGAGCGCCTGTCTTCCACAGTGATAGGTCGTAGCGGCGCAAGCGCCGGCATCTACGGGGCCAACACCGGCGGCGCTGTTCTCGGCGTCTTTCTGTCGGCTTTCGTATTCATGCCGCGCGTCGGACTGGGAGCGACCATCGCGATCCTCGTCGCAGTCAACGGACTGTGCGCGCTCGGAGCGTTTTGGCTCCGCAGGACAGCAGGCGCGCAGAGGCCGACGGAGAAGGCGAGCGCCGACATTCGCCCGGCGCGGCTGACCATTGCCTTGTTCGCGACGGGGCTCCTCGGCGTCTCCTTCGAAATGCTGCTCGTGCGTCTCGGCGCGCAGATGCTTCAGGATACAGTCTACACCTTCGCCTCGCTCCTTGCTGTTTATCTGCTGGGAGCCGCCCTTGGCGGCCTGCTCTGGCAACGATACGGACGGACGGGAGACGCCTCCTTCGGCTGGCTGCTCGTCGCAGCAAGTTCCAGCGCGCTCGCCAGCGTCGTTGTCGCGCCATTCGTCGTGGGCTTTGTCGAACATGGCGCGGATCACGGGGCGGCCGACGATTTCGAGGTCGCTGCGGCGCTGTTTCTGTTTCCGTCGATCGCGATGGGCGCCTTGTTCGGGCATCTGGCAGAGCAGGTCAGGGCTGTGCATGGTTCGCTCAATCGCGCTGTCGGCGTCAACAGCGTCGGCGCGGCTCTGGCCCCACTGGTGACGACGCAGCTCCTGATCCCGCAGCTCGGCGTCTGGCGAGCGATGATTCTCGTCGCCTTCGCCTATCTGCTTTTGGCGCCCGTTCGCCTGCGTTCTCTCGCGCCGCTCGCTGCGCCGGCCGCAGCGGCGCTGGCGCTCGCCGCCCTGCCGGCGCAGACATTCGTGCGAGCGCCGAAGGGCGGCGCGGTTCTCGCGACACGTGAAGGGCCCATGGCGACTGTCAGCGTCGTCGATGACGCCGCCGGCGTTCGCTACCTCGACGTCAATGGTCATTTCCGAATGGGCGGGACAAGCTCGGAGCGTTCGGATTACCGTCAGGCGGCATTGCCGCTGCTGCTGCATCCAGCCCCGCGCCATGTCTTGTTTCTCGGCGTCGGAACAGGCGCGACGCTCGTCGGAGGAGGGCGTTTTCCCGGTGTCGAAGCCAGGGGAGTCGAACTGTTGCCGGAAGTGGTCGCCTTGCTTCCCTGGTTCGCCGATCAGGCCCTCGCGCCGCGCCCGCCCGCCGTGTCCGTCGCCGATGCCCGTCGCTACATCTTCGCGAGCAGCGAGAGCTACGACGTGATCGTCGCCGACCTGTTCCATCCGGCTCTCGAAGGCAGTGGCGCGCTCTACACGGCGGAGCATTTCGCGGCGGTGCGCGGTCGGTTGGCGTCGGGCGGGCTTTTTTGCCAGTGGCTGCCGCTCTGGCAGCTCGACCTGCCGTCCCTGCGCGCAGTGATCCGGAGTTTCCTTTCCGTCTATCCCAATGGCTCTGCGTGGCTGAACCATTACAGCGTGCGCACGCCCATGCTGGCGCTGATCGCAAGGAGCGACGGAGTCTTCGCCGATGCCGACGGGCTTGCAGAAAGGATCGGCGATCCGTCCGTCGCTGCTTTGGCCGGGCCACTGGGTTTTCGTGCGCCGATCGATGCGCTCGGGCAATTTGTAGCCGGCCCAGCGGCTCTTGCGCGATTTGTCGGCGACGGCCCACTCAACACGGACGATCGACCGTTCGTGACGTTCGATGCGCGCGCCAATGTGCAGGCGCTGTCGGCGCCGCCATGGGTTACACTCCTCGCCTTGACGCAGGGTGTTCCGACCGATGTCGACGAACTTCTGCCACCCGAAGGGCGTGTCGGGCTCGGCGCGCAGCTCGCTTCATATTGGCGCGCGCGGAACCGCTTTCTCGAACTGGGCGCCGAAGTCCCCGGCGATCTGCGCGGCGCAGCGCTCATCGGCGCCGCCGCTCCCGGCTTGCTGGAGGTTCTGCGTCTCGATCCGACGTTCGATCCGGCCTATGCGCCGCTGATGTCCATGGCGCGCGGGCTCCTCGCTTCCAATCCGGAAGCGGGCGCAAGATTGTTGCGCGACATCGACGCAGCCGCGCCGCAACGAGGCGACGCAAGCGACCTGCTCGCGCGCCAATCCTTCCGACAGGAGTAGCCTCCATTCAGGGCGTGAAATTGATCCTGTAACCCCAGCAGTCGAGCCTGTCGGGAATGGCGTTGAGCGCCACGGTGACACGAACCTCGCCCGGGTTCCTGGGCACTTCGTGATAGAGATAGCTCGGGAACAGGATCAGATCCCCCGGCTCCGCCACCGGGACGACAAACTTTCCGGCGTTGAAAGGCCCCATCTGCGCCGCGCGCGTATGGTGCCGGAAGTTGAATTCGAAGCCACCCGGCGGGCGCACGAAAACCGTGCGGCTGCCGGGATGCGACGGCGTGAGATAGAAGACGCCCGACGCGAAACTGTTGGCGTGGGAATGCAAGGCCTGACTGCCGCCGGGCTCCAGCATGTTGGTCCACATTTCCTTGACGACCCAGTTCAGCCGCTCGCCGAACAGCAGCATGCCGAAGTCGGCCAGTTTGGGGATCGCCAGTGCGGCAATCTCCGCGAACAGCTGATCCGAGCGCGGATCGCCGATCTCCGTATGGAAGAGTTGATCCGACCGCAGATTTTTTTCGATACGTGCGCTGCGGATCGACTCCAGCGCCGCGGCCACTTTTTCCGGCCCGAGCAGGCCCGGGCATCGCATCAGCGGAATAGGGAAGAGCCCTTCGATCTGGTCGGCTTCGGTCATTTGCGTTCTGCGTTGGAGTTTGGACTGGACGGCTTGCTCGCGCGTTTCTTGTCCGCGGCGGGAGAGGGGGGCGGCGTTTCGTCCGGCCGCAAAACATGCAGCGTTTCGCCGGGCCGCAGCATATGCCGCTGTTCGCGCGCTTCCTCGAGCGCCTGCTCGGACCAGTAGATGCAGTCGTCGAATTCGCCATTGCCTGCTTCAGCCGCCGCCTGCAACAGACCGCGTTCGGCAAAATAGCGCGAGAGATGGCCTTCCGGAAGTTTCATGGACGCCGTTCGGGCGAGCGCCATAGCGTTCGCGCAGTCCTCGGCCGTCGGTTCGCGCCCGGATTGCAAAGGTTCTTGTCGAGCGCTGGCCGCGGCGCCGTCTTTGGTCCGCTCGGGCGGCGAAGGAACCGACGCATCGCGGCCGTCATGAAACACAAAGGCGCCGGCGGCCATGAGGCTCGCCAGCGCCGTCGCGCCGAACATTGCGTATCTCGACAATCTGTTCATCCGTGCGCCACTGGTTTGGCGAGGCGCGGCGGGACGTTGCCCGCCGCGCATTTCGACATCCGATCAGCGACGACCGCGATCTTGACCTTCGTGATGTTCGGCCGCCTCGGCGAGTTGACGCGCGAGTTTGGCGTTTTTCTCGACCAGCAGTTCGGGCGAGCCGACCGGGCGAACGAAGATCGGGTTCGTGTAGAACCAGAGGTTCGAATAGGCCTGCACGTCGTAGGTCACCTTCTTGACGCCGTTGACGACGGCAAGATGCGCGGGGCAGGCCGGATCGGCGCAATCGACCTTGGCGTTGTTCACGTCGAGGATCGGGTTGCCGGCGCTGTCGCTGACGTTCGGCGTCGCCACCGGAATATTCGTGCCGCGCAAGCGGACGTAGCCCGCCTGGTTGGTCATCACGAAGCTGGTCCGGAAGGTCAGACGCTTCGATCCGTCGCGAAGCCGCTCATGCTGCGCGCCACTCGCCGGCAGTTGCTGGGCGATTTTGGCGCTCGGGTTGTAGACGATCGCCGCTCCGGCGACACCGCCGGCGTTGGGGACGGCGTAGTTCGGCGCGCCCGGCGCAATGACGCCGGTGACATCACCGGAAATGATGTCGACGTGATCGAGCGCCGGCGCCTTCAACGACTGCTTGATCCCGACCTGTTGCAACAGCGGATTGTTGAAGGCGTAGGGGCTGTTGTTCTTCGCCGGGACCGTGACCGAAATTTCCACCGTCACGCGCTGTCCCGGACGGGCGACAAGCGTTTCGCCCATCGACTTCCACTCGCCGTTTGCGCGGGCCTGGAACACGAGGTCCGGACCGACGATGTCGCCGTTGACCGAGTAGGAGTTGCCGGAGCGCATTCCGTCGATGATCGACTGGTTCTTGAAGCCCTCACGATTTGGAACGTAGAGCTTGGTGAATTCACCCGGAAAGAAGTCGGAACTGGTGCTGGCGTCGCGCGCGCCGAAGATGCCGCGATTGTGCCAGTCGGAGCTGATGAAGATGAAGGAATTTCGGCCTTCGCCGAGCAAACCGTCCCACAGTCCGCCGACCTTGGTCGTGTAAATGCCGGTCATGCCGTATGTGCCGCCGCCGACAGCCGCCGATCCATAGGAGCCGGAGCCGCCGGTCAGGCTGCCCTGCGCCATGTGGCCGGGCGACTCGATGCCGAAGGCGACAGTCGGGCCCGCATTGTTGAAGTCACGGAAATGTTCGATGTTGTAGCCGTTGTTGCCGGTGGGGTTGAACGTCCCCTGACGTTCGGTGTGCGTCGGAATGGCGTAGGATTGCAGCGGATAATTGGCCTGCAGCCAGGCGATGCCCGCAACAGCCTTGCCGTGCCCGGCGGCGCCGCTGTTGTTGGTGTTGTCCTTGCCGGTCCACAGCGGGTTGTTGGCGCTGTCCAGCGGGCCGATCGCATCGGTGTCGCCGCGATCGAAGCGGAATTCGAATTCCGCCATCTTGTCGGCGTTGCCGCCATTGCGCGGATGCTGGCCGGCGATGACCGCGACATCCGTGTGCTCGTGGCCCGGCACGACCCATTCGAGACCTTCGACAAGGACCTTGTCGTAGAGCGCCGTGCGGTTCTCGACGATCGGATATTCGACTTCCTTGATCGACTGCCAGCGCCACATGTTGCCGTTGTTCGGCGTGCCCTTCAGGCTGGTGATGGTGATGCCCTGAATGGTCTGACCGAGCGTCTGCGTCCACAAGGTCGTGGTGTCGTTCGGAAGATTGGCGCTGGCGTCGCTGAAGCGGCAGTCGCGATTGCCCGAGCCGCCGTGGTTGCCGAGCGTGAACCAGTCGAGATCGAAATTCGATCCGCCCGCTGCGGCGGTTCCTGCGCCCACCGCGCGATCGATCGTGTAGCCCGCGGCGACGGATCCGTCCGTGCACGTGTTGTGGTTGTGCATGTCACCCGCAACATAGGGGTTCGGGTGACGACTCGCTTCGTGCCGCTCCTCTGCGATAGCGACGCTGGAAAGGCCCAAAGAGGCGGTGGCGGTCAGCAAAAGTGCTTTCTTCGACGCGATCATCGATGCTTCCCTCAATTTCTGCATCGAACGGGGGCCGAACGCCAACCTCGTTCGTCGCGGATAAAGCAAAGGCAGAAGACGGCTCTGTGACTTTTTTGTTGCATTCGACCCCTATGACCTGAGGTGAGCAGGCGCCGGCGCGCCATGGCGCGTCGACCTTTCATCGAAGGCTACCTGATGACCGAGCGTTCCAGTTCCCTGTCCATCCCTCGCGCGCCGAGCGCTAGCGCGGCGGAGAGCCGCTTGTCGCGCATCGGGGCGCTCCTGACGAGAGAGCCGCTCGTGCATTTCGTCATTCTCGGTGGACTCATATTCGCAATCGACGCCGCACTGCACCCGCCGAAAAAGGACGAGCGCGTGATCGTTGTCGGGAAGGCGTTGCGCCAATCCTTCATCGACGGCTTCGACGAAGACAAGGCGCGCACCCCGACAGACGCCGATCTTCAAAAAATGATCGACAGCTGGGTGGCGAGCGAGATCCTGTATCGAGAAGGCAAAGCGATGGGAGTCGATCGCGGCGACGAGATGATTCGTGACCGCGTCGCCTACAAGCTTCAGCTCCTGATTTTCGATCAGATCAAGCTGTCGCAGCCGACGGAAAAGCAACTGCGAGACTGGTTCGAAGCCAATCGCGCACGCTTCGACGAGCCGGAAACGGTCGGGTTTTACATCACACTGCCGATGGACGAGGCCAGCGCGCGAATACGACTGGCGGATATCGAGGCGCAGCGCGAAAGCGACGATATGCAAAAATCGACGCGCGCGGCGCTCGCGCGACCGCTTGCCAGTATTGCGCCGGCCTTCGGAACGGAGTTCCGCGATGGCCTGTTGGCTCTTCCCGAAGGAAGATGGTCGATCCTGCGCTCGAACGACGGCTGGAATGTCGTCCGCCTCGACTCGCGTCGCCCCGGCGCGCCAGCGGACTTCGAACAGCATCGTGACGATGTGTTGCGCATGTGGCGCGCGGACGAGACACGCAAACGCGCGCTGGAAGCGGTCGCGCGGTTGAAGGCCTCCTACAGCGTCAGGATCGAACAGTGATGGCGTTTCTCCGCTGGTTGACGATCTTCGCAGGACTTCTTCTCTCGCCGCTCTCACCGGGAGCACAGGCGCACGAGGCTTCCCTCGCGGTGGTCGAGTTTCGGGAGGTGCGGCCGAACGTCTACGTCGGCCGGTGGACCATGGAGCCGGCAGCTGGCGGCGCCAGCGTCGCGCTCCGCACGCCGCCTCACTGCTACCTGCAAATGCCGGAACTCAACTGTGGAGAGAAAGGTCTCGTTGGTTCGCTGACGGCGGAAAACCTCGGCACGGGGCTGTCGGCGGTGATGGTGAAGGTCATCTCGCTCGCCTCGGTAACCCGCAGCTACATGCTCACTTCGGCGAATCCCGTGGCGTCGATCATCGGCTCGGGCCAGCCTTCGCTCGAGGCGTGGCTGGAAATCGCCCGCACCTATGTCGAATATGGGATCGATCACATCCTACTCGGCGCCGATCACCTGCTGTTTGTGTTCGGCCTCATCTGGCTTGTCGGCAGCGGCTGGCGCCTTGCCGAGACGATCACGGCTTTCACGATCGGCCACAGCGCGTCTCTTGCTGCGGCGGCGTTCGGATGGATCGGCGTCCCCGAACGGCCGCTCAACGCCTGCATTGCGCTCAGCATTGTGTTCGTCGGAGTCGAGATGGCATCGGTGCAACGCGGCGAACGCGGCCTGACATCGCGATTTCCCTGGGCGGTCGCGGGTGGCTTCGGGCTTGTGCATGGCATCGGATTCGCGACCGCGCTCGCGGGCCTCGGGATCGAACCCCGCCTGCTTCCGCCCGCTCTCGCCTTCTTCAATATCGGCGTCGAGATCGGGCAGATTGCTTTCGTCCTTCTGGCTCTCGCCCTGATTCGGGCGCATCGCAGGCTCGGAGCTGTCCTTTCCGGATGGGGCGGCGCCATCCCCGCCTATACACTCGGATCTGTGGCGATGTTCTGGTTCATCGGCCGGCTCCTGCGTGTCGTGGCCATTCCATAGAGGCGACAGAATGCCGCAAATCCACAAATTCCCGCTGCTGCTTTTCCTCGGAGCAGTCCTTTCGGCGCCGCCCGCGCTCGCGCATGAACAAGCCGGTGTCGCCGGGGGACTGCTGAGCGGATTTCTGCATCCATTTGGCGGCGTCGATCATTTGATCGCGATGGTCGCCGTCGGGCTCTGGGGCGCGCAACTGGGCGCGCCGGCGATTTGGCTGTTGCCGATCGCCTTCCCGCTGGTCATGGCGATCGGCGGCGTGCTTGGCGTTCTGCGCGTAGCCTTGCCCGCACCTGAAATGATGATCGCTTTTTCGGCTCTACTCCTCGGCGGCGTCGTGGCGATGCGGTTTCGCGCGCCCCTGGGGTTGGCCGCTGTCTTCGTGAGTGTTTTTGCGATTTTTCACGGCTACGCGCATGGCGCCGAGCTTCCGGGCGCCGCGGATCCGCTCGCCTATGGAGTGGGTTTCGTCACCGCCACCGGGCTGCTTCACTTGCTGGGGATTCTGATCGGAGTGGTGACGCGATGGCCGGCCGGAGACCGTTTCGTTCGCGGGCTCGGCGGCGCCATCGCATTGCTTGGCGCATATTTCCTCGTCGCCAGCGTTGGGCTGAAGGGATGAACATGTTGTCGAGAGCGATTGGCGTCTGCGTCCTCATGATCGTTTCCATGACGCCCGCGCAGGCGCATATCGTCGGCGTCAGGCTCGGCGATTTCTATGCCGGCGCCGCGCATCCTCTCACGGATCTGCGAGACATCATCGTATGGGTTGTGGTCGGACTTCTGGGCGGGTCGCTTGGAGTTGAAAAGTCCCGACCCTTGATCCTGTTGTTTCCTGTCGGCCTCCTGTTCGGCCTGGCGACGACTCTGATGCTCGCGAGGCCGCTCGAAAGCGGGGTCACTGTCTCCGTCATCCTCGTCAGCGCCGGTCTCGCCCTCGCACTCGAACTGGACGTTCATCGGCCGTTGTTGTTCATTGGCGTTCTGGTCGCTGCTGCGCCGCGCGGCGCCGCGAATGCCTCCGGCGTCGGAGACATGACAAATTCATTGCTTTTTGCCGCGGGCATGGCGAGCGCCGGCTATGCTGTCGTGACGCTCGTGATGGCGTCGACCGTTGCTTTCCGCGCCAGCGGCGGCGCCAATGGATGGCGGCGCATTGCCCTGCGTGCGATCGGGAGCTGGATTGCTGCAATCGGAATCATGATGGGTGGAGTCAGTTTCATGTCGTGATCGAGACACGCCATCTCGTCGTAGCAGCTTCCTTGTCGATGTTCTTTCTAAATGTTCGTGCTATGATTTGGTGTCAGACATGTGCAGAGGCGTTCCATGCAAATCACCCTCGAGGAAGCGATCGAGATCCACGCAAGAGTTCTGACTGGCCGGTTTCAGGGCGGCGCGGCCGATTCTGCTCGGCTTTATGCCCAATCCCGGAAGGGCATGCAGGATCTCGAGGGCTACGCAGTTTGGCAGCGGGTCGCAGATACAGCCGAACGCCTTCTGGAAAAGACGAAGGAGCGCGCGCCCGGTTCTTGATCGCGGCAGCTCCGGATCGTCGCTGCCGCTCGACTCGCCTCGAGCGTTTCATATCTCTCGAAAAGCTCAAAAGACCCGAGGCACGTACATTTCTGCCGGGATCGGTTCACGCGTATAGTCGGGATTGTGCACGCGCGGGGGCAGCTCCACGAGCGGGCGCTGAACTTCTTTGTAGGGGAACTGACTCAACAGATGCGAGATGCAGTTCAGGCGCGCGCGTTTCTTGTCGTCGGCATCGACGACCCACCAGGGCGCCTCAGGGATGTGCGTTCGTTCCAGCATCGCCTCCTTGGCTTTGGTGTAGGCCTCCCATCGGACGCGCGATTGCAGGTCCATCGGGCTGAGCTTCCATTGCTTGAGAGGATCGTGGATGCGCATCTGGAAACGGAAGTGCTGCTCGCTGTCGGAGATCGAGAACCAGTATTTGATCAGAGTGATGCCCGAGCGAATCAACATCTGCTCGAAATCCGGAACGCTACGGAAAAATTCTTCGACGTCGTCGTCCGAACAAAAGCCCATGACCCGTTCGACGCCAGCCCGGTTGTACCAGGACCGGTCGAATAGCACGAGTTCGCCGCCGGCCGGGAGATGCGGGATATAGCGCTGGAAATACCACTGTGACTTCTCGCGCTCACTGGGGGCCGGCAATGCCACGACCCGGCAGACGCGCGGATTGAGGCGTTGTGTCACGCGCTTGATGACACCGCCCTTGCCAGCAGAATCCCGGCCTTCGAAAATGACAACCGCCTTCTTTTTGTTGGTCGCGATCCAGTCCTGCAATTTCACCAGTTCACGCTGAAGGCGAAACAGCTCCTTGAAATAGACGCTGCGGTCGAGGGTCGACGCTTCGGGATGATCGGCGGCCTTGTCGAGCAGCGCGGCCAATCGCTGGTCATCGATTTCCTCTTCGAGTTCTTCGTCGAAGCTGTCGAGAAGCTCGGCGCGAATGTGCTCCGAGCGCCAGTGGGCGTCGCTGTCGTCGGCGTTCATGGCATCGGCTCCCTGCCTGTCAAATTCTTGCGACCGTCAAGGCTGTGAAGCCCTGACGGTCGATCTGCTCCTGGCCGTCCGGACCACGACAATGCATGGCCCAGACTGTCTGTCAGCCCGCGACTTTCGTCATCACCTGATTGAGAATGAAGTAGAGCGAGCCGGACAGGAGGATGGCGCAGGGGAGCGTCAATATCCACGCGATGGCCAGGTTGCGGATCGTCGACATCTGCACGCCGGAGCCATTGGCCGCCATGGTTCCGGCGACACCGGACGACAGCACATGCGTGGTCGACACCGGCAGGCCGTAAACATCGGCGGCGCCGATGGTGGCCATGGCGACGAGTTCGGCCGACGCGCCCTGACCATAGGTCAGGTGCTGCTTGCCGATCTTTTCGCCGACAGTGACGACGATGCGCTTCCAGCCGATCATGGTGCCGAGGCCAAGCGCGATGGCGACAGCCACCTTCACCCAGGTCGGGATGAACTTGGTCGCCTTGTCGATCTGGTCCTTGTAGGACTTCAGCGTCTTCTGGTCCGCGTCGGTCAGCTCGCTGTTCTTGTCCTTGGCGATGAAGCGCAGCGCCTCGGAAGCGAGGTAGATGTCGTTGCGGGTGTTGCCTACGGCAGCGAAAGGAATTTTGGCGATCGAGCCATAGGTTTCGACCTCCGTCGAAATTTCCTTCATCAGCTTGGCGAGGGCGATATAGGTTCCCTCGGCCGGCTTGAAATTCGCGTCGCCGTGGAAAGTGATGTAGTTCGACACTGCTTTCCGGGGATCCCCCATCATCTGGTGCCCGGCTTCCTTGGACTCGACGATCTTCGTCGCTTCCTTCGAAATCTTCGAGAAGGCGGAGACCTCCGAGTTCGGAAGGGCGCGGTTGAGAGCGTAAGAGGTGGGCACCGTGCCGATCAGGATCAGCATGATGAGGCCCATGCCCTTCTGACCGTCGTTGGAGCCGTGCATGAAGGAGACGCCGGTGCAGGTGAGGATCAGCAGACCGCGGATCCACAGCGGCGGCGGTTCGGCGCCCTTGGGCTCGGTGTAAAGCTCGGCCTTGCGGACGATGAATTTCATCAGCAGCAGCAACAATGCTGCGCCGACGAAACCGACCAGCGGCGACAGCAGCAGCGAGTAACCGATATCGGTCGCCTTGGCCCAGTCGACGCCCGAGGTGCCGTCACGACCACGCATCAGGGCGTTGGCGATGCCGACGCCGATGATCGAGCCGATCAGCGTGTGCGACGACGAGGCCGGCAGCCCCAGCCACCACGTGCCGAGGTTCCAGATGATTGCAGCGATCAGCAAGGCGAACACCATCGCGAAGCCGGCGTTCGAGCCGACTTGCAGGATCAGTTCCACCGGCAGCAGGGACACGATGCCGAACGCAACGGCGCCTGTCGAGAACAGCACGCCGAGGAAGTTGAACAGCCCCGACCAGATGACGGCGACGTTCGCCGGCAGCGAGTGCGTGTAGATGACCGTCGCCACCGCATTGGCCGTGTCGTGGAAGCCGTTGACGAATTCGAAGCCCAGCGCAATGAGCAGCGCGACACCGAGCAAAACGAAGGGCAGCATGGTCGTGACCGGCGCGCCGGATTCCTTGAGGTCCGACCAGATGCTGAAGGCTGTGTAAGACAGTCCGAGCGCGATAATGCCGAGGAAAACCAGGAATCCGCGCACATCGAACGCGTGATCGAGCCTGGGCTTTGGACTCGACGCCTGATCGGACGGAAGTTCGACGCCGGATGTAACTGAACTCATTTCATGTGCCTCCGCAGACGGATATGGAGGTCTTCTAAAGTGCAATGTTTACAGTCTTGCGACAGCGTGAAGGACGCACCGCCTTCCGAAAGGCGGGCAGTTCGGAGCGTGGTCATCCAAATGTCACAGCGATACAACAAAGCTACGGCTTCGCTGAATTGGGCTCCGATGTACGCTGAGTATCTTCATCCCCGCCGGAAAATCATGGTCACCGGGGTCGCCCTTGTCGTGGCGATCGGCGTCTGGCCCCTTTTGCGGACCGCTCTCGATCGCTCGAGTTCAGGGCCGGCTGCGGTGGCGAAAGCGACCCCTGGCGTTCCGGTCTATGCGCAGAAGGTGAGACGGCAGAGCGTCGTCTCCTATTTGACCGCGCCCGGCACGGTGAAGCCGATCCATTCTGCGACGATCCGCAGCCGGGTGGACGGTCAATTGCTTCGCGTCGCCTTCAAGGAGGGGCAGACCGTCCGCGCCGGCGACACGCTCGCGGAAATCGATCAGGACACCTATCGCGCTGCGGTCGATCTCGCCGAAGCCACTGTTGCGAAAGACGAGGCGCAGCTCGCGAATGCGAGGCGGGATCTTGCGCGCTATGCGCGCCTTGTCGAGGCGGCGGCGATCAGCCTCCAGCAACGAGACACCACCCGCGCCCTCGTCGCGCAACTGGAGGCGACGGTGAAGGCCGATCGCGCCCAACTCGATCTGGCGCGCCTGCAATTGGGCTGGTGCCGGATCGTCGCGCCCTTCGACGGCCGCGTCGGCGCAAGAATCGTCGATCCCGGCAATATCGTGCGCGCCGGCGATATGACCGGGATCGTGACGATCAACCAGATGAAGCCCATGTCTGTCGAATTCGCCGCTCCCGCGGACACACTTGCGACAATGCGCACAGCTTTCGACAAGGGCGAGGTCGAGGTCGCCGCCGCCGACACTCGTGGCGCAGTTCTCGCGCGCGGAAAATTGTCGATGATCGACAATCAGATCAACGTCGCCACGGCGACGGTGCGGATCAAGGCAGCATTCGACAATGCCGATGAAGCACTCTGGCCCGGACGCTTCGTGAACGTGCGCATGCCGCTTTCCCGCTGGAGCGACGCGATCACGGCGCAGCCGACGGCGATCCAGAGAGGAGCGCATGGAGAGTTCGTCTATGTCGTGCGCGATGATCACACGATCGAGAAGCGGCCAGTGGAGGTGACGCATGTCGACAAGGACGCCGCTGTCATTTCAAGGGGGGTGAACGAAGGGGAGTGGGTGGTCACGGACGGTCACTACCGTGTGGAACCCGGCGCCAGGGTCGACATCCTTCCGACCGAGTCGAAGGCCGGGGGCTGAGTGAGCATCTCGACGCGTTTCATCGAGCGCCCGATCGGCACGGCCTTGCTGATGCTGGGCCTGTCGCTCGCCGGCCTGGTCGCCTGGTTCCTGTTGCCGATCGCGGGGGTTCCGCAAGTCGAAATCCCGACCATCAAGGTGAATGCGGCGCTGTCCGGCGCCAGCGCCGAAACAATGGCGACCGCGGTGACGGCGCCGCTCGAGCGTCAACTCAGCTATCTCGCCGGAGTCACCGCCATCAGCTCCAGCTCGACGCTCGGTCATGCCGCCATACAGGTCGAGTTCGACCTCGCCCGCAATGTCGATGCAGCGGCGCAGGACGTGCAGGCGGCCATCAACGCCGCAGCCGGCGATCTTCCAAAGAGCATGACGACGTCACCGACCTGGGAAAAGACCAATCCCGCCGACGCGTTGCTGGCGACGATCGCCGTCTGGTCCGATGATATGCCGATTTCCAGGGTCGACGAATTTGCCGAGAGTTACATTGCGCCGACCGTGTCACGCATCGCCGGCGTCGGCTTCGTCGATTATCATGGGCAGCAGAAGCGCGCCCTTCGCATTCAGCTCGATCCGCGCAAGCTCGCAGCGATCGGCCTGACGACGCAGGACATTCGCACGGCAATCGGGTCGGCGACCGTGAATACGCCGAAAGGCTCGCTCGACGGACCGACCCGCGCGATGACGCTCGAATCCACCGATCAACTGCGCAGCGCGGATACTGTCGACGCCGAAATCGTCGCTTATCGAAACGGCGCCCCGGTGCGCATCGGCGACATCGGCAAGACTGTCGACAGCGTCGAGGATGTGCGCGGCGCCGCCTGGCTGGGGATGAATCAGGCTGTGCTCGTCGATGTTCACAAGCAGCCGGGATTCAACATCGTCCAGTCCGTGGATCTGATCAAGGCGGCGTTGCCGGAGATCCAGCGCCGGCTGCCCCCGAGCGTGCATCTGAAACTTCTCGGAGACCGAACGCAGACCATCCGCGCTTCGGTTTACGATGTGCAGGTTACGCTGCTCATCTCCCTTGCGCTCGTCGTGCTGGTTGTCTTCGTCTTCCTGCGTGACGCGAGAGCGACGCTCATTCCGGCCGTGACCATCCCGGTTTCGATCTTCGGCGCATTCATCGTGATGTACCTCGTGGGCTATACGCTCGACAATGTATCGCTGATGGCCTTGACGATCTCGATCGGCTTCATCATCGACGATGCGATCGTGATGGTCGAGAACATCGCACGACGAATCGAGACGGGCGAAACGCCGAGGAACGCGGCACTGCAAGGGGCGTCGGAGATCGGCTTCACCATCGTGTCGATGACGCTTTCGCTCGTCGCCGTCTTTGTTCCGCTCCTTTTGATGGGCGGCCTCATCGGGCGACTGTTCCGTGAATTCGCCGTCACCGCGGCAGTTGCGATCGTGATGTCCGGCATCGTGTCGCTGACGCTGACGCCCGCCCTTTGCTCGATCGCAATGTCGCGCGACACGGCGGCGTCGCGCGGCGCGCTCTCCGCCTTCGAACGCTGGTTCGCGGCTTTGGAAGCGGCGTACGCCCGCAGCCTGCGATGGTCGCTGTCGCGACGCAAGCTTGTCGCCGCCTCGATGATCGCAACGCTCGGGCTCACCGGCTGGTTGTGGACGATCGCGCCGAAGGGCTTTTTCCCCCAGCAGGACAATGGTCTCATCGGCGCAACTGCCGAGGCGGCGCAGGATATCTCCTACGCCGGCATGGTCGACAGGGCGCGTGATGTCGTCGCCCTCATTCTTGCCGACGTCGACGTCGACGCTGTGAGCTGGTGGGTCGCCAGCGCCAACAGCGCCCGCATCGCCATCGATCTGAAGCCCCTCGGCGCGCGCAACTCCTCTGCGACCGAAATCATCGCGCGGCTGCGATCCAGGGCGAAGAAACTCCCTGGCGTCGCGCTATTCGGGCAGGCGCGCCAGGATTTGCAGATCGGCGCGCGTGTCTCGAAAACGCAATATCAATACACGTTGCAGGACCCGGATATCGCTGAACTGCTGGAGTGGACGCCCCGCATCCTCGCGCGGCTCTCGGCGATGGAGCCGCTTCAGGATGTGACGGCCGATCTGCAATCGAGCGCGCCGCGCATGACGCTGGTCATCGACCGCGACACCGCCGGAAGGCTGGGAATCAGTCCGCAGCAGATCGACGATGCGCTTTACGACGCCTTTGGCCAGAGGCAGGTCGCCACGATATACAGCCAGCTCGACCAGCACCGGTTGATCCTCGAAGTCGCGCCGCAGGATCAGTGGGACGCCGACGCACTGGGGCACCTTCATCTGCGATCGGCGGCAACCGGCCAAATGATCCCGCTCGCCGCGCTTACGCGTCAGGAGTTGTCGACGACGCCGCTATCCATAAATCATCAGGATCAGTTTCCTTCGTCGACGATTTCGTTCAACCTTGCTCCGGGGCATTCACTCGGCGAAGCACTCGACGCCATTCACATGATGGAAGCGACGGCCGCGAAGCCGGCGGCGCTCACCGGCAAATTTCAGGGCGCGGCGAATGTGTTCCAAACCTCCCTTGCCAGTCAGCCCGGGCTGGTGGCGGCGGCAATCGTCAGCGTCTATCTCATTCTCGGCATTCTCTACGAAAGCTTCATTCATCCGCTGACCATTCTGTCCACGCTGCCCTCCGCGGGCGCCGGCGCCCTCGCCGCATTGATGCTGCTGGGCTATGATTTCTCGCTGATCGCGCTGATCGGCGTCATCCTGCTGGTCGGTATCGTCAAGAAGAACGCGATCATGATGATCGATTTCGCGCTCGACGCGCAGCGGCAAGGCGGTGCGACGCCGCGCGACGCCATTTTCGACGCCAGCGTTTCGCGCTTTCGTCCGATCATGATGACGACGTTCGCGGCGCTGCTCGGGGCGCTGCCGTTGGCGTTCGGTGATGGCGTCGGTTCGGAACTGCGGCGCCCGCTCGGCGTCGCCATCGTCGGCGGATTGCTGCTGTCGCAGGTCCTCACGCTTTATTCGACCCCGGTCGTGTTCCTTTTCTTCGCGGGCATCGAAGATCGATTCGGACGCTTTTTTTCCCGCACCCGCAAGGATCGGGTTCACAAGGCTTCGGTCGAGACAGAAACGACGTCAGTGTAATACGGCGGTCACAACGACGCTGTTGAAAGGGGCCAATGCGATGGACCAGACCACGGACCCCCGGAATGAAAAGAGTTACGGCGCTCGGCGCCTTGCTGTTCTCGACTTGCATCGCGCAAGCGGAGCCCCTTCGCTTCTCCATCACAGGTAGAATTCCGGCCGCCGACGGCGGGTGGGATTTCGCTGCGGTGGATTCAGCCTCGAACCGGCTGTTCGTCGCGCGGTCGAATGGCGTGACCGCCGTCGATCTTGCGACCGGGAAAGTCACCGATCGCCTGGTAGAAGGCGCGCGCGTTCACGGTGTTCTGCCGCTGAAGGATTCGCCCTTCGTGATCAGCACCAACGGCGCCAGCGCCAACGCGTTCATCTTCGACAAGAAGACTGGAAGTATCGAAGCGACTCTCGCCGCGGGCGAGAATCCGGACGCTCTTCTACAGGAGCCCAAAACCGGCCTTGTCGTGATCTTCAACGGCAAGAGCCACGACGCGACTCTGGTGGATCCGACCACGAAAGCGGTCGTCGGAACCATTGCGCTCGACGGCAAGCCGGAAATTCCGGCCGCGGACGGAAACGGCCGGATATTCGTCAATCTCGAGGACACCGCGAAAATTGCAGTGATCGATATCGAGACGCGAAAGGTGGTGGGCTCCTACGACCTTCCCGGCTGTCTGGCGCCGACGGGTCTCGCCCACGATGCCGCGGCCGGCGTCCTGATCAGCGCCTGCGACAACAAGGTCGCCAAGGTGCTCGAGGCGTCGACGGGGCGCGACCTCGCGACGCTGGCGATCGGAAAAGGTCCCGACGGAGTGCTCCTCGATGCGGCGCGACGCCGTGCGTTCATCCCGGCCGCCGATGGCGCGCTGACGGTATTGTCGCTCGCCGGCCCTTCGATCGCCGTCGTCGCGACGATCGAAACAAAAAGGGGCTCGAAGACCGGAACGCTGGATCCTGCTTCCGGTGCGGTCTACCTGCCGTCCGCAGAATTCGCGCCGCCCGAAAAGGAAGGCGGGCGACCGACGCCCATACCGGGCACTTTTGCAATTCTCGTCGTGGACGAGACGCATTGAACCGCTCTCAATCGAGGTGACAAAGTGAACAAGACTCTCCTGCTCTGCGTCGCTCTTGCGGCGACGTCCACTGCGGCGCTGGCGCGCGATCCGATTTTCGTTTCGCCGCAGCAATCGCATGCCTTCGACATTCTGCCGACTCCGGCCGGCTCGGAGTCGTCGACGACGAAGGACGAACTCGCCGAGTTGCACAAACTCGAGGCGGCCCGCACGGACGCGCAGGCCGCGGCCGCCAAGTGGGACGACGAAAACGAGAACGTTTTCCTTTACAAGAACGTGTTCGGCGAGAAATTCACGAAGGAGAATTTGCCGACGCTCGACGCCCTCGCGGCGCGCGTGCGGAACGACGAGGGCGTGAACAGCGGCGTCGCCAAGGAAGGCTTTCACCGCGTGCGTCCCTACAATCTCGACAAGACGCTGCATCCCGTTTGCAAGACCAAGACCAAGGACGATTCCTATCCGAGCGGCCACACCACTTCGGGCTATTTGCTGGCGTTGACGCTGATCGACATCGTGCCGGAAAAGCGCGACGAGATTCTTGCCCGCGCCGACGACTATGCCAACAATCGTCTGGTCTGCGGCGTCCACTATCGCAGCGATCTGCCGGCCAGCAAGCTCGTCGCCTACACCGTTCACGCGCAAATGGAAGTGAACGCGCAGTATCAAAAGGAACTCGTCGAGGCGAAAGCCGAGGTGCGCCGCGTGCTTGGCTACGACGCTCAGGCGGCAAAGTAAGCGACGGATCTTCGACGACGACGAGGCGCGAACCGCTGCGGCGGTGTCGCGCCTTTTCCCTTTTCGCCGCTAAATTGTCGCCGCAATGCCGCCGCGTCACTGTGGTATTTCTGCCACAGTTTCGAGCCGAAAGCGCCGCTGTCGTGCAACTGTTACTAAATTGTTAATTCTGACTTTTAGCGCTGCGCCCAACAAAAATTCCAAAACGATCGCTGGGGCGCATATGTCGAAATTCAACAACAAGCCGCGGGTCTCTAGTCTGGTGCTGGCACTCACCGCCGCCGCCGTCACGGTCGCTTCCTATGAGGATGCGATGGCGCAGACCGATATCGGCAACGTCAATGTCGTGCATCGCGAGGCGGCGAAGGCGAAGAAGCCGAAGAAGGTCGTGCATGCGTCGGCTCCCCGGCCCGCTCCGAAGCCCGTTGCCGTTGCGCCGTCGCGTCCCGCCGCGCCGCGCGTCGTCCACGCCGCACCGACGCATTCGGCCCGTGCGCGCGTCGCGTCGCATGTCGCGCGGCCGGCCGTGGTCGCGGCCGGCGCGGGCTCCAGCGCTGTCGGCGCTCCCGGCCTGCCGATTTCCGCGCCCAATGCCGTCGGCAGCCGCGCGCCGCTCGGCTCGGCTCCGGCCCTCGCCATTTCGCAGGCGCCGCTCACGTCGATCGAGCCCACGTCGATCGTCTCGGACAAGATCATCCGCGACGTCATTCAGCCGAGCGCCGATTTCAACGAAATCGTCAAATACACGCCCGGCTGGGCGTCGACCGCCAGCAACGGTCTGATCGGCGACACCAACAAGGGTGGCTGGCGCGGCTTCGCCGACGGCCAGTACAATGTCACCTTCGACGGCATTCCCTTCGGCGATGAAAACAATCCATCGCATCACTCGGCGTCCTATTTCCCCAGTGGCTTCATCGGCCAGGTGACCGTCGACCGCGGGCCCGGCCCGGCCTCGCAGGCCGGCTACGCCACCTACGGCGGCACGATGGCGCTGCAATCGAACGAGCTGTCCGACAAGCGCGGCGGCAGCATCGAGAATTCCTTTGGCAGCTACAGCACCTTCGTGAACACCGAGACCTTGCAGACCGGCAAGATCGGCAACACGGGGGTCCGCGCCCTGCTGCAATATTCGCACTCGCAGACGGGCGGCGCCCAGCATTTCGGCGATGTCGAGCAGAACGGCTGGCTGGCCAAGGCCGACAAGGACTTCGGCGATCTTCAGGTCACCGCCTTCGGCACCTACAGCCGCGAGCACTATCGCAACGTTACCAACATTACGTACCCGCAATATTCGATGGCCGGCTCGCATTATGGCGCGGTCGGCAACATCCCGGGCACAGAGCAATATCTCTCGGGCAACGTGTCGGAAAAGCAGACCGACATGGAATATATGAATCTGAAAGCCGATATCCTCGGCTTCCAGCTGAACAACAAGACCTACACCTATTCGTACTGGTATCCGTGGTGGCAGCGCAACGCCGGCGACCAGACGGTCGAGGGTCTGGCGTCGGTCAATCCGGTGACGGTCAAGGGGCTCGTGACGGCCAAAGGTGACGTCGTCGGCCAGGATCAGATCAACAACTATCGCGCCTGGGGCAATCTGTTCGACGCCAAACGCGACATTACTGCCGGCTACGCCAGCGGCCAGTTGCGCGCCGGCATCTGGTGGGAGCGCGGCGACAACTGGCGTCGTCAGCCCTATGCCAGCTATCTGACCTTCGGACAGTATAATTATGTCGAGCCGACCCTCGCCGGATATCAGGCCTCCTACAAGCTCGATCTCGCCTCGCACTACATGAACTACCAGCCGTGGGTCGAATATGAATGGAAGCCGATCGCGCAACTCTCCGTCACGCCCGGCTACAAGTTCATCTCTTTCGAGCGTGATCACAATGCGCGCATCAATCAGACCACGCTGACGCCGCTCTACTACAACCACGCCTATCGCGCCGGTCTGCCCTTCCTGACCGTGCGCTATTCGATCAACCCGGCGCTCTCGGTCTACGGGCAGGCGTCGCGCGGCTTCAAGGTGCCGGATGTCGCGGCCTATTATGTCGCCAATCCCGACAACAACAATGTCTCGCCGCAGACGACCACCAACTATCAGCTCGGCGCCGTCTACAAGGATGAGATATTCACCGGCGCGGTCGACGTTTACCAGATCACGTCCAACAACTACACCTTCACGATCACCAATCCCGACAAGTCCACCAACCTGCTCATGGGCGGCACGGCGCGCCAGCGCGGCTTCGAGGTGGAGGCGACTGTCGCGCTCGGCGGTCTCACCAAGAAATATCTGCCGGCGCTCGCCGGCGGGCCGGTCGGCCGGGCGATGGAATATCTCGCCATCTACGGCAACGGCACGATCCAGGACTCGCGCTTCCTCGAAGGGCAGTTCTCCGGGCTCTACATGCCGAGCGCGCCGCGCTACACCGCCGTCGGTGGTCTGATCTACGACGATGGCATGTATTTCGGCTCGATCATCCACAAGCAGACCGGTGACCAGTGGGGCAGCGGCGGCCAGAAATATTTCGCTGCGCCCTTCTCGGCCAGCGCCGCCAACCCCTTCGGCGCCGCCAACGCCTACCTCAACTATATCCCGGCCTATGCGACCACCGACCTTGCGGCCGGCGTGCGCACCGACTGGTTCCGCCGCTTCGGCGCTGTCGACAAGGTCGAGTTCAAACTCGGCGTGACCAATCTTTTCGACAACCGCGCGGTGACAGGCATCAGCGGCGATCCGACCGGCATCTACGCCCTGAACAACACCAAGCTCACCTACAGCTTCCAGGCTGGCCGGCTGTTCTTCGGCGGCGTGAAGTTCAGCTTCTGAGCTCCCTACTCGCTGTGCTGTCGGCGCGAAGCGCCGACGGTGTAATCGCAATGTCACACATGAGCGTCACCTTGATGGCTGCTCTGGTTCGAGGTCGTGATGGAAGGTGTTTCTCTCTCTCCGCTCGCCATGTTCATGCAGGCGGGCGCTGTCGGCAAGGTCGTGATGCTCTTGTTGGCGTTTGCGTCACTGTGGTGCTGGGCAATCATCATAGAGGTCGCGGTGCTGACGCGGCGTCTCGGTCAGGCCGTGCGCGAGGCGCATGAAACCGGCTCCAGCGCCCGGCTCGCGCCGGTTCTCGCCGAGGCGGCGCGCGCGGCGCGCGTTTCTGTTCCGGGCGAAAGCGTCGGCGAACGCCGCACACGCATCGTCGAGACCACAGGTCGCGCCGCCCGCAAGGTGCTGGTGGCGGCGGAAGCCGGCCTGCCGAATCTTGCCATCGTCTCGTCGGTCGCGCCCTTCGTCGGTCTGTTCGGCACGGTGTGGGGCATCATGACCAGCTTCGCCGGCATCGCCGAGTCGCAAGACACCAGTCTTGCCGTCGTAGCGCCCGGCATCGCCGAGGCGCTCGCCGCCACCGCCTATGGCCTCGCCGCCGCCATTCCCGCCGCCGTCGGCTTCAACCGCCTCGGCGGCATGCTGGCCCACGCCGGCGAAGCGCTGGGCGATTTCATCGAGGAGCATGCTATCGCCCTCGTCGGCGGCGTTCCGGGCGCAGATCATGTCGCGCCCGCGTCTGCCGGGCACGAAGCCAGAGAGGCCGCCTGACATGGCCTTTGCCGCCTCCAAGCGCGCCACCGGCGGCTTTCAGCCGCTGGCCGACATCAATGTCACGCCGCTCGTCGACGTGATGCTGGTGCTGCTCATCATCTTCATGGTCACGGCGCCGATGATGGCGCAGGGTATGAAGGTCAATCTGCCGCAAGCGCACGCCGCCAGGCCGGTGAACCCGAAGGAGCCGGTCGTCATCACCGTTGCGCCCGGCGGCAAGTTGATGCTGGGGCCCGATGAAATCCAGCTGGAGCGAATGATCCCCGCGGTGAAAGCCAAGGTGAACGGCGATCTCTCCCATGTGGTGCATCTGCGCGGCGACAAGGACGCCTCGCTCGGCGACATCGTCGCGCTGATGGACGCCCTGTCGAGCAACGGCATGACTCACATCGCCATTCTCTCGATGCAGCAAAAAGGCAAGGCTGGCGGCAAGGACAAAGCGAAGTGACTCTCGCCGTCGCTCCAGATCCGATCGTCAGTCCGCTGCGGCCCGGCTGGCTTCGTCCCGCCGCCCACGGCGCGGCGGTCGGTGTCCATGCGCTGATCGTCGGCGCGTTTCTCTATACCGCCGCCGAGCCGCCGGCTTCGACATCCGACGCCTTCGACGTGGCCTATGTCGCCGACGGCGAAGCGGCGCAGGCGCATGCCGACAGCGCACCCGACGCGCCGACGCAGAACGCCGAAAGCGCCGAGGAGCAGGAAGCCAGTGAAGCCCAGCAGGCCGAAGCGCCGGCGACCAGGACTCCGGTGACCGAGACGCCGATCTCGCAAGTCAAGCCGGACGTGATCGCTCCCGACGCGCTAGCCGTGCCGCTGGCCGCGAAGCCGCCGCAGGACGAGCAGAAGCCGATCTTCGACCAGCCGGTGGAGAAGAAGCCGAACGACGCAACGCCTGACAAGACCATCGCCGACGGCAAGGTCATGCGTCAGGCGAGCCTCGAGGCGGAAGCCTCGGCCGCCGCCTCCGCCTCGGCCGAACGCGCGGGCGTCGCCGACGGAAAGAACACGCAAAACACCGTCTCGCGGGCGCGCTACGGCGCCCGGGTGCTTGCCGAAATCCAGAAGCACATGTTCTATCCCAGGATCGCCCGCGGCGCCGGCGTGCGCGGCGACGCCGTGGTCGTGTTCACCGTGGGTGTCGAGGGGCGCATCATCGATCGCAAGATCATGCGCTCCACCGGCAATGAGGCGCTTGACGCTGCCGCCCTGACCATGCTGGATTCCGTACGCGCCCCGCCGCCGCCGGCTGGCCATTTCTTCGGCAAGACCACGATCAAGTTCGCCATCCGTCATTGACGGGCGCGAATCGGAGGGATGATGCCCAGACGCGCTGTCGCCGCCGTCGTGCATGTCGTGCACGAATATTTCATCTGGGCGATCGTTCTCTCCTATCTTGTCGCAGCGCTCGCGCCGCAACTGGGGCTGTGGGTCAGGCAGGCGGATCTCGGGGCGCTTGTCGGCGCCGGCGACATTCATATCGCCCTGCCGCCGCTGCTGCTTGGGGTGCTGCTGTTCAACGCCGGGCTCGGCGTGCCCCTGCAGGATCTCGCCGCTTTCGGAAAGACCCCGCAGAAGGGTCTGCTGCTCCTCGGCGGCCTTCTCGGCAACATCGCCGTGCCGCTGGCGATGATCGTCGTCGTCGCAGCTACCATGCGTCTGTGGCACAACCCGGACGAAGCGCAGCAAATCCTCGTCGGTCTGGCGCTCGTCGCCGCCATGCCGATCGCCGGAGCTTCCACTGCATGGGCGCAGAACGCCAACGGCAGCCTCGTCGTCAGCCTCGGGCTGGTGCTGCTCACGACGCTGCTCAGCCCGCTCACCACGCCGCTGGTCCTGCACGCGGTCGGCTTCCTCACCACCGGCGACTATTCCGAGGATCTGCACGAACTCGCCTCCGGGGAGGCGACCGCCTTCCTCGGCGCCTGGGTGATTGTCCCGTCGCTTCTGGGACTGACGATCCGAAGCGCTGTGGGGTCGGAGCGCTTCGAGACGGCGAAGCCCTACGTGAAACTCGGTAATTTCATCGTGCTGCTGACGCTGAATTACTCCAATGCGGCGCTGGTGCTCCCGAAAGTGCTCGAGCTTCCGGACGCCGATCTTCTCGCAGCCATCGGCCTCGTCGTCAGCGCGCTGTGCGTCGCGGGCTTTGGGGGCGGCCTCGCGCTGTCGCGGCTTCTGGGCGTGTCCCGCAGCGAAACTGCGTCGCTTACCTTTGCGCTCGGCATGAACAACAATGGCGCCGGACTGGTGTTGGCTTCCATCGCGCTTGCCGATCACCCGCAGGTGATGTTGCCGATCATCTTTTACAATCTCGTCCAGCACCTGTTCGCTTCGCTTGTCGATTGGCGACTCGTCCAGCGCGAGTCGGCATATGCGGGCGACTGAGGAAAACGATGCGCGGCTTGCGGTAGAACGCATATGGCGGCTTTCCGGCTCGGCCATTGGGCCGATCACACCAAAGCTCGAGGCCTCTCGTCTTCAATTTGGCGAAGGGATGCGGAATACGGCGACGCCGCAAGGCGGAAGCGTTCTCTCTCCAAGAAGCAACGCCGCCGTCCCGACAATCCGCGATATGTCGGCCGCCTCTCCGCCGTAATTGAAGACGTAACGCATGGCGCCATTGTCGCGCAGACGTATGTCGCGCGGCAGTTCGAGTGTTTCGACGCCGGCGGAGACGAAAAGCCGCTGTAGCACGCTGTCCAGCAACACTTCGTCCGGCCAGCCGGCGAGGTAGCAGCATCTGCCCTGACGCGCCATGGCTGCGTCGCCCGCCTCGGTCCGGAATGCCGTCTCGACGCCGTCCCCGAGCGCAATGAACTCCCGCCATCGCTCGAATGCGCCGCCGCATTCGACGGGCACTTTCGCGCCCGGACGGAGGCTCTCGACACGGCGCACCTTCACGTCGATCAACGCGCGGAGTGGTCCCGGCGGCAAGTTCTGCGGAATATGGAAATCGGAGGTCTTGGATCCCGACCGTGGGCCGAAGAGAACGCTCGCGCCGCTGCCACGGAGCGCCTCGACGAAATCGGCCGAGGGAGAGAATAGTCCGGGCGCCACGACGAGCTTCCTGCCGGTGATCGCCTGCGCGGTCGGCGGCGCGATATCGACGGACAAACCAGCGCGGCGAAGCCCGCTGTATAGATGCAACGCGAGATCGAGATAGGAAAAATCGCCCCCCTGAGGTTCGATATCCCAGGCCCAGGCGCTTTCGTAATCGAAGATCAGCGCGACAGGGGAGCGGGAGGTTTCGACACGGGCGTCGAGAGCTTCGAGTTCGCACGCGACCTGAGTTGCGGCATGAAAAGCCTCGTTGGGCTCGCTGTCCGGCAGGAGCAAACCTTCATGCATCTGCTCCTGTCCAAACGGCGCCTGCCGCCAGCGGAAGAAGCTGACGGTCTCGGCGCCCGCCGCAAAGGCTTCGAAAGTCCACATGCGCACCGCGCCAGGGGCAGGCGCCGGATTCCAGGGCGCCCAGTTCACGGCGCCGGGCTGCTGTTCCATAATCCACCATCGACCTCTACCGCATGCGCGATAAAGATCGTGATGAAACGCTTGATAGTCTGGATTACCGACGCGCATGTAGCGCTGCTTGAACGCATCGTCGTGTGAACTGCGTTCGAGGAAGCCCAGCGGATAACTGTCCCACGCGGCAATGTCGAGCCCGTCGCCGAGCGCGAAGTGATCGAACGCGGTGAATGAGCCCATGAAATTGTGCAGGATGGGCCGACCCGGCGAATATTGCCGGAGGATCTGCATCTGGCGGGCGTTGAACGCCACGACCTGATCGGAGGAGAAGCGCTTGAAGTCCATCACATGCGACGGATTGGCTTCTGTGACGGTGAGATTGGGAAGCTCGATTTCATCGAAGCTCGACAGCTCCATCGACCAGAACACATTGCCCCACGCGATGTTCAGTGCGTCGATGTCGCCATATCTTGCCGCGCACCAGCGGCGAAAGCCGGCGAGCGCCGCGGGCGAGTAACTCTCGATCGTGTCGTGGCAGCCATATTCATTGTCGGTCTGCCAGGCGGCGACGCCCGGATGCCGTCCAAAAGCGTCGGCCAGCCGCGTGACGACTTCGTCGCAGGCGCGGGCATAGCCTTCATGGCTGAAGCAATAGTGCCGGCGTGAGCCGAATTTGCGCGGACGCCCTTGCGCGTCGACGGGGATCATGTCCGGCATGGAATCGACGAGCCACTTCGGGGGCGTGGCGGTCGGCGTGCCGAGGATGATCGCGAGCCCGGCATCGTGCAGGGTCTCGATGGCGCGCTCCAGCCATTCGAACCGGTATTGCCCCTGCTTCGGCTCCAGCCGTGACCAGGCGAACTCGCCGATCCTCACGAAGGCAAGTCCGACCTCCTTCATCGAGGCCGCGTCCTGCGTCCAGCGTGACTCCGGCCAATGCTCAGGATAATAGCAGACTCCGAGCCGCTGCTTGATCATCGCACTGTCTTTCGTCATGCTGGTGTCGTGATCCGCACCAATGTTCCTCCGCCTTGACAGTTGAATGACAGGATTCGGCCCCTCGGCATGACCGACCAGCTTGCGATAGATCTCGCGGAGCGCTTCATCGCCGCGCATGGCGTGACGCCAACCCTGTTTCGCGCCCCCGGCCGGGTCAATCTGATCGGCGAACATACCGACTACAATGACGGATTCGTGCTCCCCGCCGCGCTCGACCTCGCGACTTTCATTGCAATCGCGCCGCGAACGGATCGTCGGCTCTGCGTCCGGTCCAGCGCGTTTGCAGAGACGGTGGCGATCGATCTCGACGCCCCGGCGCCACAGCCTCGGGGGGACTGGACCGATTATGTCGTCGGTGTCGCGCTGGAGTTCGAAAAATCGGGCCTCCGCCTCGTGGGCGCGAATGCGATGATCGACGGCGATCTCGCCATGGGAGCCGGGCTCTCCGCCTCTGCGGCGCTGGAGGTGTCCTGCGGCTTCGCATTGGCCAGACTGTCCGGGATCTCGATCGACGGGACCGGATTGGCCAGGCTTTGCCAGCGCGCCGAGAACAATTTCGTCGGTATGCGATGCGGTCTCATGGATCAACTTGCGTCCTGTCATGGCGTGGATGGCTGCGCTCTGCTCGTCGATTGCCGCACATTCGAACGCAGGCCTATCGCCATCGATCCCGACGCCCGGCTGGTGGTGTGCGATACGATGGTTCGTCATCGGCTCGCAGGCAGCGAATACAATCTGCGCCGCCAGGACTGCGAGATGGCGGTGTCCATTCTCTCGACGGCCTTGCCGCATGTGACCGCACTGCGCGACGTGACCCGCGCGCAGTTGGCGGCGCAGGAACGAAATTTGCCGCCGACCGTGTTCCGGCGCGCTCGACATGTCATCGACGAGAACGACCGGACGCTGCGCGCCGCAGCGGCGCTGGAAGGCGGCGATCTCACCGAATGCGGTCGTCTGATGAACGCCTCTCACGACAGTCTGCGCGACGACTACGAGGTGAGTTGCCGGGAAATCGATCTCTTGGTCGATCTTGCCCGGCGGCTTTCCGGCGTTTACGGCGCCCGCATGACCGGTGGCGGGTTCGGCGGCTGCACGATCAATCTGGTTGCGCGCGACAACGCAGACGCATTCGCCATGTCGATGCGTGACGCTTACGAGAAGGCGATCGGCGTCGTTCCCACGATCTTCTGTTGTCGTCCGGGGCCCGGCGTCGGCCCGGTCCCGTTGTGAAGGGCGCCGCCTTGGACGTGTTGCGGCAGGCGACGCATCGCCGTCTCAATCCCCTCACCGGCGAATGGGTGCTGGTCTCGCCGCATCGCGCCGCGCGGCCATGGCAGGGACAGACCGAAGCCGTGTCGGCGCAGGTTCTGCCGCGGTTCGAGCCGGGCTGCTATTTGTGTCCTGGAAATCTGCGCGCCGGCGGCCTCCGCAATCCGCATTACACGGGCGTCCATGTTTTCGACAATGACTTCTCGGCGCTGAGCCCGAATGCCTCGAGTGGCCGTCACGACGAGGGCGGACTTCTGGTCGCCGAGGCCGAAGCGGGCATTTGCCGGGTGATCTGCTTTTCGCCCCGGCACGACCTCACACTGTCCAGAATGTCTGTCGATGCGATCGTCGACGTCGTCGATGTCTGGCGCGCCGAGTTCGAGTCTATCGGCGTCCGCGACGACATTTGCAGCGTGCAGATATTCGAGAATCGCGGCGCGATGATGGGGGCGAGCAATCCGCACCCGCACTGCCAGATCTGGGGCACGCAGAGCCTGCCCAACGAGATCGCGAAGGAAGCCTTCGCTCAGGCCGCCTGGCGCGAGCGGACAGGCTCCTGCCTGCTTTGTGACTACCTCGCTCGCGAGGAAAAGTCGGGCGAGCGGATCGTCTGCGTGAATGATCATTTCGTGGCACTCGTTCCGTTCTGGGCGGTGTGGCCATTCGAAACATTGTTGCTGCCGCGACGCCATATCGCCGCGATGGACGAACTTTCTGGCGACGAATCCCTTGGTCTCGCGGATATTCTGAAACGTCTGACAGCGCGCTACGACAATCTTTTCGAGACTCCCTTTCCCTATTCCATGGGCTTTCATCAGCGGCCGACCGATGGACGCGCCTATCCGTCCTGGCATTTTCACGGCCACTTCTTTCCGCCGCTGCTTCGTTCGGCGACCGTGCGGAAATTCATGGTTGGCTTCGAATTGCTCGGTTCGCCGCAGCGCGACATCACGCCCGAGAGCGCAGCGGAACGCCTGCGCGCATCGCCGGAAACGGTTTGTGGCGACAGTTGATCGGACGGTTCAAAGTCGTCTTGAAAGAAAGGGCGCCCGGTGGACATGTTTTCGACCTTCGCGCCGGCCCGGGAAAGATTGCTCTTGCGAAACGAGCGCTTTCTCGTGGAAGTCTGGCCGGAAGCAGGAGGCGGCGTCGCGCGCTTCGATCATATCGAGACTGCGCCGCGGGCGCTCTTTCGGCGCACCGTCGAAAAGGCCGAGCTTCGACCGATCGATTTGTCGTGCTGGCCCCTGCTGCCCTATTCGAACCGCATTGCACAGGGGTGCTTTTCCTTTCATGGCGAGACATTTCGCATTCCGCCTCATGAAGCGTCTTTTCCGCATGCGCTGCATGGCGTCGGGTGGCAGAGCTGTTGGCGCACGATCGACCCAGCAACGACGACATGCCGGCTCGCACTCGAACACATGGCCGACGCGCGCTGGCCGTTCGACTTCGCCGCCAGTCAATCGTTTGCACTTGACGACAGCGGCCTGACCATCGTCACGGCGCTCGTAAATCGTGACGACAGGCCGATGCCTTTCGGTCTCGGCCAGCACCCCTATGTCGCCCGGCCCCGAGGCACACGTTTGTTCGCGTCGGTCGATGCAGTCTGGTCGATCGACGAAACGAGTCTACCGGTAGAGCGGGTTCCGCTTCCCGAAGGCTGGGATCTGCGCAAGGGCTGCCTTTTGGACGCAGCCGTCATCGACAATTGCTTCGAGCCTTTTCGAGGCTCTGTAACCGTCGTGTGGCCGGACGGCGGCGCGCTGATCATGGAGTGTTCGGACAATCTGCGGCGGCTGGTGGTCTATAATCCTGCCGGCGAAGACTTCGTCTGCATCGAGCCGGTCACACATATGCCGGACGCGTTCAATCGCGATGCGTCCCCGGATTGCCTGCCGCCGGGAGGCGGCGCGCAGGTCGCGCATCGCTTCATCTACCGTGCGCCAGCATGCCGCCCGTGACGCCCCGGACGGTCAAGGTGGGGCTGCTCAGATAGAAGTCCACCAGCGTCGTGAGTTTCCAGTCCTTGGCGAAATGGTGTCGATGCGTGAGGGTGAGATCAGTGTAGTGGGGGCTTTCATGTTCGTTGGCCGGCGCGCCGGCATAGAATTCTCGCGGGACATATAGAAACACCGGAGCTGTCGGCACGCCGTCACGATAGACGAGACGCGCGGCGTTGTGCTCGGCGCGCAGCGTGAGCCGATCGCCATTGTCGGCGTCGAAGGCAATCATCGGCGCAATGTCGAAAGAGCGGGAGCGGACGAAATTCACGAAGCTGCGGGCCGACTCCATCGATGCGATGACGCGCATCGTGACATTCTTTTGCGGGGAAAGTGGCGCATTGACGTCGGCGTTGGCGCGGAAGACTTCGAAGGAGCCGAGTGTCGCGACGCCGCGCGCAAATGTCTCCCCGGTCGGCGTCTTGCGGATGTAATTGGCGGCGCCGCCATAGCCGCCGGGGGCCTTGCCGAACAGCATGGAACTCGGCCCCTTGAAAAATTCGACATGGTCGACTGTCGAGAGATCGACCTCCTGCGAAGAATATCCATGTGCGGCCCCGTCGAACAGCGTCAGTCCGCCAGGAAAACCACGCATGACGAAGTTCGGCGACGCTCCCGAATTGGCGACCGATCCATTGACGAAGACGCCGCTCTGATCCTTGCCAAGCGCCTGCGCCCGAGGAGGCTCGGACGGCGGCGATTCGTTCTCCGCCATGGCGAAGGACGGAGCCGTCGCAAGCAGGGCGATGGCGGCGCCGCGCCTCACATGCGGCGCCGCGCAATCGGGCGGCAGGATTCATCCATTGCCGGAAACCGGCAGTGCAGCGTCGCGATGCGGCGCGTCGGCCGCCTCACGGCGCTTCGACCGCGCCGCGCGCTTCTTCCACCATATGTAAATGCCGGTGGCCGACAGCATGACGATCACGAACCCGAGAATCGCGACGAAAATCTTGTAAGGCAGGCCGAACAGATTGGCCATGTGCAGCTCCACCAGCCAGGTGGTGACAGTGGCGCCGGCGGATTGCCCTGTGGGCAGATCGATACGCGCGAATGCGCCGGTGAAGGCGTCGAAATAAAGTGTCGTCGCTCCGTATTTGTCTCCGATGTCGCGGCTCGAATGCACGCGATATTCGAACAGACCCTTGTCGGCGGTCAGGTAGAAGGCTTGTACGTTGTCGACCACAAATCCCTGCTCGCTCGCCTTTTCGGCCATCAGGCGGCGGGCGATCGCCTGCGCCGGCTCCCATTCCAGCGGTTCGCGTCCGTTTGCCGGCGGCGTCGTGGGCGTCGCCCAGACCGGCGGCCTGTAGTCGCACAGCAGGCGCAGCGTCGCCGTGTAGAAGCCGTTCAGATCCATGAACACGCTCGACCAGGCGAAGATCAGCAATACGCCCCACAGCCAGAGGCCGCCGGCGCGATGCAGGTCGAAATTCACGCGGTAAAACGAGCTGCGCCACTTCACGGACCAGGAGGGCTTCCATTTGGCGAGAAAGCCGTCGCGCGCGGTGGAGGCGGGCAGGGTCAGATAGAACGCTGCGAAACAATCGAGCGTCCATGCGAGCGCAACGAGGCCGAGGATCCATTCGCCGATTTCGCCCAGCGCCAGCGCATAATGCAGGCGGTAGATGAACGGCATGATCTCGCCGGCGTTCGCCGGCATCAGGCTGCGTTTGACGTGGCCGAGTTCGGCGCCGGTGACGGAATCCAGATAGATCTGGTCGTAATCCGGGGGTTGGACGCCGGGACGGGGTGTGACGCCGACCTGCGCGGTTCCGCGGTAGCCCAGAAAAACCGTCGTGGCGCGCATGTCGGGTGCAACGGCCTCCGCGCGCCGCAGCAGCGTCGCCGGATCGAGTTCCGGTCCGTGCGGTCCCGGAAAAAGCTGCGGCGCGACGACGCGATCGAGTTCGGGAAGAAAGGCGAGCAAGCTTCCCGTCAGCCCGACGACGACGAGAAATCCCGCCATCGTCAGTCCGACCCAGCGGTGAAACATGACACAAAAACTACGGAGCATGGCTGGCCTCCCCCAAAGATATGCGCGGCGGGACACTTGTCGTTCCGCCGCGGCGCAAGGGTTCAGAATTCCACTTTCAGCGATCCGCGGAACATCCGCGGCGGATTGGCGATGAAGCCGCCTGTCCAGCCCGCTGCCGTGTAGTATGTTTTGTCGAACAGGTTATCGACGTTGAACTGCAGGGTCATTTTTGTCTTCTGATAATCGAAGCTGTACCGCGTCATCAGATTGGCCACCGCATAGGCGGGAACCGTGAAGCTGTTGTTCCGGTCGACCCACATCGAGCCGCGGGCGGTGAAGCCCGCCCCGACGGCCAGGCCGCGCACAGGCTCCCATTGCGGTTCGTAAACGCCCCAGAAATTGCCCGAATTGCGCGGAACGCCCCACCAGTGATTTCCGGCCTTGCCGCCATTGATGTCGGTGATGATTTTCGAATCGATGGTCGCGAAACTGCCGATCACCTTCAGCTCCGGCGTCACTTGGCCCTGAACGTCGAATTCGACGCCCGTATTGCGCACCGCGCCGGTCACCTGCGAACCGGCGAGGATGCCGGGTCCCGCCGGAGAAGCCACATTCTTCTTGACGATGTGGAACCAGGACGCCGTCGCCGTGAGCTTCTCGTCGAACAGGGCGAGCTTGGCGCCGCCTTCCCATTGCGTTGCCTGTTCCGGAGGCAGAGATTGTTTGGACACTGTCATGCCATTGGCGATGCCGAAGCCCTCGATGTAATTGCCGTACAGCGTGAGTTGCGGCACGGGTCTCCATAGGAGAGCGACGCGCGGCTTGATGCGATCGGCGGAGTTGGCCGACGGGCTCTCGGACCAGGTCGGAGCGAAGGATACGTAATTCGAATTCACGCGCGCCGAGTCATAGCGGAAGCCGGCGAGCAACTCGACATTGTATGGCAGTTTCACCTGGTCCTGCGCATAGACGCCGTACCAACTTTCCGTTTGCTTGTAGGCGGCGATCGCGTCCGGAAGCAAATTGAACGGCATCAGATTTGTCGGATAGCCGGGGTTGAACAGATCGGTTGCCGGAACCAGTGAAAAATTGGACGGAAAAGGCACATAATCGTTGGCTCTGTACCCGTCGGCGCCGACAAGAATCGAATGTTCGAGTTGTCCAGTACGGAAACGGCCGGTCAGATCGAGGCTGATGAAGTAATTCTGCTCCTTGTTCGAAAATTTGGCGACATCCCGAAACACGGGACAGGACAAAGCCGTACAGGCGGTTGGATCGGGGTTGTAGACATCCACCCAGCCTTCGTTGAAATCACGGAAATTCAGGTCCAGCCGCTGGGAGATTTTCCAGTCCTCGTTGAACTCGTGGATGAATTTATAGCCGACGCGAACATCGTATTTCGTGTTCATCGAAAAATCCGGGGACCCGTAATTGCGCGAGCGCGGAACCTGCGCCACCGAGTTCCAGGATTTGGGGACATTGGGGTCGTAGATGCCGGGAATACCGGCGTTCATGCCGTCAAGACCGCTGTAGAAGTTCAAATAGAACAACATCGAAGTGTCTTGCGTCGGCGTCCAGAGGAGCTTCGGCGCGACGAACGTGTGTCGGTTGTGAAGAGCATCGATGAAGGAATTCTCACTCTGCCACGATGCGTCGAGGCGATAGAGGAGGCTCTTGTCCTCCGCGATCGGCCCGGTCGCGCTCACCGTCGTCCGGAAACCGCTGAAGGAAGCGAATTGCTGTTGCGCCTCGAAATGACGCTCGGCCTGCGGCATTTTTGTCGTCACTTCGACCATGCCGCCCGGTTGCATGCGCCCGTAGAGGATCGACGCCGGGCCTTTCACAACTTCAACCTGCTGCACATCCACCGTATCGCGGGGCGGCAGGGCCGCGTAGGGATTCACCCGCACGCCATCCTGGTAATAGGCCCAGTCGAGAAAGCCGCGGATATTCCAGCCGCCCTGGAGGCCTTGATAGGGCGTGACGAAGACGTTGCTGACGTTTTGCGTCGCCTTGTCGATGGTGATCGCCTGCTGGTCGGCGATCACCTGCTTGGGGACGACCTGCACGCTCACCGGCGTGCGCAGAATCGGCGTGTCGGTCTTGAGCGCCATCGACGAGGACGTGACCTTGTAAGCGGTCGGATCCTGCGGTCCGCCTCTTTCTACGACGATCGGCGTCGGCCGAGGCGCCGGGGCGGCGGCCGCCGGCCGGACCAGCGCCGGAGCAGGAGCGGCGCGCGGTGGCCGTGCGGGCCGCGCCGCGCCGATCTCGATCGAGGGCAGGGCTTGTTGGGCGTTCGCCGCGAGGGGCGACGCGAGCGACAGGGCGGCGGCTGAAGCGCCGCGCAACAGGGTGGAGCGGACCATGCGAGTCTCCGGAAACGACGCCGCGCGCCGCGGATTGAAGAAAAACGGGAAAGGGACGTCAGGAAAAAGCCGGGGGCGCCTGGGGCGCCCGGGAGCGGCGCCATCCCGGGGGACGAACCGCATCGGCAGCGCCCGCGCCGCGCCGCGTCGCCAGATGGCGATTCGAGAAAAAGGGCGTCGATCCGGCGGCCGCCGGCGGTGGGCCGTCGAAGAGCAGCGCCTCGCAGGCAAGACAACAATTGGCGTGGTTCGGCCCGGAAGGGGCCGGATCGCCGCTTTGGCCGTCGCAAAGGGGCAGGCTGTGTGTCGATAATGCCGGCGCGTCGATGCGACCCTGGGGCGCGGCCGCCGCCGCGAGCAGACTCTGGCCGACCAGAAAAAGCAGGCAGAGGCCGAGAACGAGTCGTCGCAGCGCCACCGCCGTGGCGCGCGCCGGATGTTCCGGAGCGTTTCGTGCCTCGATCATCGCTTTTCCCGACCGGACCGGCTTCGAGTCACGGCCCTGTGACTTCCGAGCCGTAGCCGACGCAATCTTACGCCGTCCTCACGGGACGCACATTTTCGCAATCTGCTTCCACTGTTGCGTCGCGGCAACAGTTGCCAATGCCGCTCGCGGCGCCGTCTATTTCCGCCTGCCACTCCGGCGCCGGGCATTGCCCGGGGCCATCGATCGGAAAGCCATTCGGATGCGGATTCTTATCGTCGAAGACGAGGCGGAAATGGCCGCGCTGCTGGCGCGGCGGCTCGATCGCGCGGGCTATCCCTGCGACCGGACCGGCACCATCGCCGAAGCGATCGAAGCCCTGCGCCTTTTCCCCTATGCCCTGACACTGCTCGACCGACGACTGCCGGACGGCGATGGCGCGGATCATGTCGCTGCGATCCACAAGCTGCGTCCGGACATGCCGGTGATCATGGTGTCGGCGCTCGACGCCTATCGCGACCGGGTGGCGGGCCTCGACGCCGGCGCCGACGATTATGTCACAAAACCCTTCAACGGGCCCGAGTTTCTCGCGCGCGTAAGGGCCCGGCTGCGCCAGTCCACAGGCGAAAGGGAACTGCCGCCCATCGTGGTCGGCGCGATCTCGCTCGATCAGCGCGACCGTCACGTGACGATCGATGGTAGGGCCTTTCCGTTGCACAAGCGCGAGCTGGCGTTGCTATCGGCGCTGATGAGGCGCGCCAACCGGGTGGCGACGCGGTCCGATCTGATCGCCGGCATATACGGTCTGGATCGCGCGGTATCGGATGGGGCGCTCGATACTTTGGTGTCGCGGCTGCGCAAGCGTCTCGCCGAGGTCGACGGGCGTGTCGAAATTCACCTGGTGCGCGGCCGCGGCTATCTTCTCACCGAGACCGCCGCATGAAGCGCCCGTTTTCGCTCGCGACGCGACTGGTCGTCTGGCTGCTCGCCGCGCAAATCCTCGGCGCTCTCGCGACGACTCTGGCGATCGAGCTGTTCGTCGACGACGAGGTCGTGAAACCCTTCGACAAGAACCTCGATGGCCTGGCGGTTCCGCGCGTATATGCGTTGCTGACGGAGTCGCTTGTGCAGCAGGCGGATCATCATGTGGAAGTCGCGCCGTCGCCCGCGCTCCGCGCGGAACTTCTGCGCGCGCCGCAGATGCGCTTCGCCGTCTACGACACGAAGACCAGAAAGGCCCTTCCGGGATCGTCCAGGGACCTCGTCGCATCGCTCGGCGAGATACGTCTGTTTTCGACCAGCCATCTGCACTTCAGCTTCGAAGACGACGATCACATCGGTCTCAGCGGACATCTATCGGACAGCGTGACGCCGTTCGGCAAAATGCTGTTTGCCACCTACGGACACAAGTTCCGCTTCGAGGATCTTTTCTATTCCCTGAAATACGAGGTGATGGCCTATCTGCGCTATTTCCTGCTCGAGACGCTCATTGCCGTCGGCATCGGATGGGCCGCGTTCCGGCGCGGCCTTTCGCCCCTGAACCGCGTCGCGCAGGAGGCGGAGCGCATCGATCTTGGAACCCTGCATCAGCGCCTGCCGCTCGACGACGTGCCGGGAGAAGCGATGCCGCTGGTCGTGTCCTTCAACAATGCGCTGGCGCGCCTCGACGAAAGTTCCGAACGTCAGCGCCGTTTTCTGGTCAATGCCGCGCATGAACTGCGCACGCCGGTGGCGATCCTGCTGGAGCGTCTCGATCACCCCTTCGATGCTGCGGCGCTGGCGAAGCTTCGCCGCGACGGCCATCGCATCGGCGCGCTGGTGGAACAACTGCTGGCGGCATTCCGGCTCGACAAAGGCGCCGGCGCTGCGCGAGAGCGGGTCGATCTGCGCGAAATCGCGGAAGCGATCGTCGACGATCACGCCCTGCTTGCTGTCAAGGCAGGCCGGCATATCGCGCTCGAAGCTGTCGGCGATCGATTTTCGACGATCAGCGACAAGCTCGCGCTGCACAGCATCCTCGCCAATCTTGTCCTCAACGCGCTGCGCGCAGAGCCGGAGGGCGGATCGGTGATCCTGCGCCTGCTGGCCGACGCATGCATCGAGGTCGAGGATCACGGTGCGGGAGTCGAGCCTGCAGATAGGCAGAAAATCTTCGAGCCGTTCTGGCGCAAGAACGACGACGCCATGGGGTCAGGTCTCGGGCTGGCGATCACCCGCGAACTGGTCGAGAAGCTCGGCGGAACGATCAGCGTCGGAGAAACGCTCGGCGGTGGCGCGACCTTTCGCTTGCGCTTGCCGTTTCCGGTCTGAAGCGAACCCGCCAGAAGGGCGACGAAGCCGGGAACCCCACGCCTATTTGCGGCCGCCGGTTGGTCTTCCTCTGGTTGGATAAATTCGTCGATTCATCAGGCCCGCTCGGGGGGTATCGTTGTCCTCGAGCTGCGGACTATTTCGCCGCCGGCTCGCACGCCGAATCTCTCTTGCTTATTTTGGCGCCACTGCAGATCAGTGCCGCGATGAAACGCTCGCGACCGCGGATGAATCGGCGTCGGCGCTCCATGCTTCAATCTCTCGAGTGACGATCGGCAAAACGACCGCGTAGTCGTCAACGCACGAGCCGCGCAGTGTTCGGCAGGCCGCTCGTCGTCGCGGTCACGGAGGCCGTTGCCGAAGCGACGGTCAGCGGCGCTGGAGTGATATTCCATGTGACGCCGTTCATGATCAGGGAATTCACGACGAGGGTCATCGTCGCCGCATTGGCGCTGGCGCCGCTGTTCAGCGTGATGTTGCGACTTGGCAGATAGACCAGCCCCGAGAGGCAATTGGGCGTCGCACCGGAGCCATTGATGGTGAAGGAGGAGGCCGCAAGGCCGGGTTTCTCGAACATGAGGATATTGGCGTAGGTTCCGCTCGTCGGCGCGCTGAGGGATGCCTGCGCCGTACCATTGAATTGAATATACGAGCTGTCGGCGAAATACAGGGTGACATCGCTGCCCTGCATCGTCCAGCCGCTGTTGAGATTGAATGTCGCGCCGCTGAAGATGTAAAGGCCAGGCGCCAGCGTCAGGGTTCCCGTCCCGTTGAAATTGAACCCGCCGCAGTAAACGCCTGGCGACAGCGAAACGGCGCCTGTGTAATTCTGATTGCTGACCGTGCAGGCGCCGACCGTGACCGCTGGCATGGTCGAGGCGAAAGGATCGCTGGCGACCGAACAGCCGGATTTCAGGACGGACGATGTGCCGTCGGTGATGGTAGCGCCATTGTTGGCGACGCCGCCGGCGACACAGAAATTGTTCAGCGTGAAATTGACGCCGGCGTTGAGCATTGCCGCCGCCGACGAAGTCGATGCGACATCCACTTCGCAGCCGGAGGCGTGAATGGTCGCACCCGAATTGGCGAGAAATGTCTGTGCGCCAGTCTTGGCCAGCGCGAGAATGCAGACAGGGACAGGAGCGCCGGTCGTGGTTGTCGCGGTCGCGGTGGCGGACGCCGATACAGCTATCGAATTGATGTGCACGAGTCGTGTCATGCTCGCCGGAACGCTGGCGCTGGCGGAAACATTGTAGGAATTCGATGCTTCGGATTCCGAAATCGTCGGATTGATGCGGCTCGCTGCGGCTCCGAGATTGGCATTGACGATGCTTTTGGCCAATTGAAGGCGCTGGCTCTGCGTCAGGCCGGATTGCTGGGCGATCGCGATCACCGCGGCGTCGGTGGAAGCCTGAAGTCGCCTTTTCATCGCTACTGCGGATTGATAATCCAGCGCCGCGCCCGCTGTGAGAAGCAGGGGCAAAAGGGCGAGCCCGAATATCAGACCGGCGGAACCGTGGGTTGATCGACAAAATTGCGAGCGCCGAACGAACAGTACGCTGCGGATCAGAGCCATCCATTCCATGCTTCGTGTGTCCCTCAAAACAAAGCGGCTGTATTACAGCGCCGTGAGTCTTGAGTTCGGATTCCTACAGAAGGAAAATTTTCAAGACCTTCGCGGAACACATAAAATTTTTGGGGCTTATATACGTGCTTGACCCAAATCTGATTTTAGCCTATGGTAGTCTCCAGCTAAGGAGACGATTCGTGCTCGCCCAAATCGACAGCCTCTTTGACCTCTTCGCCGCTTTCCCCGATGAGCAGGCGTGCGTTGATCATTTGCGCGAAATTCGCTGGCGTGACGGCGAGTTTTGCCCCTACTGCGGCGATGGTCGCGTTTATCATTTCAGTGACCGAAAAACGTTCAAGTGCGGTGGATGCCGCCAGCGGTTTTCGATCAAAGTCGGGACGATCTTCGAGGACACAAAGCTCCCCCTCCGCAAGTGGTTCATGGCGATATGGATGATCACCAATCATCCGAAAGGGATTGCCTCCACCACCCTTGCCAAAGACCTTAATATCACTCAGAAGACTGCGTGGTTCGTTCTCCAGCGGCTCCGTTATGCGGCGCAAACCAAATCGTTTAGTGCGCCGCTCAAGGGCACCGTCGAAAGCGACACCACTTTGGTTGGCGGCAAAGAGAAGAACAAACACGCCGTTGATCGCAAGGGCGGGACGCAGGGCGGCGCCGGGACGGCAGTTGTTCTCGGCATTATCGAGCGCGATGGCGAGCTCCGCGCCGAACATGTCGGCGACCACAAGGCGAAGACGCTTCAGGGCAAAGTGCGCGACAACGTGAAGCCCGGCTCGGCCGTCATAACCGATGAAGACAAGGCGTTCGTCGGCCTCGGAAAGGATTACACACATCTCGCGGTCAACCACTCGGCTGGCGAGTATGTTCGCCTCGGCGGCTTCGTTCATACGAACAGCATTGAAAGCGTGTGGGCGCTCCTGAAGCGCCAAATCATCGGCGTGCATCATTGGGTTTCGCCGAAACATCTCCAGCGCTACGTCGACGAAATGACTTGGCGCTTCAACCGCCGCGACATGCGCGTCGGGGCGCGCATGAACGACATTTTCGCCTGCGTTGAAGGCCGGCTTACCTACAAGGAGCTCATCGCATGAACGCGAAACCTGAAGACGATAACAAACTTGCAGGAATGGCCTTCGGAGAGGCCCTTCAACGCTTCACACAAACAGACCCGCAAGAAGTCGCCGCGATCACCAATGCGTCAATGAAGGACGGGGAGATTGAACGCCTAATTGCAGAGTTCGAGAGCAAGGCCAACTATGGGCCGGAAGGCGAGGAATATTGGTTCGCGCGCGATCTTCAGGCGCTCTTGGAATATGCGAAGTGGGAGAACTTTGAGGCCGCCCTCAAGCGGGCCATGGTCGCATGTCAGCAAAGCGGCCAAGAGGTGCGCGACCATTGGGTTCCTGACGTCAGGAAGTCAATCTCGGGAAAAGGGAAAGCCGAGGAAGTCACTGATTTCCAGATGAGTCGTTACGCCTGCTACCTTACAGCCCAGAACGCGGACGCTAAGAAGAAGCCCGTGGCCTTCGCGCAAACATATTTCGCCATCCAGACACGCCGCCAAGAGCTAGCTGATCAAGCCACGGCTGCGGTCCCAATGTCGGAAGATGAAAAGCGCGTTTTCCTACGAAATCAAATTAAGTCGCATAATATCAAGCTTTCAAGCGCCGCCAAGGATGCGGGCGTCGTTACGCCACAAGAGTTCGCCATCTTCCACGGCCAAGGTTGGCAGGGGATGTATGGAATGAACGTCGCGCAAATTCGGCACTATAAGGGTTTGCCCGTTAGCGCTGAGCTTCTTGATAGGATGGGCAGCACCGAGCTTGCAGCGAACTTCTTCAGAGTCACGCAGACGGAAGAGGCGCTGCGAAAAGAAGGGGTCAAGAGCAAGCAGCGGGCTTACGCGACGCACTTCGCAGTTGGCAGGCAGGTCCGCGAAGCAATGCTCAGAATCAGCAAGATCGCGCCGGAGGACCTTCCCGCGGTCGAAAGCATCAAGAACTGTGAAAAGCGCCTAAACGGGAAAGCGCAGACACCTTCGCTCCCGAAGGAAGCTCCCGCGCCAGAACCCGCCGCCACGGTGCCGCAATCGCCTGTTGCTCCAGATGCTACAGACCTGAAGCCGATCAACCTTAGGCATGATCTGTGGAAGTTCGCCTTGCTCATCATGGCAACGCGCGCCGACGGGTGCATTTCGACAACCGATCTGATCGCGGAATTGCCGAATTACATCCAGGTCCCTGAAGGAAGCCAAGAGGGGCTCTCCGGGCGCAACGACAACAAGTTCTCGCAGATCGTCAGGAACCTGAAATCGCATAAGACTGCGAAGACAAACTTTATCTATCAGGGCCTTGCGGAGGACATTAAGGGCGGTTTCCGCATTACGGACAAAGGCCGCGAGTTCGTCAAATCCTACTTCTCTGGCTAACGCCGAGGGAGTAGGTCACACTCGTATATAGGTCCCAAGGAATTCGCTGGGGGTGATCAGCGGGCGGAGGCGCAGCGCAACGGGGCCGGCGAAGCATGGGGCCATGTCGCCTCTTGGGCGGTAAACTCCGATCGGAGCGCGGAGCATGCCGCCGATCCGAAAGGGAGTCCCCGTTCCGATCGCGAGGATGAGTGTGCCTGTGGCCAGAAGGCCATTTCGACGGTCTATGACGTGATGGTTCAGGGAGCGCGCATGTGCCGCGCATGCAACGACGCGCATTACTGGCGGAAGATTATGGGAAAAAGGGAGGCGCGATGAGCCGCGCGCGCCATCTTTTTCGGCTTTGAGGGAACGCCATCCGAGGCCTCGGAAAACGCCCGTGGGGAGCCCAAAGGGAATCGTGCTCCGCACATAACCGTCAAGAAGCTTTGGCGCTCTTGCGCCCCTGAGTAGCGCACGGCGAGAAAACCGAGGGCCGAGGGCCGAGGGCATCCGGCGCGGGCCGGATTTCCTCCTTTTCGCTCGGAATAGTCTGACGCATCCGACGAAAGTGGAAAGGATTTGGGAAGACCTCGGCGAGGAGCAGATTTATCGAAATCAATGCCCTTGACGTTTCCTTATTCGACGGCGAATCTTCGAGGAAATTCGCCCGTCGGGCAGTTCCGAACGTGACACTCGCGCAGGTCCGATCAATGACCGACCTTTCAGGAAAATACGTGGCGAATACGCGGGGGAGGCCATTCCAGCAGGGCAATCCCGGCAAACCGAAGGGAGCGCGGCACAAGGCGACACAGCTTGCGCAGAAGTTGATGCAGGACGACGCTGCGGCCATCGTGAACGTTGTCATTGAAGCGGCGAAAGGCGGCGATCTTGCCGCAGCCCGTATCGTCCTCGATCGCATCGCGCCAGCGCGCAAGGATTTTCCGGTTTCCTTCGCGTTGCCCACGATCGAAACTGCTGAAGACGCTGCCTGCGGGATGAGCGCCATACTGTCGGCTGTCTCACAGGGGCAGTTGACGCCGACAGAAGCATTTGAAATCGCCAAGCTGTTGGACATTTTCGTGCACACCCTCGAAGCTAGCGAACTTGAGGCGCGTATGCGCAAACTGGAGGCGCAAGGACCCCAATGACGACCGCAGCACTGAAACGCAGGTTGAAAAAGGTCGAGAAAGCCAAGAAGTCGCCGGAGTTCACGCTGGGCGAACTCATCTGGTGGAGTTATCACACCGATCGTCGCATACCGGGCGACCCGTTTTACGAAGCAGCCAACCGGCGGTTCATGGCTTCGACGTTCTGTCGCCTGATGAGCAATACTCGCCCGGTCGTCGCACTGTGATCTGGAGCAGCCAATGCTCAGGCTGGGCTTTTTGGCGTTAATGCACGAGCGGAATCATGAATTTCTGCGCTTTCTGGGGCAAGGCTATGCCCGTCAGGGAGGGACCGACAAGCCATCCGCTCGTTTTCCATTCTCTGGATGTCGCGGCCGTTTTCGAAGCGTTGCTTTCGGTCGATATGCCGACACGCGGTCGTCTAGCTGGCGCCTTCGGCGCACCTTTTGAAAACATCGGACCAGCGCTCGCGGCCTTCGTCGCACTGCACGACATCGGGAAAGCGGACAAGCGATTTCAGGCCAAGAGTGAGGCCGCATGGCCGAAGGAACTCGGCAATTGGGTGGCCGCGCCCGCATATGATCACGCGGCAGGAAGTCATTCCCTGCTCACCGAGGCCTTGCAGGATATCGTCGCGCCGCTCCTCGATCCCGGACAATATCCGGCGGAGGTTGCGGCGTTGATCGCGCCCTTCGCATTTCATCATGGCAAGCCTTGCGACCGCACTGGCGCGACCCGCCTTGTTTTCGATGCGAGCGACGTTGCCAATGCTCGTCATGTAGCGGCGGCTATCCTCGGCGCGTTCGGAGCGGCAATTCCGGCATTGCCGGGTTTCGAGCAGGAACAGGCACAGAGGCTGAGTTGGCTGCTGTCTGGCCTTACATCGCTCTCCGACTGGGTCGGATCGTCGACCGACTATTTTCCCTATCGCAACCCGGAGGATTTTAGCTCTCCAGCGGCATATCTCGCGCATGCACGCGAAATCGCAAAGGAGGCGGTGGCGGCCCTTCGGCTCACGCAGACACCGGCTGCGCCCGAAGCAAATTTCGCCAGACTGTTTTCCGCGGCTTGGACGCCGAGCGCGGCGCAGGGGTATTGCGCCGATCTGCAATGCAAGGAAGGATCGACGCTCGTCTTCATCGAGGACATCGCCGGATCCGGCAAGACGGAATCGGCGCTTATGCTTGCCTTGCGTATGATGCAAGCCGGCAAGGGGCGGGGTATATTCGTCGCCCTGCCGACCATGGCGACGGCGAACGCAATGTATGCGCGCATGAAGGACTGCTATCTGCGCATGTTTGAGGAAGGCGAAAGGCCTTCACTTGCCCTGGCGCACGGTCGCGCGAAGCTGCATGCGGGATTTCGCGCTTCCATTCTACCGGGGGGCCAGGGAGACGGCGTCGCCGCAGAGATCGAGACCGTTCACGCCGGTTGCGCGGCCTTTTTCGCCGATGACCGGCGAAAGGCACTGCTCGCCGATGTCGGTGTCGGCACAATTGATCAGGCGCTGCTCGCTGTGTTGCCGACAAAATACGCCACGCTTCGCCAATTGGGGTTGGGGGGAAAAATTCTCGTTATCGATGAGGCGCATGCATATGACTCATACGTGTCGCGTGAGGTCGAGCGGCTGCTGACCTTTCATGCCGCGGCAGGCGGGTCGGCCATCGTGTTGTCCGCCACTCTGCCCAAGCGCATGAAGGAGGCCTATGCGAAGGCCTTCCGCGGCGGGACGATTCGCGACCGCGTTCGTCTCGCGAGCGACGCCTATCCACTCGTCACAGCAATACCGGCGCCCGACGGCGCGGCTGTCGAGACGCCGCTGGAGGCGCGGCTCGATTTGAGCCGCGCGGTGACAGTCGAGCGCCTCGACAATTGCGAAGCGGCGCTCGCGCGCATCGCCGCCGCGGCCGGGAAAGGCGCAGCTGTCGCCTATATTCGCAACAGCGTCGACGATGCTATCGAGACCTGCGCGCGGCTTCGCGAAATGGGGTTCGCCGTACTGCTGTTTCATGCGCGCTTTGCAATGTGCGATCGCCTCGCAATCGAAGAGGATGCACTGCGGCTGTTCGGCAAGGGCTCGACCCCGGAGTTACGTGAGGGGCGCGTCCTTGTCGCGACACAAGTTGCTGAGCAGTCGCTCGATTTCGATGTCGATTTGATGGTCACGGATCTCGCGCCGATCGATCTGGTCATCCAGCGCGCGGGGCGACTTTGGAGGCATGAACGGGCGGCGCGGCCGATCGAGGGGCCGCACCTTCTCGTCGTGTCGCCGGCGCCTGTCGAGGACGCGGACGCGAAATGGTTCGCACGGGCCTTTCCGCGCGCCGCATGGGTTTATGAAGCCCATGCGCTGATGTGGCTGACGGCGAAGACGTTGTTCGAGGCCGGCGAGATTCGTTCGCCGCAGGGCGTGCGTGCGATGATCGAAACGGTCTATGGCGGAGAGGCGGGCGAGCGGGTTCCCGAGGCGTTGCGCGACAATTTCAATGCGCAGGAAGGGCGGGCGTTCGGCGAACGCGGACAGGCCGATCTCAATCTCCTCGATTTCCGGCAGGGCTACGGCGCCGATCATCGCGGCTGGTCGAACGACGTGTCGACGCCGACAAGGCTTGGCGAGGCGCAGACCGTGTTTCGTCTGGCGCTGTGGCGCGACGGGGCCTTGTTTCCCCTTGCAGTCGACGCGGAGGAGACCCGCGCCTGGGCGCTGTCGGAGGTTTCGGTCGGCGCCTACAGAGCGACCGGCCGCGGCCCTTGTCCCGAAGACATCGAGCGCGCCGCCGCGGCGCTGGAAGAGGTCTGGCGCGGCCACGGCGACAAGGCGGTCATCCTGCCATTCACCGCAGATGCGATGCGCGCGGTTGTCGTCGATGAGAAGGGCAAGCAAAAAGAGGCCTTGTATGATGCGGAGATTGGGTTAAGAATCAATAGTGTTCCCTGAAAAGATCGGGGATGAACCGTAGCGGGTTCAAATGCGTATGCGCATCAAATGTCGTTCCCTGCACCAGCGGGGATGGGAAGGAAGTAGCGAGTTCAAATGCGCATGCATTGACAAGATCGTCGAATCGACATAAAAAAATCTCGGAAGCTCAGGCTTCCGAGATTTTTGCTCCACAGCGGCTGGGTAAAGTTTGGCAACCGACCAGCTCGCTGGTGTTTCAAAGGAGAACTCGATGCATTCGTGTGACGCCTCATGAGCGTTCCCGTCAGATTGGGGCGGCGTTGCTGCTCCAATTTGACGGAATTCTAAGCCATTCCGGCTTTTTGGTCAAAATCCGTCTTTCCGGGGTTTCTTATGCTGTCCTTTTCCCTTCTCGAGGCCGCCTGGCTTCCCGTGCGCCGCCGCAATGGCGCCAGATCCATTATCCGGCCGGCGGAAATCGCCTCGGGCATGGATGATCCGATCGTGGCCTTCGCGTGGGGGAGGGCAGATTTTGACGCCGCCTCCCGCGAATTCATGATCGGTCTGCTGGCGACGGCCTTTCCGCCGCCGCCCAACAGCGTCCGCAAATGGGAAGCGTTGTGGGCAAGTCCGCCGACCGCCGCGCAACTCGACGCCGCATTCGCGCCTTTTGCCGCCGCATTTCTTCTCGACGGCGCCGGCCCTCGCTTTGGTCAGGATTTCGGAGAACTGGAGGATACGGCGGAGACGCCCGTTTCCGGTCTGCTGATCGAGGCGGCCGGCGCCAACACGATCAAGGAGAACAAGGATCTGTTTCAGAAGCGCGGACAAATCGCGTTTCTCTCGCGGCCGGCCGCGGCAATGGCTCTGTTCGCCTTGCAGACTTTCGCGCCCACTGGTGGCGCCGGGCATCGGACCTCGATGCGCGGAGGCGGGCCGCTCACGACGCTTGCGGCGCCAATTGAGGACGACGCGCTGTGGTCGCTGCTGTGGCTCAACACGCCTCCCGAGGACGAGAATTTCGCCCCGGCGCAGGAGGAGCAGGATCGCATTTTTCCGTGGCTCGCGGAGACCTTCGTTTCCGACGGCAAGCCGGAGCGCCTCGTCGCGCCGTCGGCCGATCGTGCGCCATGGACGGGACATGTGTTGCAGGCCTTCTGGGGCGCGCCGCGGCGCATCCGGCTCGTCTTTGCGAAAAACGCCGCGAGCATGCCTTGTCCCATCACCGGCCGCATCGATGACGTGATCGTCACGGGCTATCGCACGCGGCCCTGGGGCGCGTCCTATGATGCCGCGTTCCGGCATCCGCTCTCGCCCTATTACCGGCCCAAGGGCAAGGATCCGTGGCTTCCTGTGCATCCGCAGCCGGGCGGTGTTCCCTACAGGGACTGGCCCGACCTCGCGGGGCCGGGCGACGACGAGTCGCAGCCGGCGCGCATGACGGCGTTGGCGCAAAACCGGCTGCGTCGCGGTGCGATGATCGATGCGCGATTGATCGCCTGCGGCTACGACATGGACAATATGAAGGCCCGCGGCTTTGTCGAGGCGCAAATGCCGTTGTTCGTTCTTGCCGGCGAGGCGGACGGAGCCGCCCGACTGCAGGCGGACGCTGCAGCGCGAGGCCTCGTTTCGGCCGCAGATCTCTCGGCAAGCGCTGTCGCCATTGCGGTGCGCATCGCCTTGGCCGGCGAACGCGCCGATGGGAAGGCCACGCCTTTTGCGGCGCTGCGGGAACGGTTCTTTCAGGAAACGGAAAACGCCTTCTTCGAGACGCTGCGAAAACTGTTCGCGAATGCGGACACGCTCGGCGAAAGCGCCGCGCGCAGGGTGTTTGCAGAGGAATGGCTGAAAACGCTGAAGGGCCGCGCCGTGACGATGTTCGATGAAGTCGTGAGCTTCTCGGATATGCCGGAAAGGATCATGGAGCGCGCGGCGCCCGCGCGGCGCAATCTCACCGGCGTGTTTTTGGGCCATGGCGCGCTCGGCAAGAAACTGTTCACGGCGCTCGAACTGCCGCCGCCCGACGCCGGTGGCAAGCGCGACAAGAAAGCGGGGAAAGGCAAATGAGCAACTCGAAAACGGCCCCCAGACCCGACCCCGGCTACATCGCCTTTCGATGGTGGCAGGCGCTGACAGGCCAGCAATCGGACCGGAAGGAAACCGGCGCGGACCGCGCTGCGCGGGCGCGATTGCGACGGGCCTCGCCCGCAGACGCCATCTGCGAAGAGGCGACCCTCAAATTGCTCCATGCGCTGGACCTCCCTCGCGGGCGCCTGCCCCGTGTCGCGACGCTTGCCGTGGTTCTCGCGACAATACGCGAGGACGACGACAAGCGGCGTTTCGGCCGGCAGATCGGCCGCGAGAAAATTGACGACGGACAATCGGCCAAACTGTCGACGCTAAGATTCCGCCGTTTGCTCGAGGCCCAATCAGAGGACGAAATCTCCGTCGCCTTCCGCCGGGCAATCGCCATCGCCGGGTTCACCGGCAATGTGCGCGACGTGGCGTGGAAGCTCCTGTTCTGGGAAAGCGAGACGACGCGATCGGACCTCGTTCTGGACTATTACGGCGCCGCCGACCGCCCAGATACGAAATCCGCCGCCTGAATTTTTCACATGCATCGAGAGGACTATCATGGATCGCTTCGTGCAACTTCATCTTCTCACCTTCTATCCGCCCTCCAACCTCAACCGTGACGACACGGGCAAGCCGAAAACGGCGGTCATTGGCGGTGCGACGCGCTTGCGCGTATCGAGCCAGGCCTTGAAACGCGCCTGGCGCACGAGCGACATTGCGCAGACAATTCTCGCTGGCCATCTGGCAGCGCGGACACAGCGCATCGGCGCCGTCGTGATCGAGCACTTGCGGGCGCGCGCGGGCGTCGATGATGCGAAGGCGCTGGAGATCGCCCGCGAAGTCGCCGCCGCCTTCGGCAAGGTCAAGGGCGAGAAGGATGACAGGCCGGAGTTCACGGAGCAGCTTGCGTTCATTTCGCCGGAGGAGCGGATCGCGACGCTGGCCTACGCCGACGCCCGCGCTGCGGGCGAACGCGGCGCGCAGGAAAAGAAGGCGCTGGTCGAGGAATTGCTGCGCAAGACGGACACTGCCGCTGACATCGCCATGTTCGGACGCATGCTGGCCGACAGCCCCGACTACAACCGCGAAGCGGCGGTACAGGTCGCCCATGCCGTCACCACCCACAAGGTGACGGTCGACGACGACTATTACACCGCGGTCGACGATCTCAAGACGCCGAGCGAAGACGCCGGCGCCGGCTTCATCGGCGAGACCGGCTTCGGCGCAGGCGTATTCTATCTCTACATCAACATTGACCGCGCCCTGCTGGTGAAGAACCTCGGGGACGACGCGGTAGTCGCGAAAAAGGCCATCGAGGCGCTGATCCGCGCCGCGGCGACTATTGGGCCGCGCGGAAAATCTGCGAGCTTCGCCAGCTTTGCCCGCGCAAGCTATGTCCTCGCCGAGCGCGGCAACGCCGCACCGCGCACGCTGGCGGGCGCATTTCTCAGATCCGTGGATCAGGGCCTGAAGCCGCAGGACCGTGAGAAAGGTTTCCTCGATCTTTCGATCGCCGCGCTGAACGCCACGCGCGACAATTTCGCCGCCGTCTACGGAGAAGAGGACGTGGCGCACGCGCAAATGAATGCGCTTGCGGGCGAGGGCTCGCTGGACGCCATTGTCACTTTCGCCAGCGAGGGGCTGTGATGCAGCTTCTTCTCTTTCAGATCGTGGCGCCGATCGGCGCCTTCGGGTCCCTTGCCGTCGGCGAGCGGCGAGAAACCGCCGCCCGGCCTGCCTATTCAGCGCTGGCCGGACTCCTCGCCGCGGCGCTGGGCATGGAGCGGGCCGATCCGTGCCAACAGGCCTTCGCCGCCGGCCTCGCCTTCGCGTCGCGGCGTGATCGTCTCGGGCCGCTGCTCGCCGATTATCACACAGCGCAGACGCCTCCTGCGAAGAAGGGCAAGACATGGGCGACGCGGCGGGACGAACTTGCGGGCGAAGTGAACACGATTCTGTCGCGACGCGACTACCGCACCGACTGCGCCTTCACCGTGGCCTGCGCGGCCATCGCGTCCGGCCCGCATTCCCTCGAGGACATGGAAGCCGCACTGCGCCGCCCCCTCTTCACGCTCTATCTCGGTCGCAAATCCTGTCCACTCGGGCTTCCGCCTGATCCACGCATTATCGAGGCCGGGTCGCTGCGCGACGCCTTCACCGCCTATGACACCGAGCGCCGCCGGCCGGCAGTGTTCGAAGACTGGAAGCTCGGCGATGGTGAGATTGCTTGTGACGCCCGGCTGCGCCCACTCGCTGAGGGCGCCGCGCGCCGCGAGACCCGCCGGGACGTTGTCGTCGACCGCAAGATCTGGCGCTTCGATCTGCGCGACGAGTTCGTTCTCTCTGCGAGCCCGGAGGCCGCGCCATGACGCCCCTCTTTTTCTCGCGCGCCACATTGCGCCGTTCGCCGGAGATCGAGGCGCTCGCCGGAACACTTGCTCCGGAAGACGCAAATGCGCGCCTGCAGGTCGACCACCGGCTTGTCTGGTCGCTGTTCGCCGGCGACCGGGACGCCACGCGCGATTTTCTCTTTCGCCGCGAAGATCGCGCCGCGCCGGCCTCGCGCGCACGATTCCTCATTCTTTCGCAGCGCCCGCCCAATCCTGCGTCCGCCCTGTTCGAGGTCGAGACGAAGGACTTTTCGCCCACCCTCGCCGCTGGCGACCGGCTCGGCTTTTCACTTCTCGCCAATCCCGCCGTCACCCATTGGCGCCGTGTCGGCGACACAAAAATCCGCGCCCGTGACGATGTGGTGATGCACGCACTGTCGGGCCTCCCGAAGGGCGCGCGCGCTGCCGCGCGAGAGGCCGCGATTGAGACTGCTGGCCGCGCCTGGCTCACAGGTCAGGGAGCGCTGGCGGGGTTTGCGGTCGATGATGACGACACGCTGAAAATCGATGGCTACGACCAGTTCGAGATCGAACGACGGAATGAGGGCGAGGCCGGTCGCAGAAGGAAAGGCAAGCCGATTTCCGTCTCAGTCCTTGCTTTCGACGGAGTCCTCACCGTGCGCGACCCGGCCCTGTTCCTGCAAAAGCTCGCTCAGGGGTTCGGCCGGTCTCGTGCCTTCGGCTGCGGCTTGATGCTGATCCGGCGGGCGCCATGAACGAGCCGGTCCGCGAGCCGGAGAAGGACCCGCGCGACGGAATGCCCGGCCTCGCGCCGCCGCGGCCGATCCCGATCAAGGACCGCTCGTCGATCCTGTTCATCGAATATGGCCAGATCGATGTGCTCGACGGCGCCTTTGTCGTCGTCGATGCGAATGGCGTGCGCACGCAAATCCCTGTTGGCGGTTTCGTTTGCCTGATGCTGGAGCCGGGCACGCGTCTCTCCCACGCCGCAGCTGCGCTTGCGGCTCGCTCGGGAACCCTGATCGTCTTTGTCGGCGAAGGCGGGGTGCGGCTCTATTCCGCCGGCCAACCGGGAGGCGCGCGCGCCGATCGCCTGCTCTATCAGGCGAAGCTCGCTCTTGACGACAATCTGCGCCTGAAAGTCGTGCGAAAGATGTTTCAATTCCGCTTTCAGGAGGACGCGCCGGACCGCCGGTCGGTGGATCAGTTGCGCGGCGTCGAGGGCGCAAGGGTCAAACGCATCTACGAGCTTCTCGCGCGGCAGCATGGCGTCGCCTGGCGCCGGCGCGATTACGACCCGTCACAATGGGATGTGTCGGATGTTCCCAACCGCTGCGTCTCGGCCGCCACCGCCTGTCTGCATGGCCTCGCCGAGGCGGCGGTGCTGGCGGCGGGCTACGCGCCGGCTATCGGCTTTCTGCACACGGGCAAGCCGCTGTCATTCGTTTACGACGTGGCGGATCTCTTCAAGTTCGAGACGGTCGTCCCCATCGCTTTCGAGATCGCGGGCAAGGCGGCGAAGGGGACATTGCGCGAGGAGCCGGCCCGCGCCGTGCGCAAGGCGTGCCGCGACTCCTTTCGCCGCGCCAATCTTCTGGAGAGGATCATTCCGGCGATCGAGGAAGTTCTGGCGGCGGGTGAGATTGCGCCGCCCGAGGCGCCGGCGGATGCTGTCGGGCCGGCGTTTGTCGAGAGGGAGCGGTCGGGCGATGCTGGTCATCGTGGTTGAAAACGCGCCGCCGCGGCTGCGCGGGCGCCTTGCTGTCTGGCTGATCGAGGCGCGGGCCGGCGTTTATGTCGGCGTCTATTCCCAACGCGTGCGCGAGACGCTCTGGGACGAGGTTCGGGGCGCCATCGGCGATGGCAATGCGGTCATGGCTTATGATGCGCCCAATGACGCCGGTTTCGTGATCGAGACCTGCGGCCGGAACCGTCGCATTCCGGTCGATGTCGACGGTTTCACGCTGATGCGGTTTCATCCCGAAGCTGGCGCGCCGGAAGGCGGATCCTTTTCCGGTGCGCCGCCTCGGCGACGAAAGTGAGCGTTACCGACGCGGCGGAAATATAGCGCGAAGGCGTCAATAACCGCCGCGCAAACAAAGCCGAAACGCCGGTGCGCTGTTTGACATCGTGAAGAAGATTTGAAAACAACTGCATCTGGCAAGAGCGTTCCCCGCACCCGCGGGGATGAACCGCACAGCGAGGTTTACCGCCCGCAGCATTTCGGGCGTTCCCCGCACCCGCGGGGATGAACCGAATGCGACGGTCGGCGTATGCACCGCGACCTGGCGTTCCCCGCACCCGCGGGGATGAACCGACCATTTTCGAAATCGCCAAGGACATCCTGAAGCGTTCCCCGCACCCGCGGGGATGAACCGCACGAGAGGAGCTGTGGGGCTGGCGGCTGCTGGCGTTCCCCGCACCCGCGGGGATGAACCGTGGGAATTCGACGTGCCGCCGCCGGCCATCGTGCGTTCCCCGCACCCGCGGGGATGAACCGGGCGTGAACGCTTTCGGCGACACGCTGAAGCCGCGTTCCCCGCACCCGCGGGGATGAACCGGTTTCCAACGCTCTCGCGCCGACGCAGGTCGAGCGTTCCCCGCACCCGCGGGGATGAACCGAGCGCTGGTGTACGGCCTATCTCAAAGTTGAGGCGTTCCCCGCACCCGCGGGGATGAACCGCCTCGAGCGCGGCGCCGCGTGGGTCATCAAAGGCGTTCCCCGCACCCGCGGGGATGAACCGGCATGACCTTCTCACCCTCTCGCGCCATCGCGGCGTTCCCCGCACCCGCGGGGATGAACCGACGCCTTTGCGGGCATCACAGCCGTCTCGCATGCGTTCCCCGCACCCGCGGGGATGAACCGTCGATAACTATACGACACGTCCGAGGCTGTCAGCGTTCCCCGCACCCGCGGGGATGAACCGTGCGGCTGTCGCCGGTTTACGGCAGCGGCAACGCGTTCCCCGCACCCGCGGGGATGAACCGCTGATGCGGAACTCAAGCTAACTGTGCCGTCAGCGTTCCCCGCACCCGCGGGGATGAACCGAGCTTGCCCGATAGCGTCATTTTTTCATCCGCGCGTTCCCCGCACCCGCGGGGATGAACCTCTCGTCTGCGACGCTCTGTCGGTAGGGCTGGCGCGTTCCCCGCACCCGCGGGGATGAACCGGTGAATGACATGGCCGGTGAACTCGAAGCCCTGCGTTCCCCGCACCCGCGGGGATGAACCGCCGGACGTATCCGCGATTGTGCGCCGCTACGTGCGTTCCCCGCACCCGCGGGGATGAACCGTGGAGCATTTCATCCGTCTTCTGAACGGCGGAGCGTTCCCCGCACCCGCGGGGATGAACCGCGCGCGAGCCTCGATTAGCTCGGCGACAAAGTGCGTTCCCCGCACCCGCGGGGATGAACCGTGATTTGCCGGGCTCGATGCAGATTTCCTTCGGCGTTCCCCGCACCCGCGGGGATGAACCGCATGTCGTAATAGTTCCGGGTGTCGCTGTCGCGCGTTCCCCGCACCCGCGGGGATGAACCGGCGTGGAAACTGGCGCAGGCCAGCGCCGCCTGGCGTTCCCCGCACCCGCGGGGATGAACCGGCGAATTTCACCGCTCGGCCGCGCTCGCTGGCGCGTTCCCCGCACCCGCGGGGATGAACCGGACAAATCCGGTTCTGGTTCCAGCTCTGGCAAGCGTTCCCCGCACCCGCGGGGATGAACCGCTGCCGACCTATCCAAGCTGCGATCGGCCGGCGCGTTCCCCGCACCCGCGGGGATGAACCGTGCAACGACTGCGGCGCGACGACGGGCTGCAGGCGTTCCCCGCACCCGCGGGGATGAACCGGCCATCACGCATCAGGGCGCAGCGCCGTCGCAGCGTTCCCCGCACCCGCGGGGATGAACCGTGAACATCCAGCCGGAAATCGACGCCCTCGGCGCGTTCCCCGCACCCGCGGGGATGAACCGGCCCATGCGCTTCGTCACGGCCATGGCGTCTTGCGTTCCCCGCACCCGCGGGGATGAACCGGTCGGAACCGTGGTCGCGCACGCGGACGGATCGCGTTCCCCGCACCCGCGGGGATGAACCGATGGCCCGCGGCTTCGGCGCGGTTCCGGATGTGCGTTCCCCGCACCCGCGGGGATGAACCGCATCCGCAATTGTCCATCAGCCCTGAAAACGGGCGTTCCCCGCACCCGCGGGGATGAACCGGCGCTGGGCTACATGCCCCGCGACTGCAACGAGCGTTCCCCGCACCCGCGGGGATGAACCGCGCCCGCACGCCATCGCCGCCCAGGCTATCGCGCGTTCCCCGCACCCGCGGGGATGAACCGGTTTCCACCGCACAGGAAACCGAGGCGGTGGAGCGTTCCCCGCACCCGCGGGGATGAACCGGCCTCTATGAAGGTTTCTTCCTTTCCAGAGAGGCGTTCCCCGCACCCGCGGGGATGAACCGCGATATTTCTTGCCAATGACAGTGGGCGTGTGGCGTTCCCCGCACCCGCGGGGATGAACCGGTTGTCAGGTAGTTTACGTTGTGACTTTCGTAGCGTTCCCCGCACCCGCGGGGATGAACCGGTCGCCTAATGGCTGGCAGCGTCAACAAGGTTGCGTTCCCCGCACCCGCGGGGATGAACCGAAATTCTCCTCGGTCGGCCTTGATCATGTCGTGCGTTCCCCGCACCCGCGGGGATGAACCGTCTTACGGCGCGTCCGGCGGCGGCGTCTTTGCGCGTTCCCCGCACCCGCGGGGATGAACCGTTCGTGGGGTGGACTTCGGAGCTTCGCCTTGTGCGTTCCCCGCACCCGCGGGGATGAACCGGTCGCGCACGGCTCCGGATTGCAGATCTCCCGGCGTTCCCCGCACCCGCGGGGATGAACCGAAATGGCACTGGTCGAAGCCTCGCAGGTCATCGCGTTCCCCGCACCCGCGGGGATGAACCGCGACGCCCGCCGGGGCCCCCCGACGGGCACCCGCGTTCCCCGCACCCGCGGGGATGAACCGAACCACGGCGACGCGCTCGCGGTCACGCAATCGCGTTCCCCGCACCCGCGGGGATGAACCGACCCTCCGGCGAGCGGCCTCGATGCGGCGGGCGCGTTCCCCGCACCCGCGGGGATGAACCGGGCGTCGACCTGGTCGCGCGACCCGGAATAGAGCGTTCCCCGCACCCGCGGGGATGAACCGGCGACGATGTCGGAAGAAAGGTCGACGATCGAGCGTTCCCCGCACCCGCGGGGATGAACCGCCCTCCTGTCCGTGTTCATGGAACACACGGGAGCGTTCCCCGCACCCGCGGGGATGAACCGCGCGAGCGGTTTTCCGGATCGTTCGCGAGATCGCGTTCCCCGCACCCGCGGGGATGAACCGGATATCGAAAACCGCAGCGCGGCGGCTCTGCGGCGTTCCCCGCACCCGCGGGGATGAACCGTATGCAGCTCTTATTGACGCCGATGCTGACACGCGTTCCCCGCACCCGCGGGGATGAACCGATGCTGTCAATCGGCGTTGAACTTTGACCCCTCATCGGCGTCCAAAGTTGACCCCCTTGCCGCGCGCGTCGCGCCGGAAGGAGGGCGGAGCCCGACTGGAGGCGCGATGCGCGCGGCGGCGGCGTGATCA